>Ga0209652_1000762_pt1 | contig 27085 bp, 24 predicted proteins | sample SaaInl74LU_5_DNA_FD_184641 | JGI IMG/M metagenome (GOLD analysis project Ga0209652, IMG submission 184641) | Marine microbial communities from expanding oxygen minimum zones in the Saanich Inlet - ESP_74LU_5_DNA (SPAdes) (version 2) | ecosystem: Environmental > Aquatic > Marine > Intertidal zone... | reverse complement strand
AGGCGATGAAAAGGCCATCATCCAGGCCTATAACAAAGAGTTTAATGCCCAACTGGAACTGAAGAAGAAGCGTTGGAAACAAATTTTCGCATTGAAATGAAAGCCATTAAATACATAGGAGGAGTCATTTTTGGACTCGCTTTACTGATCTTCATCCTCAGCGCGATGCTTGGTCCGTTCACCACCAATCAACAAGAAGTTCAAGCACTGCTCTCAGAAAAGCAGTTTGCCCAGCTCGACAGCTACTTTCAGGAAGAGTTGTACGATCGCGACTTTCAATTTGGCTTTCAAATGGCGGCGGTGATTAGAACCGGCTATGAAAATACCAATCGCTGGGCCAAGAAGGAAGCGCGTTGGGACGATGTGCTGTATGAACGTAAAATGGACCTCAGTTCGAAAATTGTTCGCGGCGCCAACAAGAGTGCGGTGCAAGAAGATAAAGGTTTGTTCTTGTTCCTCACTTTCGGTTTGGGAATCATCGGCTCCCTCATGTGGGTTTTGCCAAACGTCATTCTCTTGGGCAAAAAGGGCATTAAGAACAATCACTATTTTCAGCAATCATCTACGAATAGAGGGTGGATTGGATGGCTTGTTTTTGCATGCTTAGTAAGTTTTTACATTCTTCTTTATTTCTTCCCCGATTTCATCACCAATTGGATCATTGTTACCGACCCCTTGAGCATGGCGCTCAATCGCGGAGCAGCGAGTCAGTGGTTCCTCTATGGTTTTCTATATTGTGTGGTGATGAGCGTTATGGGAGTAAGGATGTTCATCAAGTACCGTCAGAACCGATATCAAATGTTCAGAACCAGTTCGGTGCTCTTTTTTCAAATTTGTTTCGCCTTTTTGATTCCCGAAATCTTGGTTCGTTTCAACCAGCCGTATTACGATTTCAAAAACATCTGGCCTTTGGATTATGACTTCTTTTTCCAATGGAATTTAGATGCCATGTTATCCAACGGTACTTTGGGCTTGTTCATGTTGGTTTGGGGGATTGTGTTGATACTGGTAGGAGTTCCTGTAATGGTTTACTTCTTTGGAAAACGCTGGTATTGCTCTTGGGTTTGTGGTTGTGGTGGTTTGGCAGAAACATTGGGCGATCCTTACCGACACTTGAGCGATAAAAGCGTAAAGAGCTGGAAAATAGAACGTTATTTGATTCATTCTGTGCTTGTTTTTGCCTTGGTGATGACGGGCGTAACGCTCTATACTTTCTTTAGTGGAGACCAAGAAGTACTTGGTGTGCAAACCCAGGATGTGCAATCTACTTATGGTTTCATGATTGGATCGGTATTCGCTGGTGTGATCGGAACGGGTTTTTATCCGGTCATGGGGAATCGGGTGTGGTGCCGCTTCGGTTGTCCGCTTGCCGCTTATCTCGGATTGGTTCAGCGCTTCAAATCCAGATTTAGAATTACAACAAATGGAGCTCAGTGCATTTCTTGTGGAAACTGTTCTACCTATTGCGAAATGGGCATTGATGTGCGTTGGTATGCCCAAAGAGGACAGAACATTGTGCGCTCTTCATGTGTTGGATGTGGAGTATGTTCAGCAGTTTGTCCGCGCGGTGTGCTTAAGCTTGAAAATGGACCAGAAGAGGGGAGAATCAATGATAATCCTATTCTCATCGGTAAAAAAGGAATACAACTTTCGAAGAATGTAACTTCATAGCCGTTAGGGTCGTCCTTAGAATGATTGTATATTGTGCACGCGTATTGTTTACCTGCGAGACGTAGAAACCTTTAAAATTCTTAACATGAAGAAAATTTACTTCTTGGGATTAGCATTCTTGGCCTTCGCCACGACTTCAAATGCTCAGTCCTTTACTAACAGCAATTCCATGCTGAATGACAACTACAATTCTGGTGGAACTGTAGGTATTGTTGATATGGACAACGATGGATTTGACGACATCGTTACTCTTGACGACGCTAACCATTTGAAAGTGCTCTACCAAGTAGGTGGAGGATTAACGGAGGTTGATTATGGTGTTATTTCGGGTTCAAACCAATGGGGTTTCGCTATTGGTGATTGCGATAACGATGGTCACTGTGATGTTTTTTCAGGGGGTTCCTATGATGGAGTGCACTTGATCAAAATCTCAGAAATAGGGGTTTATACCCAAGAATCTTTGAACAACGGTAGCATGTTTATGCAAGCGTGTAACTTGGCTGATATTGATAATGATGGTCGTCTTGATGCTTTTGGTTGTCATGATGATGCAACTGCACGAATATGGATGAATGATGGCAATACCTTGGTTTACAATGGATCAATCATTGACCTGGAATCGTATGATTTTGCTCCATACAACACCGATCACTCAGGAAATTACGGATCACTTTGGACAGATTTTGATGATGATGGAGACATCGATTTATACATCGCAAAGTGCCGTCAAGGGGTTAACGACCCTAATGATCCTCGTCGGATCAACCAACTGTGGGTGAACGACGGAAATGGAAATTACACCGAAGAAGCTGTTGAAAGAGGTTTGGTTGTTTACGAGCAAAGCTGGACTGCAGATTTCGCTGATATCGACAACGATGGAGATTTCGATTGCTTCCTTACTAACCACTCCAACACCTGTTCTCTTCTGAGAAATGATGCTGGATACTTTACAGACATCTCAGCAGAGGCTGGCTTAAACATCCCAGGCTTTTTCCTTCAGGCTAAAATGGCAGATTTCGACAACGATGGTTTTGTTGATTTGATTTACACTGGCGGACTTGAAGCTTATCACAAAAACAACGGAGATGGAACCTTCACTGAGATTCCAAACATGTTCCCCAACAATGATACCATGCACTCTCTTGCTACAGGTGACATGAATAAAGACGGTTGGGTTGATGTTTATGCAAGCTACGGAAACACTTATGTGAATCCTGACTACAACAACGAAGATATCCTTTGGATGAACAATGGTGGAGATAACAATTGGGTGGCTTTTGACCTTGAAGGTATTGAGTCAAACATGAACGCTGTTGGTGCCAAAGTAAAAATCTATGGCGACTGGGGTGTTCAAGTTCGTGAAGTGCGCGCAGGTGAAAGCTACGGGATCAATACTACTTTCCACTGCATGTTCGGAATTGGTCAAAGCGAGAGCATCACAGAAGCAATCGTTGAATGGCCTTCAGGATTTACAACTGTTTTAAGCAATCCAGAAATCAATGTCTACCATAATGTGCTTGAAGCACCTTGTTCAATTGCCGACGTGAGCATTGCAGTGAATGGAAGTTTAACCCTTTGCCCTGGAGAGTCGGTTGAATTGAGCGGACCAGCAGGCTATACTTATGATTGGTCAAACGACGCTGTTGATCAAAGCATCACTGTTACCGAGTCTGGCAACTATGGTTTGATTGTGTATGATGAATTGAATTGTGCAGGTGTTGCGCAAAGTGTTGCTGTTGAAGTATCTCAATCCATCGCTCCTTCAGTAACTGTTCTTGGCGATCTAGAATTCTGTGATGGAGGAAGTGTTGATTTGATTTCTTCTGCGGCTACTGAGTATGTTTGGACAGGAGGTGCAAATGACCAATCAATCACAGTAACGGAGTCTGGAGATTATATGGTAACCATAGTGGATGCCTGCGATAACGAATTAAGCTCTGAAATGGTTTCTGTAACTGTTCTTGCAGCCCCAACAGCCCCTATTATTAATGACTTAGCCATTTCGCCAAATGAAACGGCAACCTTTGATGGCGCTGATGCTAACTTGAATTGGTATGCCAATGTTGATGATACCACTCCTTTGTTTACAGGAGAAGACTACACAACAGATGCCTTGAACACCACAACAAGTTTCTGGGTGGAAGCATTTAACATTGCAGGTGGCGACATCGAATTCGGTGGTCGCTTTAGCAACACTGGAGAAGGAGTTTACCACAGCAACAGCATTCGTTGGCAGTTGTTTGATACTTTTGAAGACATGACCCTCGTTTCTGTAAAAGTTTACGCTAACGGTGAAGCCAACAGAACCATCGAACTTGTTGATGAATTCAATAACGTAATTGCATCTACTACGGCACTTGTTCCAGACGGAGAGTCTCGTGTGGATTTGAACTTCGAAGTACCTGAAGGAACGAATTACGGTTTACGTTGTGCAGATGACAATCCACAGCTTTGGAGAAATGCACCTCCAGCGATGGTTGATTACCCTTATGCTCTTGGAAGCTTGGGTGAAATTACTCAAAGTACTGCAACTGGAGATAATGCCTTTGCGTTCTACTATTTCTTCTATGATTGGGAAGTAGCTTCAGCAATCACTTCATGTGTTTCTGAGCGCGTTGAAGTAACGGCTGTGGTTAGTGGAGTTGATGAAATTGAAGGCTTGAATAGCTTCGATGTTTATCCAAACCCAACAGACGGAATCTTGAATGTTGCTTTGGATTTACAAAATGCAGGAATGGTGCAATTCGATGTGATCGATATCACTGGAAGAACCGTTTTGAGCTTCAATGAAGCGGCAAATTCAGGTGTAAATAACATGGTGTACGATTTGAACTCAGCTGCTGCAGGAGTTTACCAACTTCGTTTAACAGTTGGAAACAATGCAACAAGCCAACAAATCATCGTGAGATAATACAAAGTCTTAAGTCATTAAAAAACCGGTGTAACTCGTTTGCACCGGTTTTTTTGTGCTGAACATTTCGATACAGAACTTGGCTTACTTTTTCCAATAAAATCACGAAATTGCCCATCTAAGTTGAAAGCGCTTCACGCAGAAAGAAAAAAAGGATTGTTCCCCAAGCATGAATAAAATCATCAGTTTCGTTACCCGTTTTGTTCCGCGTCACCAAATCCAAAAGGTGGCCCATTTCTTCCTTCGTGTGCTTTCTGTTTTTTACAGAGGGAACAATTTTGAAGACCCCATAACGGGAATCACTTATCGGAAGATGTTGCCTTATGGACGAATAAACCCGCGCCCTAATGCACTCTCTCCAGATTCCATGGCACTGGAGCGACACCGTTTGATTTGGCTCTACTTGAAAGAGAAAACCAATTTCTTTTCTTCGCCCATTAAAATGCTGCACATGGCACCCGAGTACTGCTTTCTTCGCCTTTTTAAAAAGCAGGAGAACTTGGATTACCTTACGGGCGACTTGATTTCACCTTGGGCAGATCACCATTTTGATGTTCACGACATTCCTTTTGACGACAACAGTTTTGACGTACTCATGGCCAACCACCTTTTGGAGCATGTAGACGATGATGCTCGCGTAATGAGGGAGTTCTACAGGGTGATGAAACCGGGAGGGTGGGGCATCTTTCAGGTGCCTATTGATTACAGCAACCCAAAGACCTATGAGGACAAGAGCATTACCGACCCAAGAGAACGCGAGAAGCACTTTTGGCAAGCAGACCACTTGAGGCTATACGGGCGGGATTACGGCGATAAACTGCGGGCTGCGGGCTTCGATGTAGTGGAAGACGATTTCATCAAAGAAATTGGCCCAGACTTGCAAAAACGCTACGGCTTAATGGAGGAGGAGCTGATTTATTTTTGCCGAAAAAGCTAAGGCTGGATTTCAAACGTTTTCATTTTTCCATTTGATAACAGGGAGAAAAAAAGAGGCAAGATTCAAAATCCTGCCTCTTTCATTCTACGTGTTTAGCTAGTTGTTATTTAAACTGGGTAATCATTGATTTTCACTTGAAGAAGTGTACAAAAGAGTTGGCTGCAATGAGCGAAACGGGCTGCGGAAACTCTGCATGAAGCACAAATGCATTCTCATGATGTTGCTCCAAGTCGATGAATTTAGTCTTATCGAGGAGTATTACCGTTGAATGTCCGTGATTGTCAATCTTATCAAGAATAGTTTCTTTATTGAAGTCGCACTGCCAATGCGTACTGTCCATGTTCTCATTGTAAGCCATTTCAACTGTTGGCACCTGGTAATAAGCATGATCTTTCATCTGTCCAAAGTCAAAAACCAAACGAATCAAACCGCTCTCGAAAACCAAGTCCTCATCTTTTAGTCCCAATTCCTTGAGGGTTACTTTTCCTGTTATTTCAGTTCCGAATGTGATTTTAACTTCACCTTGATTGATTTCTAATGTGTCCATTTCGAGTTCGTTTTTGAGTTTGAAGCAAGCAGATTTTCTGCCTACTTGCTTATTTGCAAGGTATGATGCATGAGAATAAGAGGAGCTGATATCCATCAGTTTTGAAACGGAACTTTGTCAATAAAAAAACCTGAATTCAAGGTGTACAAGGGATGAAAAAATAATCGTCATTTACAGCGGTTTTCACGGAGTATAAAGCCAAGAGTATTTTGCGAAAAGAAGGCCGTAACGATTTGATTTTAAAATGATTCATCCAAAAACAGAACTACGCTACATCAGCAATGAAGTGGGCTACGGAGTGGTCGCCACTGAACGAATTCCTGCGGGAACAATTACTTGGGTATTGGACAAACTCGATCGAGAATTTAGTCCAACAGACATTCAAAATCTCGACCCCATTTACCAAGAGATTTTAGACACCTATACTTTCAGAAACAACAAAGGCAACTTTGTGCTCTGTTGGGATAATGGTCGCTTCGTTAATCACAGTTTCAACTCAAATTGCCTCAGTACGGCCTACGATTTTGAAATCGCCATTCGCGATATTGAGGTGGGAGAACAGCTCACAGATGATTACGGTTACCTCAACATCCCACGCCCGTTTAGAGCCAGTGATGAAGGAACCAAGCGCAAAACGGTTTATCCAGACGATCTTTTGCGCTACTCAAAGGTGTGGGACAAAAAGCTGCAGAAGCCTTTCACTAAAATCTTGCAACTTGAACAGCCTTTAGAACGACTCCTAAGTCAAGAAACCCTTGATAAAATTGCCGCTATTGTTTCTAGCAAAGAGGAAATGGCCTCCATTGTAGAAAATTATTTCCCAGGAGCACACTAGTTGACCGAAATGCTCATTCACTTTAAACTTCCTTTGAACTTGCTTCGGGGGAAGTTTATTTTTTTACAAACTTTCCTGTGCTGAGTTGTCCGTTTTCAAGACTTTGGACTTGAAACAGATAATTCCCTCCTGCAAAGGCAGAGATATCTACGCGCAGTACTTCGCTGTTCTTGGTTTGCGCTTCAAAAACAAGTTTACCTAAATCATCCGTCACCTTCAAGATGAGCAAACTGTTACTAGGATTCGTCAATGGGATCTCAATAAATGATGCAGCGGGGTTTGGATAAGCTTCAATGGTCTTTTTTTGGATGATGGCGTTAATGCCAGTTGTACCACACAGGGTAAAATCAACATGGTCTTCAATGGCTTCAAAGGCATCGAGTTCTACGGTATAGTAAGCTGAGTTTGCAGGAACATTGTAGCCCGCTCCACAGCCGTTGGTAAAGAACACAAAACCTCCATTGAGCTCGGGCGATATATAAGCGTCGCTCACCAATCCGTAAGCCTCTCCGGGGTGACCAAAGAGCAGCTCGGTGTTGCTAAAAATCTGATCAGATGTAGCTGTATTGCTCCTGTGAACGCCCAAGCCCCAGCTTTGAAAAAGTCCGAAGTAGTTGTTACCATTACTGCCGTCATACAACCACTCGCTGTTCATCATCAAGCAAAAGAAAGGAGAAGTCCTTTAATTCGGCACCGTTGTATCCTTTACCAAGATGGTTCCTCACCCCAACAATGCCTCGCGGATCTTTCACTAGGAAATGAGCGATGGCGCAAACTTCCGGACCATGAACCTTAACAACAAGAAATTCCTTGTCTTCCAGGAAAAGGTAATCGCGCACATAAAAGCGAAGTTGATGCTTATCGGCGTGCAGCAATACTTCTTGAAGCGCTTTTTGGTATTCGGGATCATCAAATGTGGCTTCGTCGAAAATACTCATTTGGTTGACGCAAGGAGCTTGACAGGCGAGGAGTAGCGCCATAAGAAGATGAAGAACAAAGAGGTGGGCGATGCGCATGATGGACTTTATTTTGGAACGCTAAGGCCTTCACCTTTAGTATATCCAACGGCCTTCAGGATCTTTTTCTGGTTGAAGCACATCCACACTTTCAATTTCCTCGAGTTGTTCCAAAAAGGCTTCGAGACTGCGTAAACGAATGCTTGTTTTTAAACGGCAACTCATTTCATAAATGGGGTCAATCACAGGAAGGTCAAGGTCTTTGAGGAGCTTCATCACATCACCCATGCGCTCGTAGGCAAAGGTGAAGTCAACTTCGCCATAAATCAAACGCTCTTCAATTTCAGTGGCTTCAATGGCCATTTTAGCTGCAGTTCGATAAGCGTCAATCAATCCGCCTACGCCCAATTTCGTTCCGCCAAAATAGCGTACCACTACAATTAAGACATTGGTGATTTCGGCTGAAAGGATGGCTCCGTAAATGGGCTTACCGGCACTGTTGCTGGGTTCTCCATCGTCGTTGGCGCGATAGTGATTGTCGTCCAATCCCAATTTCCATGCATAGCAGTGGTGACGAGCTGCGTGGTGCAACTTGCGGATTTCATCCAAGCGCTCTTTGATTTCTTCTTCGTTATTGACATTGAAGGCGTAGCCAAAATGCTTACTGCCTTTGACTTTGTGAAGACTCTCGCCAGCTTGCGCAAGGGTTAAATACGTATCGAGAACTTCTCCCAAATCAAGAAATGGGGTTCAAGTTCACACTAAACACGGTGATGCTGTTTGGGTCGCGATCGTAGTACAACTTGTCTAAAGCACTCATGATGTTTTTTGCGCTGAAGTAAGAGGTGTGCAGGGTATTATCGCTATCCAATTTCCACTGAATGGTATAGGAACCATCACGGTCTTTGAAGTTCTGAACATACTCGAGCATGTGCTTGGTAGCATCAACCTTATCTATTCCCTCGGAAATATGAAAAAGGAAACTTTGATTATGTCTTGGGTTGATGGTAATTAAATGAAGGGTGGTACGACTTCCAAGATCTTCATAATTATAAACCAAGCTGTTTTTTCCCAGTCCAATGTACTCTTCAATCTCCGTTTGGAGTCGGTTCAATTCAATGTTTTTATCAATAGCCATAATCGTTGTCGCTTAAACCAAAAGTAAGGTTTTTTGAATGAAAGGAAGCGTTTTACCTTGGCAGTTTTGAAGATCAATCGAGTTCAGAAAAGCTCGAATTCTGACTCTTATATTCAGGTACAAGCGCTTTAATTCTTCGCACTAGTTCACGGTTGTTCTGAGCTCCAAACAAGCCAATGAGTTCGTCTATTTGAAGCGCTACTTCTTGGTGATTGTACTTTCGCACACTTGCTTTTAAAATCTTTGGGTGATGCGTTGGAACGGTGTTTTCTTGGTCGCTGAGGAGTTCTTCGTAGAGTTTTTCTCCCGGACGAAGGCCGCTGATCTTGATCTCGATGTCTTTGTCCAATTCTAGTCCGCTCAAACGCACCATGTTTTTAGCAAGGTCGATGATTTTCACACTTTCGCCCATATCAAAAACGAAGATTTCGCCTCCTTCACCAAGCGTTCCCGCTTCGAGAACAAGCTGAGCAGCTTCTGGAATGGTCATGAAATAACGTGTTACTTCCGGGTGGGTAACGGTAAGCGGACCACCTTCGTCAATTTGTTTTTTGAACAGCGGAATGACTGATCCGTTCGACCCGAGTACATTCCCAAATCGAGTGGTGATGTATTGTGTTTTGCTGATGTCGTTTTTGCTCTGGGCATAGATTTCGGCCACACGCTTGCTTGCACCCATCACGCTTGTTGGGTTAACGGCTTTGTCTGTGGATACCAAAACAAACTGCTCAACGCCAAACTGATCGGCCAAATCAACCATGTTTTTACTCCCGAGCACATTTGCCAAAACAGCTTCGCTTGGGTTCTCCTCCATAAGCGGTACATGCTTGTAGGCAGCGGCATGAAAAACGATTTGCGGCTGGCAGTGCTCCATGAGTCGGCGCAAACGATGGAGCTGACGAACATCACCAATCACCAATTCAAAATTAGCTTCGGGGTAGGAGAGCGCAAGTTCGAGTTGAAGCTCGTACATGGGTGTTTCAGCCTGGTCCAATAAAACCAGCTGCGCGGGTTCATAATTAAGTATTTGCCTTACGAGTTCACTCCCAATAGAACCAGCCGCACCGGTAACAAGGATTCTTTTTCCTTTCAGGTGATCGAAGAGATGGGCTTTATCGAGTTCAATTCTTGGTCGGCCCAAAAGATCTTCAATTTTCACCTCCCTCAATTGGCGCAAGCTCAATTCACCCTTGATCCAGCGTTTTACAGGAGGCACATTCATCACTTGAACGTTGTGTTTAAGGGCGAGGTCGATGAGTTGTTTCTTTCGTTCCGGGTTAAGCTCTTGAACCGAAATAATCAATTGCTCGTACTTCCCGCTGCTGAATAGCTCTTCTGTTTTGCTGCTATGGAAGATGGACACGTTCTCCAGCTTTTTACCGGCTTTACGTTCATCATCATCAACAAAAGCCACCACTTGAAAGCCCGATCTGCTATCGCGATCGATGGTTCTTTTGGTAATGATACCACTTTCCCCCGCGCCAAAGATGATCACACTGGCTTTCGTTTTACTTGGGTTTTTAAGTTCTGAGTACAAAACTTTCACGCCCAAGCGAACGCCAATCATCAAGAAAATTGTAACCAAGAAATCGATGAATATGATCGAGAAAGGAACAAAGTATTTCTCATCGTAGAAGAAGAAACGGAATCCGTTTGCCGCTGAGAAGATTAGACTACCAATGAGCACATAGATGGTAATTCTTTGAGCGTCTTGCGTTCCCGTATAGCGAATGATACCGGCGTAGGTTTTACCTAAGTAGAAGAGTGCAATTCGAACGAGTAGGAAAAGAGGTAAAAACGCTAAAGCTAATTGAACCTCTTCACTGGGTGGATTGAACTCAAACCGCAACAAATAGGCACAGCCCAGGGAGAAAAGGCATATAAGGACGTCTAAAAGAAAGATCATCCATCGCGGCGTGTTGCGGTTGGGTAAAAACATGGCGCGAAGATAAGAGAAAGCTGCTTAACCTTCGAAGGCGATAGAGAAGACAAACATTCGTGTTCTCAATGATTCTAGCGGCTCAGCAAAAATTGTTGGCTCTTGAATCAGCAAGTTTTGGAAACCAAAGGCGGTTTTCATTTCAATAGACAGTTTAAAGAAAGGAAGGAAGAAGTCAAATCCACCGCCCACTTCCATTGCAAAGTCGTTGTCTCTCAGTCGGATAATGACTTCATCACCACCAAGATTGTTCACGTCTTTCTGCGATTGCATGTCTCTACCATACTTCCCACCAATCAAACCATAAGCGGCAAAATTGTTCACTCTGTTGGTTCGTAACTTGAGTAATAGTGGGAATTCAAGGAACACACTTTCGGTTCTTTTTAAAATGCTTACCGGTTCGTTTTCTCGCAGAAAACGGTAATCCAGGCCTCTGTCTTGAAACGAAAGTCCAGGTAAGAAGCGCAGGTGAATGTTTGGGGTGAGGTCTAAAGAAGCAAGCAGTGCTAAGTTAAAACCGCTTTGTGCTTGGTTTGAGATTCCTTGAAGTGAGTCAGCAAAGGTATAATCTGGCTTGTACTGAAATGCAAAATCAGAGGAATTGATGCTCAACAAGAACCCAAAGTGGTACTTCTTCATGTCAAAGTTGGGCAAATTGCGCATTCGCTGGCTTTGAGCCGAACATCCGAGAGCGATGGAAAGTAAAACGATGGCCAGGGCGGCGTGCTTCATTGGTGTTTGTTTGAACTGTTCAAAGGTAGAAAACGATTTTCGAACTTCGATATTGTCTGAATCGTCTCACGTGATTATGTCATAAAAGTTCTCCAAAGAACGGTAATCAGTATTCCATAAATCAAAGCGCAAACCACGAGTGCAATTAGACTCAGGGTAATTTGAATTACAGGGGAGTACATCCAATAGGCATTATCGAGCTGTTGTTGCTTGTAATCTTCAAGAACGAGACTTTCCAAAACGGGATTCTCGGCCTTCATTTGATTCAAGTAGTCTTCGGTAATGACTTCTTCGATTTGTTGTTCTGCAAGTGCTTTTCGCTGTTGCACTTCGGTTGGCGAAATCACAAAATAGTAGGAACCTACCAAGATGGTGGCAATGACGGCGTAAGTAACGCTTGCCTTGCAGGTGTCTTTGATGCTATCGAGTAGTGTGCTTTCTCCTTCTGGGGTGTTCAAGTACTTGTAGCGAATGGCAAATACCGCAATGAGGATAATGAAGAACATGTTCATCATCACCCCTATAATCACATTATCTTCTATGCTTACCCACGATCGCATGGCGAGCTTGATGATGAGCCAAAGGGCGGCGCAGATCCAAATGAGTCGAGTGCTTGTCATAAAGAAAAAACCCCGTCAAAGACGGGGTTGTTTTAATGGGTCAATACTATTTATTAAGAATTCATTGAAATCAAGAACTCTTCGTTGCTTCTTGTATTGGTAATGCGGTCTTTAATGAATTCCATTGCTTCGATAGGATTCATATCGGCCAAGTGTCTGCGCAAGATGTCTACACGTTGCAAGATTTCTTTATCGAGCAACAAATCATCTCTACGTGTTCCAGAGGCAAGGATATCGATTGCAGGGAAGATTCTTCGGTTCGAAATTCTTCTATCCAATTGCAATTCCATGTTACCTGTTCCCTTAAATTCTTCAAAGATCACTTCGTCCATTTTAGAACCGGTTTCAGTAAGTGCAGTAGCAATGATTGAAAGCGATCCACCATTTTCGATGTTTCTTGCAGCTCCAAAGAATCGTTTTGGTTTGTGCAATGCGTTCGCATCAACACCACCGGTGAGTACTTTACCAGAGGCTGGTGAAACGGTGTTGTAAGCACGCGCCAAACGGGTAATACTGTCGAGCAAGATGCACACATCATGTCCGCACTCCACCATTCTTTTCGCTTTCTCGAGAACGAGGTTGGCAATTTTTACGTGACGCTCAGCAGGTTCATCGAAAGTTGAAGCAATCACTTCTGCGTTAACAGAACGCTTCATGTCGGTTACCTCTTCAGGACGCTCATCAATCAAAAGAATGATCAAATACGTTTCTGGGTGATTTGCTGAGATGGCATTGGCCACATCTTTCAACAAGGTGGTTTTACCTGTTTTAGGTTGTGCTACCAACATACCACGCTGACCTTTACCGATAGGGGCAAAGAGGTCCATGATGCGCGTTGAAATGTTTTTCGATTTCCCAGCGAGGTTGAAACGTTCGTTCGGGAAAAGAGGGGTAAGGTATTTGAAGGGAACACGGTCTCTCACCACTTCTGGGCTGCGACCATTGATGGTATCTACTTTAATAAGCGGGAAGTACTTTTCTCCTTCACGTGGAGGACGAATAGCACCTACAACGGTGTCTCCAGTCTGGAGTCCGAACAACTTCACTTGAGCTTGAGATACGTATACGTCGTCTGGAGAATTGAGGTAGTTAAAATCACTACTTCTCAAGAATCCGTAGCCGTCTTGCATCATTTCAAGAACACCTTCCGCGATAATCAGTCCGTCAAAGTTATAACCGTGTTCATCGGCTTTTCCTTTATTTTGGTGTTGATTGCGGTTGTTTTGGTTTCTGTTGTTGCGGTCGCCGTTGTTGTTATTACGCTCGCTATTGTTCTGATTGCGCTCGTTGTTTCTTGGCTGACGTTCGCCTTGTTCTCTTGGCTGATCGCGGTTCTGATCGTTACGAGCCGGCCTGTCGTTATTGCGGTTGTTACGATCATTGTTTCTTGGCTGACGCTCAGTTTTGTTGCGATCGTTATTTTGATTGCGCTGCTCGGTTTTTTCTTCACCAGAGGCTTCAGCTTTCTCCTCACTCCCAGCTTCTACAGCTGCTTTATCGTTTGAACGATTCTGTTGAGGACGTGGTTTGCGTTCACGTTGGTTTCGTTGACGATTTTCTTGTGGCTTATCCTCACTTGAGGCAGCAGGTTTATCTGTTCCTGCTTCCTCGCTAGCTGGCGTTTCCTTAGAACTGTCTTTGCTTGGCGCATTTTCATTTCTTTTGGGAGCTGGCCTTTTGGGACGGGGAGTTCTCGCTGGTTGTTCAGCGGCAGGCGTTTCAGTGTTTTGAGGGGCTGCTTTAGCAGTTTTGCTTGGGTTGATGGCTTGTTCGTCCAAGATGATATAAACCAAATCTTGTTTCTTTAACTTCTCAACCTTTTTGATGTCCAATTCTTTGGCTATCTCGCGAAGTTCGGCAACTTTCTTACCGTTCAATTCAATAATGTCGTACATGCAGTATAAATAAGACTAACTTTTTTGGAGTCTGTTTTGTTTAAGGAAATTGCGCTGAGCGAGAAGATCTATCGTTCTAGCGGTCGGAATCGACTGGGCAATAATACGACTTTTTTCTCCCATAGTTCCGATTCAGCTCCTTTTTTCTCAACAGCGGGCTGTCATTAAGCTTATTTCTTCTCTTATCTTTGGCGAAAATTTAGATTATGATTCAGCGCGTTCAATCGCTTTACTTTTTGCTCGGAGCCTTGGCTTTATTCCTTGTGTTTGTTTTTGATATAGTGGTGTTTAAGGACTTAGCAGAGCTGCATTATCACTTATCTGCACTGAGTTTTTATCAAGGTGAAGAGCAATTGGTTGTGAAAGGGAATATGTTCATGAACTTACTCTTGTCCCTAGGAGGAGGAGTCATGCTTGGAAATATTTTGATGTTCAAAAACCGCAGCCTTCAACGAAGTATTGGTCGTTTGATTTACATCCTTATTTTGGCCATCATTGGATGCATGTTCTACTTTATCATCACCAATCAAAACAGCCCTGAAGTGAACGAGCTTAGCGTCAATCATTACAGTGTAGGTTTTTATTTGCCGTTTTTTGCTTTAATCATGACTTTCATGGCCAACCGTGGTATTCGTAGAGATGAGCAATTGGTGGCTTCTTTAGACCGACTCCGATGAAAAGAGAGCAAGTCCTTTTATTCTTTGCCCTTGTTCTATTGGCGTGTAACTCAAACATCGAGGCTTTTCAAGAATGGTCGAAGGACGAGAATGCTGCGCTGATGGAGAAGGAGATGGGTGTATTGGGAAAACATAGTCAAGCACTCGAATTTCACCGAATGATGCTGATGGAATGTACCGATCAATCTCAAGCTCCATATCCCGAAATGAGGCTGCTTTTGGATAGCATGACCATCTTGCGAAATACCATTCAGCAGCGTCGAATGGACTTAAAAGCGGAAAGGGCTGCCTTGTGGGAAAACGGAGATGCTTCAAAAAAGAAAATGGAGGAAGAGAAGGAAAGAGCGGCAGAAGCACACCGAAGAACGGTTGCAGATACTTTGGTCTTCAGCAAGAAATATGAAACGTACCAAGGCTTAATCAAAGCGCACGGGATTGTGTTTATTTCACACAGCATGTACGCAGACAGCCTGCTCAATCGACTGATTCAATGGGAAGACAGCCTCGAATACCAGGGGGGGAGTATCGCAAAGTCAAAACGACGCTTGGATGAACTTGGAATGAAAAACACAAGTAAAATCTACCTGGATTACTACCAACCCATTTCTCAAATGCAACGCATTCATAAGGAGTTTCAAGGGATGTTGATTGGACTAGAAAACGCGCATTCGAGGTACTTGACTGCTCGTCCGGATGAAGGCTTCTTTTACGGTCCGTATTTGGTAGACCGACCAGATGTGCTCATGACCGAGCGCATTTTTGATCGTCTCGACAGCACCATGGGCGTGTTCCGACAAGAAGAGCTCAATGCCCTTCTTAAGCTTCGTCGATAACTTGTCCGCGCTTGCCCAATTCCACCACCTGCATGTTCTGCAACTTGCCTTCGTGAATTTCAAACTTGATTAAGGTGCGCATTTTGTGAAATCCATGGATTCCAGCTGCTCCGGGGTTAATGTACCAAACCCCCAATTGCTGATCTTTCTGAACTTTTAGAATGTGACTGTGCCCGCAAATAAACACATCAGGTCTTAAACGCTGAAGTTGCTCTCGAATACCTTTAGCATAACGCGGAGGCCTTCCACCAATGTGGGTCATCCAAATATTCAATCCTTCGCATTTGATGTACAGGTTTTCCTTGTGCATTCTCCGAAGTTCGTGCCCATCGATGTTTCCATACACAGCGCGATAGGGTTTCAATGCCCCAAGTTGATCAGAAACAGCCGCTGTACCAATATCACCAGCATGCCAAATTTCATCGCAATCAGAGAGGTGATGCATGATGCGTTCATCGAGATGACCGTGGGTGTCGGATAATAAACCTATTCTTTTCATGTTATTCAGTGAGCGAAGTTCATAAAAGCCGAGCGATTTTGAATGAAATCGGTAAGGTATTTGATTACTTTGAAGAAATAAATTTGCCCTATGCGTCTATCGATCGTCATTACGATTCTTCTCGTTTCAATTTCTAGCCTTCTTTTAGCTCAGCCGCCCCGGAGTTTTTCCGTTGACGATAAAAAAGCCATCAACGCTTATACTGAAGCAGAGCAGCATTACCGCCTCCGCCTTTTTAACGAAGCGGAAACATTGATTGATAGAGCCTTGGACCGAGCGCCTAACTTTGTAGAGTGCTACTTGCTTCGCGCACAGATCCAGACCGACTTGAACAACGACGAGGCCGCAAGACAAGCACTAACAAAGGCTGTTGACATTAATGCTGCATTTTTTCCACCATCCTTGTTTTATCTCGCCGCCTTGGAACAGCGCATGGAGAATTATGAAAAGGCAAGAGAATATTATTTGCGTTTCGCAAGGGCGTCTAGCGACGAAGAACCGCTGAAAGCTAAAGCGCAATTGGGCATCGAAAGTTGCGACTTTGCGGTTCAGGCAAAAGCCAACCCCGTTCCTTTTAAGCCCGTGAATTTGGGTCCGGAAATCAATTCAGACCGTCCAGAATACTTCCCGTGCATGACCGCCGATGGAGAAACCATATTGTACACCCGTTTGGTGGAAGACCGAAGATCATTACAAGGAAAACAAGAAGACTTTTACATCGCCCAGAAAAAAGATGGGAAATGGCTGCCCAGCTTGCCTTTGACAGAGGTGAATACTGTGCAAAATGAGGGGGCACCTACTTTAAGTTTAGACGGACAAGTATTGATTTTTACCGCTTGTGAGAACATCGATGGTTGGGGTTCTTATTCTGGTTTGGGGAGTTGTGATTTGTTTTTTACCCAGCGCAGTGGAGATTTTTGGGACACACCAAGAAACATGGGCAAAGTGAATTCTTATAAGTGGGATTCACAACCTTCTTTTTCAGCCGATGGTCGCACCTTGTTCTTCGTAAGAGGGGTGAGTGGTGCTAAGGGAATTTCTAGTCAGGACATCTATACCTCGCACATCGGGGAAGACGGTACTTGGACCAAGCCGGAGAAGATCAAAGGATCGGTGAATACCCCTTATGAGGAGGAGAGTGTTTTGATACATCCTGACGGACAAAGTTTGTATTTTGCTTCTAATGGTCACCCAGGCATGGGCGGGATGGATCTTTTTGTGAGCCGCAAACTCAGCGATGGCACTTGGGGAACACCAGAGAATTTAGGTTATCCCATCAATACCGGAGGAAGTGAGAACAGTATATTGGTGGCTGCTAATGGTAGTTTGGCCATGTTTGCCAGCGATCGAGAAGGCGGATATGGCGATTTGGATTTGTACTCTTTTGAACTACCAGAAGCCCGAAGAGCCGGCATGGTAAGCTATGTGAAAGGGGAGGTGTTTGATGCCGTTTCGTTTAGAAAATTACAAGCCAATTTTGAATTGATTGACCTTGCCAATGGTGAAGTGGTGGTTTCGTCTTACAGCAATGAAGGCGATGGAAGCTTTCTCGTTTGCTTACCGCCCAATAGAAACTACGCCTTGAACGTGAGCAGACAAGGGTATCTTTTTTACAGTGATCATTTTTCTCTGGGTGAAAGCACCTCAACTCCTTTTGAACTAGAAGTGCCCTTGAAGAAAATACGTGAAGGTTCGTCGGTTGTTTTGAACAACGTGTTTTTCGACACAGACAGTTACACCTTGCGCGATGAATCAAAGATTGAGCTCGAAAAATTAGTGCAGTTTTTGCAAAGCAATTCTCAAGTTTCGATTGAGATAGGCGGGCATACTGATGATGTGGGTTCAGGCAGCGATAACCAAGTGCTTTCAGAGCGAAGAGCGGCCGCCGTAGTGGATTATTTGGTCTCTAGAGGAATTGCTCAAGAACGATTGAGTTCAGTAGGATATGGTGAGACAGCACCACTAGTATCAAATGATTCTCAGGAGAATAGGGCTAAAAATAGACGTACGGAGTTCAAAATTCGTTGATTTTTTTTGCCATCTTTAGGGGTATTACTTGAAAGATCATCGATTAGAAACCAGTATTCCCCCAAAGCCCTAGTACTCTTAGTTATCCTAATTTTCGGAGGATTTTATTCGTGTTGTGAAGATCCAACTCCCTTGTATTTTGAGCCGGAGCGGATTGTGAGCGTTCATATGCAAAATGAAGGAGCTTAGCCTGTAATTGAACCTAGCAATCAAATTCCCGCAGTAGCTTATGTCTTGCAAGGACTCATTAAGATGGGACCCAAGGGTTTGGTGGACCGAAATCCAAGCAAATCGCCTAATTTTCAATTTGGGATGATAGCTAGAGCAGATGGATGTTATGATTACGTGCACATCAATGATTATTGGGTAGAAGGTTGGGACATCTATACTGTAAATGATTTTGACGCTACCCACCCCGCTGGAAGTAAGCTAAGTGACTATTTCGAATTGTATAGCAACAGATGCATGTACACCGAAATGTCGTCTGCAGATGTAGCAATGCAGTTTGCCCTTTATGCAACACCAGAGAAAATCGAGCAGCAATTCATCTTGGATATCTATTTCAACGAGGGCATTGTTTTACGCGATACAACTGAAGTGGTATGGCTAGATTAAACAAATTTTGGGCAGTTTTGATTTTATGCGCTTTTGTGGCAAATGCTGCTGCCCAGTCTGAAGAAAAGGCAGCTTGGGCCGATTTGGAATTCGATGCTGGAATCCTCGGGTTGAGCAGCATGATGATGAGTAGCTCGAGTCCACTCACCATTTACGATCCGCAGGATTATTCTGGCATGGTCAGCTTCCAGTTATCACGAGTGAAAAAGGATAAATGGGGAATGTGGTTTGGGATATTGAACTCATGGTCAGAGGCTGATTTAAGAGAAGAGGCCATTGAATTCAGAAATAGACTCCTATCCCAGCATCCCAACGACTTTATTTTCAGTGTTAATAATGCTTCTTTTGCAATTAAATATAAGCAAACACACTTCCACTTTGGAGCGCTTCGTCGAAAGAAATTGGGCGCAGTTCATCTCAATTTTGGAGCTGGATTGGGAGCATACAAAATGGTTTCTGAATCTGGTCTTCGCTTCGTAGTAAAGGAACAAGGGAGTAATGTCAGAAGCGAATACACATATAATTACGGAGAAGAAAACAAATGGAACTGGAGTGCTACGGCTTATGTCGACGCCGACATGAACCTTTACCGAAGCGGCAGGATGGAGTGGAATGTTTTTGGAAGAGTTTCTTGTTTGGGCTTCGGCAAGATTAGCACTTTTGAAGAGCGAAAGGCCCCCTTGCATGTGCCTGCAAGGTCTACATTTATAGAAGATGAAGGCCAAACTCTGCGCGCAGATGTAGTTTTTGGTTTGCGCATGAGAATCATCAATATGCAAGGCTGGAAAATGTTCAATCGTTAGCTGAAATGCGGCTTTTGTTAGGTGAATAAAGCAGAGGTATCGTGCACTTAAGGCCCGGTTCAGAATTAAAAAAGTTTGTTATTCTTGAAAAGCAATCTTGGAGTGTGGTTAAGGTGATTCTTGTGTATGGCTTAATCTTCAGTCAAAATTTCGTTCTGAACTATTCTCGAGATACACGAAACAACGCTAGAGTTGGTGCTTGTTTCAGGTAAGCATCATGAGAAGAACAAGCGAGGAGTTGAAGTTAAACCCAGCTGATGTGATAATCATTGAATCTTACGAGAACAAGTTTAGAAATTGGTGTTCTGCGACTAAAATACTTTCAACTTTCTGAACGTTCTTTGCCAAGAATAAGGCCCCCAACATGAACCAAAGATTTACACTTAAAGTCCTTTTATTTTTCACGATACTCTTTTTTGGAGGATGTTCGGGATGCTGTGATGAAAGCATCGAAATTCTAATTGAAGCCTCAGACGTCCACGGCGTTCATTTAAACAATGCAGGCCAATTTCCTGTACTTTCGAGTAGCAATGTAATTCCAGCAGAAGCTTATGTCTTGGGCGCTTATTTTGACTTGGAAGATTACCTTGCCGCGAAGCGCGAAATTGCACCCTTTTGTTTGGGGCAGAAAGCATTTGCTTTGTCTTGTTGGGAAGAATATAGAAGCGTACACAACATTGCGCGCTGGGATATCAGCAGCTTATATGATTTTGATGAAGCACATCCAGCAGGAACGCTCTTGAACGAGTACTTTGTGGTCTATAATAGTTTGGATATTAACACCAGCATTTGGGATTACCAAAGCGATACCGTGCAGTTTGCCTTGTTTGCTACTCCGGATTCTTCACGACAACAATTTGTACTCGATATTTATTTTGACAACGATTCGCTCGTGCGCGATACAACAGAGGTGGTATGGCTAAATTAATGAAATGGGCATTTTTCTTTTTACTGTGCTTCGCGATGCAGGGGGTGGAGGCCCAAAATGAGGCAAGATGGGCCGATATTGAGCTGGATGCGGGTATTTTGGGTTTTGGTACTCATTTAGGGAATGCTTCGAGTGAGGATGCCATCTATCAGCCTGGTACTTTTGGGACAGTGGTGAATTTTCAGTTATCCCGGGTAAAAACAGGTAAATGGGGGATGTGGCTGGGTGTTGTAGGATCAAGCAGCAGCAATACCACATCTCTGGAAAATTTTTGGCTGAGTGAAATTGAAGCAATCCATCCCAATGCCTTCATTTCTTCCACGAACACAAATGCGGTTACTTTTTCAAGAACACATTACTTGGCAGGTGTGCTAAAAAGAAAGCAAATCGGGAGTTTCAATTTGAATTATGGAGCGGGCTTGGGGGCTGCACGTTTGAGTGGAATAGGAAACATAGAAATTCAAACAAAGGATTTGGGGAGTAATCATCGAACGACATATACCTACGATTATGGCGTCTATGATGCTTGGACTTGGAGTGCCAATGTGTATGCCGATCTAGATGTGAAGCTTTACAGAAGTGGGGAACTCCAGTGGATGGCTTTTTTCAGAACTTCTGCGATCATGCACGGTCAAAATGGTGAGATGAATGCAAGTGTAACACCTATTTTAGGAGAGTTACGCCGTGATGCTTTTACTGATAGTGGAACATCTTTCCACCTCGACATGAACTTGGGCATTCGACTGAGGTTGGTGAACATGGAAAAGTGGAAAATGTTTCGCTTTGCACACAAGCATGAACCGGCGCAGCCGTAACACACTCTTGTGTTATTTTGTCACCCAATAGTTAAAACAGTGCCGTAAAGGATCCCAATAAATGTGGTAGGTATACGCACTAATTTCGCTGTATTGATCTTCAGTAACACTGCAATCAATAGGGGTGGGTTTTAAAATGATTTCAGCACCTTTCACTTCGATGTCCATCCAAGTCTGAATGTTTTCACCGTCATATTCCAGCTCAGGCTCTTCGTCATCCTCCCATAAGTAAAGGTTTTCTTCGTCAAAGACCTCAGAATTGACCACCCACCGAGATTCATAGGAATAATCCACAGGAATGATGCCCAAGCAGCGCCTTTGACTAAAATCCCAAACCAAGGCCATAGATGTTTGTTCATGAAATCCACTTTGCCAGCCAGAACGACCATTAATGCTCTCAAATACAGCAATCATCTCGTTTCGACCATCTCCATTTAGGTCGGAAAAAAACAGTTCACCCAAACTTGAATCAGGATAGTCTAAGTATTCAGAAAGTTCAGTCGAAAGCCAACTGCTGTCTTTCCAAGCTAGATGAATGCCCATGTTCAATGACTCGGCATAGATGAGCACATTTTCCATTTCATTGAAATGAAGCACATCGTGTACTGGGAGCGAATTAAGCTCAGCAACTCTGGTGACTTCTGCTGAAAATTCTGGAGTGTAAATAAGGAGCGAATCCCCTTCTCCTTGTGCAAAAATGGAGTTAGAAATCAACAGAAAGGGAAGACAAAAGAGCTTGTTCATGCTCGAAAACTAAGCATGTTCAAACAAATTCATCTAAGCCAATCATTATTTAAGATCAGTTCTCTTTTCTGCGTGTGGGTTTTTCTTTTTTTCGTGAATGGACCTACTTGATGGTCCACTTCACTCGAAGTCCAGCAAATTCGTTTCGGGGAGGGGCGGGATTGTAATAGCGCCCAAAACCGGCATTCACCTGAAGGAAGTCAAAATAAAATTCATCCAAAACATTGTTCACCCCTCCAAAAACATCCACACTCAAAGCCAATTTTTCCATTTCAAAGGAGTAAGCAACATAGAGGTTCACCAAATGGTAGCTTGGCGTAAACACGGTGTTCTCATCGTTCAAGGCAATTTGGTCGAACCATTGATGCGCCACCCTTAGGTTGAAGCGATCGAGCACATTCAAGCTGAGTTGTTGATTCCAGCGGTGCACAGGAACACCAGGAATGAGCTTATTGGTGGGCAAGCCAAGTTCTTCAGCGCTTCCCGCAAATTTGCTGCTTAGATAGGCGTAATTGCTTGAGTAAACCAAAGATGAAAGCCATGAAACCTCCTCGCAAGGGATGTTGAGGTCGATTTGCGCTTCTAAACCTTCCTGTTTTATTTCGCCCCGATTGGTGAAGATGCTTTGATCTCCATCGAGGGTTTGAGGTAAAATAGCGTTAGTAATGGTGTTTGTGAAAACCAGCACTTCGTAACGAAGCCAATTAGAAAGCTTGTTGCGTGTCCCCAACTCAAAGTTCAAGGCTTGTTCTGCACTCAGTTCAGAAGAAAAGCGACCAGTTTCGGTGTTCACGTATTCAAAAATGCTTGGGAGCGAATTGCCTGTAGAGAGGTTCATGAAATATACTCCTGCTTTTTTGGCGTTCTTGCTTATGCCTAATCGAGGCAGCAAGCTGTAGAGCGTAATGTTGGTGTCTAAGCGAAATCCATCGGCAATGTTTTCCCCTTCATTGATGTAGGTATTGCGATTCGCAGAAAGGCCGCTTTCAAAGGCCCAGTTTTTCCAATCAAGCCGTAAACCAAGAACGGCGAAGGCTTCCTGACTTTTTGTTGTGTTGTTGTAGCGATCGTAAATCGGCGGACTTGCTAAAGGGTTCGGACCTTCTTGTACTTTGTTGTCGTCTTGATGCACTTCTATGGAGCCGTTCAATCGAATTTGAATTTCTTCTTTATCGGTGATGAGGTAGTTGGCTTGAGATCTTGCTCCAAAGCCCTTTCCAAGTTCGTCTTTTGTTCCGTTAAAAAAGGGCGAGGTACCGTAGGGATTCGATTTGCTTGTGCTGTGCACGTAAACCGAGGTTTCATGATTGAAGTACCTGCCGGTATGTGCGTACTGCAAGGAAAGGCGATCGCGCACTCGGCTTACAAAAGTGTTGTTTTCCACACTAAATACTCGGGCTTGTTGTGGGTTTTCAATGGCATCGTCTAGGTTGATGGCACCCGGCAGGGCCCATTTTCCGGAGTAATGCGTGTACCAGAGTTTAAGGGCGTTTTTAGGGTTGACTTGCTTCTTCAACCAGAGGTTTCCTTGTCGCTTGCTGTTGTATTCTTGTTCGCGGTAGCCATCGAATTCTTGGTAAATGCCCGACAATCGAGCTTCCCAAGTTCCTTGTTTTACACTGAGTGAAAGGGCGTTTCTCAAGAAACCATAATCGCCTGCGCTGATCTCGTTTTGAAGGCGAACACCTTCGAGTGCTTTTTTGGTGTTGAAGAACATCGCTCCGCCATTGGTGCTTCCGTAAGCGCCTCCAATCGGGCCTTTAAGTATTTCTATACTTCCGATATCGATGGGGTCGATAAGTTCTAAAGGCGCACTTCCATCGGGATTCGTGAGCGGGATTCCATCAACATACAGTTTTACGTTTCTTACGGCAAACGGAGAGCGAATGCCCGAACCACGAATACTGATTCTTCGCGAGCCACCAGCTCCTCGGCTTTCCATGAGTACACCTGGAGATTGATTTACCGCGTATTGTAAAGAGGCTTGTTGATCTTGTTGAAGGGTAGTGGCCCCGATGTAATTGATCGAAGCAGGCGCCGTATAGCTTGAAGATGGAGTGGTGTTGAAGGCTTGTACCAAAGTGGAACTCAACTGGTACACCGCAGGTTTGAGCTCGATGAGGAGTTCTTTTGGTTCAAGCGGATCGATGAGTAGGTTTACACTGAGGTAGTTGATGTGGTGAACAGTAAGCGTGCTTGAAGTGCTGTCGCTAAGTACAATCGCAAATTCACCTAACAAATCGCTTGTTTTTGCGCTAATGGCATCTCCATTAATTAGGATGATGGCATTCACCACAGCCTCACCGGTGGTCCTGTCGATAAGCTTACCGTTAATCACCTCTTGAGTGCTCCCTAAAAAAGGAGTTAAAAGAAAACAGCAAAGCCCAAAGAGCCTTGCCGATCCTAAAAAGTTAAATTGGAGCATGTTTTATTTGACGATAAAAGTCTTCGTTACTGTTCCTAAATGTGTGCTTGAAACAAAGTAGTATTTCCCAGCAGCCCATTCAGAAACGTCAATATTCATTTTTTGAGCATCAACAATTCCTTTTTGAACTGTTTGTCCGTTAAACGAAATAATTTCAAAGGCTGTACCGAGGAAACTGTCGTCCAATTCGATGTTCATGTTGTCGCTCGCTGGGTTGGGGTAGAGCTTTACATTTTGATCTTTAACGCTCACATAATCAACAGAAACCCCAAAATCTTCATTCACAAATTCTTTGATGATATTTGGTCCACTACCCGGGTAAGAAGAGCCATTCAAAGCAACATATACCGCTCCAGTGTAAGGGTTCACGCAAATGTCTCTAATGCGTTGGTTGAATTCAGAGAAGAACTGGTCTTCACTTTCTACAGCTGTTCCGTCGTCGTTCATGTGGAGTACAGAAAGGCGCTCGTATTGCGCTCCTAATCCACCCAAAACGGCCATAAGAATGCTGTTTTGCCATTCGGGAATTGCAGGATGGTTGTAATATTCAATGCCGTTCACCGCGATGCAAGGCGACCATGAATCGATAGGTAAAACCACATCGTTATTGTCGCAATAATTTTGCTCTGATGCAAGGTTACACATCCCTTCAACAGATGGCCATCCGTAGTTACCGTTCATTTCAAGGATGTTCAATTCATCTTCCGCATTTTGACCGTGCTCCGATGCGTAAATGAGTCCGTTCGGACCTAAACACAATCCTTGTGAGTTACGGTGACCGAAGGAGTAAACATAGCTGCTCGGGTCTGGGTTATCGCTTGGAATGCTTCCGTCGAGGTTCAAACGAAGGGTTTTACCACTCAATGAGTTCATGTTCTGAGCGGTGTTTCCACTTCCTGTATCTCCAGTGGTCATCAACAAGGTGTTATCATCCAAAACCAAAAGACGGGATCCATTGTGAATACCACCTGCGGGCATGTTGTCTATGATGAACTCTTCATTGATCAAATCAGTACCGTTCCATTCCCAGCGAGAAAGACGTTGTCTGTAGTTTGGCCATGAACCGTAGTTGTATGCAATATAGATGTAAGGGTTATTGTCAAAATCCGGGTGTGCCGCCATCCCGAGCATTCCTGCTTCGCTACTTCCACCGCCAGCAATCGAGCTTTGAATGTTTAAAACGGTAGTGAAATTTCCAGTCTCAGGGTTGATTCTCAAAACCCGACCACGACGTTCGGTTGTCCAAATAAAGTCGTCAGGACCCCACATGATTTCCCATGGGACTTGAACTCCTGTAACAAGGTCGTACTCCGTGAGTGTTGTTGTTTCTAAGTCCCAAGTATCTTGGGCAAAGGTATTTAGCGAGAATAGGGCTAAAATTGGTAGGATGAAACGTTTCATAATAACTGCAGTTTGTGCGAATATACTAAAGATGCAAACGTAAATCAGTACCGCGCATGAGTAAGAATGGTCCAATGATGGAAAGCCAAAATCAATTCTCCTTTACAAGAATGTCGATTCATCGACTTGCGGAGGGGCAGAAGAGGGCGTATCTTTAGCACAACTTGCAACTTTTAGAATGAAACTGAAACACCTGATCCTTTTTTCTGGACTAAGTCTGTCAACGCTTGTGGCCTATCAATGGGTTCCTGCAGAACAGGCAGCTGCTTTCCATCGTGCCGATGATGTGGCTCACTTTAAGATGCTCCAAGCAGATTTGCCGGTGCTTTACAACGGCTTGTTTTCAGGTTCGGGTGCTTGTGTTCAATGTCATGGTTCCGATCCTAATGGTATTGCCAGCACAACGAGTTTGGGTGAAGATGTGAATGTAGTTGATGATTGGAAAGGTTCCATTATGGCCAATTCAGCCAAAGATCCCTATTGGAAGGCGAAGGTTCGTGAATCGGTGCTGATTAATCCAGAACATCAAGAGTTGATTGAAGACAAGTGCACGAGTTGTCATGCTCCTTTAGGAAGACATTCCAAAGCGGTGCTGGAAGGGGAGGCATACAGTATGATTCACCTTTCAACAGATAGCCTCGGACAAGATGGTGTTTCTTGCGTGGCCTGTCATCAACAATCGCCACAAAACATTGGAAGTGCTTTTTCTGGAGAATTGAATTTTGAAACGTCGCCACTGGCTTATGGTCCGTTTGAAAGCCCACTCATCAGTCCAATGGCTGAAGCTACGGGCTATATTCCTGAGTACAGTGAGCACATTACAAAGAGTGAAGTATGCGCGGGTTGCCATACCTTAATCACGAACACCTTGGACCTCGATGGAATGTACACCGGGACCACTTTTGTTGAGCAAGCGACGTATCACGAATGGTTAAATAGTGAATATTCTCAAGGAGAGCTGACCACCGAGTGCCAAGCGTGCCACATGCCTTCTTTGGGTGGTAAGCAGCCCATCATTCTCGCTGCTGGCTTTGATACGCCTCCAAGATCTCCTTTTTCGATACATACTTTTAGTGGTGCGAACACCCTCATGTTGAACATCTTAAAAGACAATGCTGAGGTCTTGAACGCATCGG
>Ga0209652_1000758_pt1 | contig 27174 bp, 28 predicted proteins | sample SaaInl74LU_5_DNA_FD_184641 | JGI IMG/M metagenome (GOLD analysis project Ga0209652, IMG submission 184641) | Marine microbial communities from expanding oxygen minimum zones in the Saanich Inlet - ESP_74LU_5_DNA (SPAdes) (version 2) | ecosystem: Environmental > Aquatic > Marine > Intertidal zone... | reverse complement strand
GGTAAGCGCCGCGATACACTGGGGTAGAATAATGGGGTAGAACGGGGTGTATATGGGGTAGATCCGGCGCTAAAAACCGCGCAGATACTAGCTTTAAGGATAATGGCGGAGCGGACGGGACTCGAACCCGCGACCCCCGGCGTGACAGGCCGGTATTCTAACCAACTGAACTACCGCTCCAGGTAGACAATGCGCAATGCATCGGTTGCTGCTTTGTGTCCATCAACTACTGAGAGTGGATGGTGGGTGATGACGGGATCGAACCGCCGACCCTCTGCTTGTAAGGCAGATGCTCTCCCAGCTGAGCTAATCACCCCAAACCAGAGCCGCGCATTATAAAGAGGAAGTCTTCCCTGTCAACGGTTAAGTAGTGATTTTTTTTAGCCCCAAGCAATAACAGGGTGTACACTCCCGCGCTCACTCACTATGCACTGCGCAATTAAACAAAAACGGGGAATGTTGAAGTGGAGCTCTACAAAGATTTTAGATTCGAGGCAGCACACCGACTGCCAAATGTACCCGAGGGACACAAATGTGCGCGCCTCCACGGGCACTCGTTTTTTGTCCGACTGACCGTTACCGGTGAAATAGACCCCGCGACCGGCTGGCTAATGGATTTCGATGACATCAAACAAGCCTTCGGCCCGCTGCTAGATCAGCTCGACCACCACTACCTCAATGACATCGAAGGGCTCGAGAATCCCACCAGTGAAATCCTCGCGAAATGGATTTGGTCTCATTTGAAGCCCGCTTTGCCGGAGCTGTCCGCCGTTGAGATTCGAGAAACCTGCACCGTTGGCTGCGTCTACACAGGCGATTAGCGACAGAACGAGCACCCTCCACGAAAAATAGCGCCCCAAAATATTAGGGGCATTTTTTTTGTCATTTGCTTGACGCCCATAAAACTTTATGCACACCACCCCGCTCAGCGACCTGGTATGCGAGCTTACACCCAAAACCCATTAAATCACTCAAGACAATGCCGTTAAGTCATTGTTTTAATTGATTTTTACCGTATTGGTTAAAAATTGACCAATCTAACGGCTGTGACTTATTTAGCGCAGTTGAGAGCCAGTTAAACAAATTATCCACTAAATTATCCACAGCTCCTGTGGAGCGTTTCCATCAAATCCGACCGCATGAAATCGAGCCACACGTTTGCCCAGACCGCCTCAGCGCAAAAATTCTAGTACCAATGCGTTAAACAACTTGGGCTGCTCGGCGTGCAGCCAATGACCGGTATTCGCAATTGTCTCCAAGCGATAGCGAGGAAATAGCGCGGCAATTGCCGCCTCATGCTCAGGGAGGACATAGTTAGAGTTCTCGCCACGAATAAACAGAGCATCGCCATCGAATGGATAATTTTCAACCAGTGCCTCACGAAACCTATGGTAGGCCTCTGCGATACCTTCTCTGTTGAGCCTCCATTCGCAAAAGTCAGCGTTCTCGCGCTTCAAACTCAGAAGAAGAAACTGAACAACGCCCTCCTCGCTGATAGTCTGTCGGAGGACGTCCCCCGCCTCTCGTCGCGACGAACAATTTGCTTTGGCGACATTGTCGAGCCCTTCCAACACGCCATGGTGGCTCGGCTCGTACGCGACAGGCGCAATATCGGCCACAACGAGACGATCAACTAGCGCGGGCTCGCTCAGGGCCAATTGCATAGCCACTTTGCCACCCAGCGAGTGGCCAACAAAATGCGCCATTGGGATTTTCCGTTCTTTCATCCATCCAGCAATAGCCTCCGCATAACTTTGTATGCACGGCCGATCAGTCCAGGGAGAATGGCCGTGATCGGGCAAATCTGGACTGTGGACTCTAAAATCATCCTGCAACGCCCTCGCAATACTGCCTAAATTACTCCCCTGACCGAAAAGTCCGTGCAATAAAACAACATCTGGCCCTTCACCGAGCACACTGTCGTGTAATCGATTGTTCATCCCCCCCTCTCCTTTGTTAGCATGCGGCATCAGAAATAATAGGGAATCTTGCTATGTCACAATCATTAAGTCTATGGCTACTTACAAACTGGCGACGCGCCGCCACACTTGCTCTTACAACAACGTTACTAAGCTGCGCGTCGAGCAGCGGGTTTAACGAGACAACACGGATCAATGACCTCAAAGCAGAGCTCCTCGCTACAAGCGATATGCGTAAGCTCGTCATCACCCATATAAACTTGGGAGCGCCCTCTCGTAACTACGTTGAGCGTGCTGAACCCATGATTGATGGTCGCGTCGCCGCGTATCTCAAAGCCAACGGCTATGCGGTTGCTCCCCAGCGTGAATTTAGCCAACGCTGGGAAAATGCCAAGTTGGTCTATGGCGACCCGGTAGACCCAACGACAGGCCGCGTAAACAGAAAAACCTTCGCGCAGTTAGTGACGGCAGTGCGCGACCAAATGCGCGAGCAGACCGATATCGACGGCGTGGTGTTCACAGACATCATCGAACGCGAAGTTAACATCGCATCAGGCGTCAATCGAGTCGTCAGATACGATGGTATCACTCGAAAGCCCTCGCTAAGAGGCGCCGGCGATGGTGTTACCGCAGAATTCGACTGGGGAGCGCCCATTGCGGCGATATCCATTCAGATCAGCGTTTACAATTTTGATTTGGAGCAAGTCTTTACAGGCATTGGCGGCATAGATTTGTCAGACGCAATTGATACTCGCTCAGGTCGTGGGTTTGTCCGCCGTAAAGACATGCTCGACAATGAAGATTTCATCGACGAGGGTATACAGCTCGCACTGCACCCCTTCATCAAAATGGAAAACTGGCCCGGCCAAATGCCGGAAGAGCAATAAGCTCAGCCGGCGATAACCGCCAGTCCGCGCTCGAAGCACCACATGGCGCTGAGCACGCCGAGGAGCAATACCGGTGATTGAACAACCACCGGGTTGCTACTAATAGACCATCGGGCAGCTACGCGAGCAAACAATAGCAAGACAGCTATGAATGCCAATTGGCCCAACTCAATGCCAATATTGAAAAAGAGCAATGCCAGCGGGATATTCGTCTGCGGCAAACCCGTCTCCGCAAGCGCACCGGCAAACCCCATCCCATGCAGCAAACCAAAGCCTCCAGCCAACAGCCAGGGGCGTCGCCACAGTCGAGAGTGTCCCGAGGAACGCGTCAGCTCAATCGCCAGCGCAAAGATTGATACCGCAATCAAAAACTCGACAAACGCGACTGGGTAATCAAATAAGCCCAACGTCACCATTGCTAGCGTAACGCTGTGACCAACGGTAAACGCAGTAATGGTGTAGATTAACCGTCTACCACCACTCACCAGTAGTAATAAGCCCAATACAAATAACAAGTGATCGAGTCCGGCCCAGATATGCTCGGCACCCAGTACGCTGTAGCGACCAACGACCGACAAGTGATCAGGCGTTTCGGGTACAAGAAAGCTAGAGTCTTGGTCAGTAAGTACCGCCTGATGAGACACGCCATCCTGTAAAACAACGGTTACCAACGCTGAAGACTGATTAACCCCTAGCCCCGAGATTTCGATCGACTGACCCACCAAGCCTTGCGCGCACCGGTAAATACTTTGCCTAAGCTTGCCCGTTCCCTCGGGTACAAAAGGCGATGCTTCAATCTCCTCGCAACTCTCAGGAAGTACGGGCACAAGCGGAATATCACTCACTAACTGAATGGGTGTTTTCCAGCGGACGGCCAGCTCGCCCGATGGCAACTCTTCGATATTTAGCGAGGAAGGTGCAAATCGGTGCGCCCACGACAACGCGGGAATAACGAGCAACAGTAAAATCAACGCGCGCCTCATGAGCGACGCACCTCATATTTATTCATCATCGCTTCAATCGCCGTATCGAGCGCAGCCTGGTCCCGCTCATTCGTAACCTGCCACCGAATGTCACCGCGCACTTCCTCAAAAGGTTGAGGATAGGCAGGGCGATAGTCACTAACGAACACTAAGTGGGTTCCGAACACCGAGGGGACAATACCCACCCATCCCGAGTGGTCGATACCTACTCTTTCTTCAAGAGCCGCACTGAACGCACTGCCGAAACGCCCTTCGATGTCCCGCCATCGAAAATCGTCAAACCGATAGCCCTCCAAAAACGCAGTGCCCAATGACAGGGCTTGCTTGGGTGAGAGCTTTTCATTGACCACTTGCGCATAAATAGTCTCTACCTCGCGGGGCCCAATGTTACCCAAAAACACATGCTCAAATGAGACTCGTGCAGGCGCGAGAAACTCATCGCGATTCGTTTCAAAAAACGCTAAAAGCTCCGCGTGTGTGGGGGGTTCCAAATTCTGTGCAGCGATGAGTAGCTGCTCCATCATTTGGACGAGGCGCCGACGAACCACTTCATCGGTCAAATGCATATTAAGCGCCAAGCCTCGCTCTACACGCTCTGTATCTGACCATGAGTTATCGGGGAAAAGAAACAGAATGTTGCGAATTAAACGTTGGACAACTGCGGGGTCATCGAGAAATAGCTCCGCTTCAATCGCCTCACGAAAAAGCATCTCTTCGCGTAGCTCTTTATCAATGAAACGTTCGATCTGCGCAGCATTAGGCTGCTCACCTGCCATACGCGCATAGCCGTCATAAAGCAGCTGCAATCGTCCAATATTGGGCGGGCCAATCACAGGCGGCGGCGGTGGAAAGAATGACACTACTAAAAAATGCAGTGCCGCGCCTAGCAGTAAAAAGTGTAGCCACGTAGGACCGGGCAGTATCCGCTGGGTCAGAAATTTAGTCGTCATGCGTCAATCTTCAAAGTTACCCACTCGCTTTTCAAGCGTCGCTGCCATCGCTTCCTGCACATCGAACTTGCTCATCATTGCCGCATTCCAAAGAGCAACATACTCAAGGCCATCTTCAATTGAATGATCGCGGGTATAGTTAATCACCTGCTTTGTGCCGCGTATAGCAAGCGGTGACTTCTCGGCGATAGTCTTTGCAATTTCTCGTACGCCAGCAACAAGCGAATCTCTGTCCTCAAACACCCGATTCACCAGCCCAGCCGCAAGCGCCTCATCCGGCATCATCAATCGCCCCGTGTACGCTAACTCGCGCACCAATCCCTCGCTTATTAAGCTGGGGAGATTCTGCAAGGTGCCTACATCAGCAACAATGCCGATGTCGATTTCCTTTACGCAAAATTTTGCAGTGGCGTCCACGTAACGCATATCTGCATAGCACGTCATGTCGATGGCGCCGCCGACAACAGCGCCGTGCATGGCTGCCAGAACGGGCTTACGGCAATCTCTTAATGCTTTAATGTTTTGCTGTAGCTGCCGCACGTGTGTCACAAACATTTCACTCGCGCGCGCAGGATCCTTGTGCTCAAACAAGATGTCCTGAAACATGCTCAGGTCAATGCCTGCGCAAAAATGTTTGCCGGCGCCGGATAAAATAACGACGCGCACATTAGGACAACTGTCCGCCCACTCAAATGCTTGCTGGATTTCCACCCACATCTCAGCGTTCATCGCATTCGCGCTCTCAGGGCGATTTAGTTGAACGTCCAAAATGTTATCGGACAACATCAGATTTAATGTGGAAAATGCAGGCACTTCGCTCATCAATAATTCCTCTCGTTTTTGAACACACCGTGCCGGCAAAGCAAGGCATTCCTTATTTTAACATCTAGCAGCGTTGCACTTTTTAAAAGCACGAGGCTTCACAGTGCATCGAATAAAACTAAAACTGGCTGACGTATTTTTCACTCGACACTTCAGGCAATGGTTTCGCATCCCCTGTTCGAGTACCAATATACAAAAACCCAATAACTTCATCTGCGGGTGCACCGCCAAGCGCCGAAATCACTAATGGGTCACGCGCATAAGTACCGGTGCGCCATACACATCCATAGCCCAGGGCATCAGCCGCTAACGACATGCCATAGAGTGCGGCTGACACAGCGGCTACCTGCTCGACGCGCGGTATTTTCGGATGAACTTGATAGTTGAGCAAGCCGGCAATAATGAGTGGAGCACGAAGTGGCGCGGCGCGCGCCTTGTCGATTTGCGCGTCTGGCGTCTCCGGATTACTGAGCAGCAAAGTCTCTGCAAACAGATCTCCCAGCCGTTGCCGGGCACCATTTGTTACCGTTACGAAACGCCAGGGACGCAGGTGGCCATGGTCTGGGGCGCGCAGGCCAGCACTGAGAATTTTATCCAGTTCACTGGCACTCGGCCCTGGAGACTGTACGCGAGGATGAGCATTACGCGTTGTCAGCGCATCGATAATCGACATGAATAAACCCTTCGGGCAATGTATCAAGATCCGAAGGATAGCAAGTCCGAAGCCTTATGGGTTCAATTAAGCGACCAACCTTGGGGCATTTGAGTCGCGAGTTCGATTGTTTGCTCCCCCAACGTTAAGGTTTTTTCGGTGAGGCTCACCGCGTCTGGCGCAACAACGCCCTCGTTGAACACGTAGGTAGGAGCCCAAGTCCCGGCCAAGCGTTCAGATTCAATTGCTTGACGTTCGCTCTGAACAGCTTCAGCACTCGCTCGCCACTTTGTCATGGCGGTGTTGCCATGGTGCGCATTGAGAAGCTCAAGGGTCGCCGACGGGCTGAGCAGCACTGCCGTCGCGTTGTTACCACCAAACCCCTTGCTGTTTACCAGCGAGTAATCGGGCGCGTCAGCGGCCGTGGTCTCCAGAACAAACTTTAATCGCTCGTCAGACACGTCGTCTGCGATGCCATCGATAGTGTTAATTGCAGGGAGCAAACCTGTCTCCCAAATACCGAGCGCTGCCGACAATTGATCACCTGCCGCCGCGCCCAGTGAATGTCCAATATGGCTCTTTATCGCGACCACAGACCACTCATTGACACCAAAAGCCTGTGCTACCCGACTGAAAATCTCAGATTCAGTCACACGGTTCTGCGGAGTGCCTGTACCATGCGCCTGTATCATACCGCCGGCTCGCATGCGTTGCTCGCCCATGATCGCTTGAGCCGCTGCAGCAGCCCTAGCGACGGTAATAAAATTCCCCGCTCCCGGCCCAGTAATCGATTTCTTGGCGCCATCAGCATGAACAAAAACATCAGGCACGGCTGCAAGTAGCGGCGCCCCCAATTCAAGCGCAAGCGCGTCATCCATTAACACAACTGTCTGCGCAGACTCAGCCATGGTGAAACCGCAATTTTCTCCAAATGGACGGCAGGCGCGACGTGCATCGATAGCTTGTTCGGAGGACAACCCATCTAACTGGCGCAAGGCCTTGTCAGTCGCCAGCGCTCCCATTGCAATATAGCCCTCCATGATTTCGGGCAAGATCGGGGCTTCTGCCGCGCCAATAATGGCAACCCGAGCACGCCCAGAGCGAATGTCATGAACACCACGCTGCAGGTTGTAAAGAAACGTTGCGCATGCGCCTACCGTGGGTCCCGTTTGACCCATTGACCGCAATACATAAGCGTTTAGAAAGTCGCCTGGCATTTCGGCAAAACCCAACGGGCATTGCTTGGAGGTTGCTTTTTTCCCCAGCGCTCGCGCTTGGAGCATGCCGCCGGTACCCGCGTCATCAAGTTGTCCCATGGAGCTACTCATGTAGACGCTCACCGCATCAGGCGCTACCCGATCCATAACGTCTGACCAGTCGATACCAAGATCGGCCAGCGCATCGGACGCAGCAAAAACACTCATTTGTAAACCACGAGGATGATTTCGTGAGGGGTAAATAGCTCCCGGATCAAATCCTGTCGGCAACTGCCCCGCTGCACTCACCTCAAATGATCGACTCCCTGGAAGCAGAATCTCAGTGTCTGTATTAATCCCTATCTGCACACGCCGTCCATCACCTTGCACGGGGCGATGCTGAGGATTGATACCGTCGACGTATTGCGTTGCCGATACAGTTGCGCTGACGTCGCCGCCTAAGGTAACTCTGCGAGCAAACGGCACTGCGGTGGGATCAAAATGCGAGGACTCAATACCTCGGATCAAGGTGCCATTCAGTTGCTCCTGCCGGTCGGCAGTAGCCATTAATTGCGCAAGCGATGAGTGGGTCTCATCGCGCTGCTGCGCGGACAGTCCGTCGACAACAAGCCGCTTAAAGTTGTGTCGATGCGAGCTGCGTCCGGCGCTGTTAATCCCTCCGGCGGCAACAATAATAGGCAAGCCCAACATCAATAACTTCTCCAACGCTTTGAAATTTGATTCGCGGCATTGTATGGCTACGAAAAATCTATATTATGCCTATATAGACAACTTTTATGAGTATTTAGTCACAATGCCCGGGCCAATCAAAAAACAACACCTCAATATTGTGACCTTAGCGCACCCGAGGATGCTCGCCACCTCAATGACTCTCCCAGTAGAAATACTGCGTGCGGCCGCACAGGCGAATCACACTCGACCTAGGCAGTCAGTTTCTCTGCACGTAATGGCGAAAGAGCCGGGTAACATTGAGCTCGCCGATGGTCTGTCGATAGCAAGTCAAGGTTTTGATGCCGACGTTAGCGCCGACGTGCTGCTGATACCGGCGATCTGGCGCAATCCTCATCGGGTATTAAAAGAAGAACGGTGGCAACTCGACCTGATCACGACTGCAGCGGCACGTGGAACTACGATTTGCAGTGTCGGGACCGGTAGTTATTTACTCGCAGAAACCGGTCTCCTCGACAACCGGGTCGCTACCACCCACTGGCATTGGTTCGACGATTTCTCTTGCAAATTTCCACTCGTTAAACTGCGACGAGATCGACTCATTACACAAAGCAACGGACTCTTTTGCGTCGGCTCAGTGAATTCGATCGCCGACCTGATGGTGTACCTCGCCACCTCGCTCTTCTCATTAAACAGTGCAACCGCCATCGAAAATCAGTTCTCGCCCGAAATTCGACGCCGATTTACGCCGCATGAACTCGGCGAACTGGGTGAGAGTCATGACGATGAAAAGATTCTTGATGCTCAAATCTACCTGCAAAATAACTTCAAAGATCGCCTCGATTTAAACGCACTCTCTCGACTCGTCGAACTGAATCCGCGCACTTTTAATCGGCGATTTAAGGCCGCACTAGGTGTGACCCCAAGTAGCTACATCAACAATCTCAGAATGGAAGAAGCGAAGGGGCTACTGCACCATAGCAATTTGCCAATTGCGGAAATTGGGTGGGCAGTGGGTGTTCAAGACTCATCACACTTTGCGCAGTGCTTTCGCCTTCATGCGGGGGTCAGCCCACGGCAATTCCGCGAAGCCGTTCGGGGAAAATCTTTTTCCATATAGCCCTTACGAACATTGAGCCGCTGGACGGCCTGTGGCTAAATGCGTCACCTCGAATTGTTTGAACACGCACGGAGACTAAGAATGAATGACTCGATCTATATTGTTGGCGGCACTCGCACGCCCATGGGTGGACTGCTTGGCGATCTAGCTGATGTAGCCGCCACTGAACTTGGCTCAATAGCCATTGAGGCTGCACTTGATCGCACAGGCCTAGCCGCTGGCTCTGTGGACGAAGTCTTCATGGGCTGCGTATTACCGGCGGGTCTCAAGCAGTGCCCTGCGAGACAGGCTATGCTCGGCGCAGGCATCCCCAGCAGCGCGGGCGCAGTAACCGTTAACAAAGCGTGTGGCAGTGGCATGCAGGCCGCAATTTATGCGATCGACAGTATTAAGGCGGGAACGAATCAAGTCGTGATCGCCGGTGGTCTCGAAAGCATGACTAATGCGCCTCAAATCCTCCCTAGCGGGCGCAAAGGGGTACGTTTAGGCCACGCAAAAATATACGACCATATGTTTCTCGATGGTCTTGAGGATGCTTACACAGGCGGGCCAATGGGCGGATTTGCTCAAAGCACCGCCGACGAGCACGGCATTACTCGAGAGGAAATGGACGCGTTTGCCATTGAAAGCCTTACCCGAGCCAAGGATGCCATCGACACAGGCAAACTGCATGCTGAAATCGCGCCCGTCACGGTTAAGACGCGCAAAGGCGAACATCAGGTAACCGATGATGAGCAGCCACACAAAGGCAACGCAGAAAAAATTCCAAGCCTCCGCCCCGCCTTTGCTAAAGACGGAACGATTACCGCCGCAAATTCTAGCTCTATCTCCGACGGAGCCAGCGCGTTAATCATCGCCGGCGAAGCGGCGATCGCCCAACACAACCTAACCCCAATGGCGCGCATCGTGGCGCATAGCCGATTCAGCAGAGCGCCTGAAGAATTTACTCTCGCACCCGTTGGTGCGATTGAAGCGCTCCTCGCGAAAACGGGATGGAGCGCAGAAGACGTAGACCTGTGGGAAATCAACGAAGCATTCGCTATGGTGACCATGCTGTCGATGCGCGCGTTCGACCTTGACCATGCAAAGGTCAACGTCCATGGCGGTGCTTGTGCCCAAGGCCACCCCATTGGCTCAACAGGCTCACGTATCATCGTGACCCTAATGCACGCGCTGAAGCAATACGGTAAACAGCGTGGCGTGGCTGCACTATGTATCGGTGGCGGCGAAGCAACCGCGGTTGCCATTGAAATGATCAGCTGAGGAAAATACTGTGAGCCTGGCTTCTGTACCCGAAATACTCGATGACATTCGCGCTGGACGTATGGTCATCCTCATGGACGATGAAGATCGTGAAAATGAAGGTGACCTGATCATTGCGGCTGAAAAAGTCACGCCTGAAATTATTAATTTTATGGCGACGGAAGCCTGTGGCTTGATTTGCATGCCCATTACCGAGGAACGCGCTCGGCAATTGCGAATCCCACTCATGGTCCGCGACAACCGCTCACAACACGAAACAAACTTTACCGTGTCCATCGATGCAGCCGATCAAGTGGGCCCTGGCATCAGCGCCTCGCAACGAGCACACACCATTCTTAAGGCGGTCGAGCGTGATGCAAAACCAAGCGATATCCGCCAACCCGGACATATTTTCCCGCTAGTCGCTAAAGCAGGCGGTGTGCTAAAGCGCGCAGGCCACACAGAGGCCGGCGTAGATTTAGCGCGCATGGCGGGGCTCGAGCCTGCGGCAGTGATTATTGAGATCATGAATACCGACGGCACGATGGCACGCCGACCCGAGCTCGAAGTGTTCGCCGAGACGCATGGCTTGAAGATGGGCACCATTGCCGATCTCATTGAATACCGCTCTATCCACGAGCAATCAATTCAATTCGAACAAAGTCATACGGTACACACCGAATGGGGGCCATTCACCCTCCATACTTTCCGTGACTTAATTGACGAGACTGCGCACTTCGCACTGCAACGTGGTGAGATCGATAGTGACAAACCGCTACCCGTTAGAGTTCAGCCAATAAACATGCTGAGAGATGTGCTGGGAACACAGCTTGAATCCGGCAGGATAGGCTGGTCCTATCGATCGGCCATGGCGCACATTGCCAGCATAGATCGAGGCGTCTTAGTACTGGTAGGCCAGCACCAGGCAGCGCCGCAGTTGCTAGACGAAGTCCACCAATTCCTTCAGACCAGCAGCCCACCCCCCCAGCCACAGAATTACCGGCTCATAGGGACGGGCGCACAAATACTGCGGCATTTAGGTGTAGGACAGATGCAGTTATTATCAGCGCCGCTGCGATTCAACGCGCTATCTGGCTTCAATCTAGAGGTTTCAGAATTCATAACTGAACCCCACCCTTAAAGGATCAAGGTTTTGAGAACTGAGAGTCCAGCGCTCACAACCCTGGTATCAAGCCTTTATTAAGAGTGCCAAGTCAGGATGCTGCTTAACGCTGCGCGTTCGGTAATCGCATCATTAGCAGGATCATCCCAATCGGGGTAGCCAAACGACAGACCCCACAGCAGTATTTGATCCTCACCAATACCTAATTTTGGTTTGATGGTGTTCGCCATAAAGCCCAGCGCAGTCTGTGGACAGGACCCTAAACCATTGGCGGCCAAACCCAGCATGACATTTTGCGCGAACATGCCTAAATCACAGGCTTCGCGCAACGAAAAATTAGCTGGCAGACTAAAAAAGCAAACGGCGGGAGCGCCAAAAAACCGGAAGTTATTCAAAAACCAAGCCTGTCGCTTAGCCTTCTCTTCTCGAGGGATACCAAGAGCATCGTACAGTGCCGCTGCCGAGGCGTACTGACGATCCCTATAAACCCCTTCGTACACACCGTCGTAGGGATAATCAGGCGCCACATCGCCAGCTATAAACTTCTCGGGCAACTCCGCGCGTAACTCCTCGAGCTTTTCGCCTGTCACAATATGAGCCAACCAAGGCTGAGTATTACAATTACTTGGCGCGCGTGCAGCGCTTTGAAAGATTTGCTCGATCTGGGATCGGGATACAGGATCCGCCTTGAATGCACGAATAGATCGACGCCCCTCAGCAATTTGAGTAAACGCCTCTCCTAGCGACAACGAATTCGACAAAATACACTCCTTAATGGTTTTAATGATGCAATGTCTTTGAAGCCTACAGGCCTAGACTAGCAACTGCAGAACTTGTGACAGCTTTTGGGGATCATAGTATGGCGCACTGTCGTCGCTTATCAGCGCGACGTCCACCAGCTCAATACCCAGCTTTGCTAGCGCGGCTGCCGGAACCGGCGAAGGGTAGCACCCTCTCGAGCTATCGACCACGATGTAGTTTATGAGAGATTCTACCTTGACGGCGATATCATCGCGCCGCAACGCCTTAATCAAGGTGAGCACTAATGCCTCGAAGTTCATACCGAGCTGCTCAGGATCTTGGCCTAAGTTAGGAATAAAAATCTTGTTCGCTTTGCTCGACGAAATAGCATCTCCCACGCCCGATGGAATGAGAGTGGCCAGCAAGCTTGAGTAGAAGCTACCAGGAGCGAAGCAAAGGAGGTCCGCTGCACGAATCTCGTGAGCATTTCTCTCATCCAAAGCCAGATCTACGGGCTCTGCTCTCGACGGGCTGGCACTGAGAAAAATCGAATGTACTGGCGACGCAATAGGAGGCGCTTCTTTACCTGTTAATCGATGCTGCTCGGCTACCAGCTGACCATCATTGAGGTACGCAAAAAGGTGCGCGCTCTCATTAACAATCGCTCGAACCTCGCCTCTCGCAGCGACTATTGTCGCAAACAACGAAAGCGCGCTATCGAGATTGCGGCCATTGTCTAAGTAACTACCTGCAATGACCAAATTTCCTATTGAAGCACCCTGTAGATCAATCGAATCGGGCAACTGTTTCACAAGGGGTCGTAACTGCTCGCTAATCACAAGCGCGATTGCGTGGGGTATCTCTCGGGTAAGCGCATGATCGAGCCGCGACATCTGCTCTAGCTCCAACCGCAGAGCAGAAGCAGATCCCCGAGGAGACAGTCTATGCTCTAGCAAACGCGCAATCGCGGTATAACCAGGAACCGAGTTGTCAGCTATCGCCATTAGCCGATTACGTAGATCGCCGATTGCTGGCATGCCAAACGCAAGACGCAGCGCAGCGCTACTACCCCCACTGTCAAATGGCGACATGAAGTGTAGACAGCGACGGTTTGCAGTAGCGATTTCGCGAGCCACATCATTGGCGGCCGAACCGCCAGAAAAAAATACTATGCGTTTTTCTTCAAAACTCGACGCAGTTACACTAGTCAACGCGCAGTGCTCTTTCTACGCCGTACAGACTGTGCGCTGATCAAAATATCGATCATTGCAGCCAAGGACTTCGACCCTGAATAAGCTGAGACTGGTGTCGAAGCGACCAGTCCGAACTTAGCTGCCGGGTGGAGACACCTTTCTGCGCAGACGACGTTACAGCACAACTACCCGAGTTGAGCCAGTTAACAGCAGTTTTGAGGGACGCCTCTTCTGGATCGTGAAACTCTCTCGTTATGTCATCCGCTGCGGGGCAAAGTGTGAAACGGCCCGTATCAACAAGTCCCGTGTAGTAGCCACCCTGCCCTTCGCCGTTAAGGGTCTCAAACGCAACTAAGCGCAGTCGATTTTCGCAGCCCCTCTGATCGAACGCATATTGCCCGACGGCCTTGCCAAACGTGTCACTGCCCACTAACACAGTCTCAACGTAGGGTGACACCGCATTAATGACCAGCTCGCTCGCCGACGCCGTTCCCTCAGTAACAATAAAAGCCATCCGACGCGGACTCAGGGCGACATCAGGGACCTCAAAACTCACTGCAACGTTCTCAGAAGTTCGCTTATCGTTGTGGGAGATCCGATAACTATCGTCACCTTGCCCCAACTCGCCTGCAAAAATATTGAGAAGTTGCTCTGCCACAGATAACAAGCCCCCACCGTTGTAGCGCAGATCAATAATGAGATCGGTCACGTTAGCATCGCGAAACGTACGCGCCATTTCCACTAACAAGGGCTCAGCGTCAGTAATAAACGACCTAAAATGAAGATAGCCAATGGGGTCCATGCCAGCTCGACTCAATAGCAACGGCTGACCAGCAAACGGAGGCGTAGCCAGCTCACGCTTTAATAACGTCACTTCAAAGACGTCGCCCGCCCGTTCAACTCTGAAGCCACGCTCAACGCCCACCTCACTGTCCCCAAACACCTCCAGCGTCGTCGCATCGCGTGCGCCTAGCTCCGCAATGGTTTCAAACTCACCGCCTATGGCTATGGCCAATACTTTATCGCCGCGACGCAAATCGGCATCACCCGCTGGGCTCCCCTCAAGCACATCAGAAAAGCGGAAGGCATTACTGGTATCAAAACCGTATCGGAATCCAAAACCGATATATGCGCCGGAACTTAGCGCGGCCTCATCGGCGGCGGCTGTCGTAAGGTACGAAAAGCCGGGATCGCGGCCATCAACCGCTAAAGGTGCAGTGAGAGCCTGAAGATAACTGTTCGGGTCGTCATAGTCTGCGGCGTTGACATCAGCTAATTCCCCGTACCAGAGATACCAATCATCGATGACGTCGTCGACAAAACGCTTTTGTGACGCAACGTCACAACTCGCTACCTCTTGGACAGGCGTGGGATTCGGGCTGGGCGTCGAACTGCCACCGCCACCACCACCGCAGCCACTTAAGCTCACAAGCAATGCCAACAGCCAAACCGCCGGCACATTATTTCTCATTTTGCAATTATTAATTATCATTTTACTAGAACGGGCTCCAAATGCGCTTTAAACTCAGATAGATTATAGACAAGCACTGCTAATAGGAAGAGGGATATGGCTCACATCAGGGACGCTGTGAACCCATCACGGGAGAAGCGCGGCCAACAGCCCCGCATACCGCACAACTACGAGACGCTCTTAACTGATGAGCAACGTCATAGAGTGGATGCGTGCAAAAATTTCGGTTGGGTGCTGCAATTTATCCGACGACCATTATTCCTTCCACCTACCGTTATTATGATTGATGCCAACGACACTGAAACCTGGGAAATCACAGAAGAAGGTGCGCTAGCCCCGTTCAACGATATCCGACATTAACCGTATTTGCTCCCCGCCACACGATGGTATGCTGGCCACTACTTTTTAGACGAGTGATCTCTTTTTGGAAGCGACTGTGTTTCGAGCACTGACACTTGATGGCAAGGGCGGTCTTGCCACCTTAAATAATAATGACGCCGCATCATTTGTGGGCCGCGACGCGCCGAACTGGGTTCACCTGCGCGCCGATAACGAAGCCTGTCGTGAATGGCTGGAAAATGAGAGCCTGCTGCACCCTGTTGCGGTGCAAGCGCTACTCTCAGAGGAAACGCGACCGAGGACTTTGTGCCGCGGCACCCGATTGTTGATCACCCTCAGAGGGGTAAATACCAATATCACCACGGGGGTTGCGGACCTTATTTCGCTGCGCTGCTGGAGTGACGGCGAGCAACTAGTTACCAGTTATTTAAGAGCCCTCGACTGTACCGAAGAGCAATGCCAATTACTCGAGCAGGGCGAAGGTGCAAAGGACGTCCCCTCTCTTCTGATAGCGCTTATCGAAGCCGTTATCGATACCCTTCACGACCCGATTGCACATCTCGAGGATCACATCATAGGGTTTGAAGAAGCTCTGCTCGAGTCAACACAGCAGGACTGGCGGGCAGAATTGAGCGCGTTGCGCAAAGATATTGTTGCCATAAGGCGTTACCTGCCTCCTCAGAGAGAGGCGCTCGATAGACTTATTGCAAGCACGCTACCCTGGATCGATGACAATCACCGCGTAGCTCTGCGTGAAACTAATGACCGACTATCGCGCCTCATCGAGCAACTGGATGAAATTCGCGAGCGCGCATCACTCGCCCAAGAGGAATTGTTAGCGCGCTTATCTGAAGACACTAGCCGGCGCTCTTATGTATTCACCGTGGTCGCAACGCTTTTTTTACCCTTGGGCTTTTTAACAGGCCTTTTAGGTATCAATGTCGGCGGCATGCCCGGCGTCGACGATGCCAGTGCTTTTTGGTGGGTTGTGGGCACATGCGTTGGCTTGGGCGCCGCACTGCTAATAGCATTTCGGGTCAATCGCTGGCTCTAGGCAATAGCATTAAATTCATTATCGATGCGAAGGAAGCTGCGCCTCGATCAATGGGCGCCCGCATAATCTTTCGGGTAGCGTCCCAAGGTGAGAATCATCAGGGCTGATACGACAAACAGCACCATAGCCACGGAAAAACCCAAATCATAACTAGCCGTGCGATCATAAACAGTCGCAAAAAGCATTGGCGCGGTGCCCGAACACACTGCGAGAGTAGCGTAGAGAATCGAATAAATTTTGGCGTAATGCTTTAACCCAAAATAACGCGCCGCAAAAAAAGCCATGAGATCGAGCTCAGCGCCCGCTGCAAAACCAATAAAGAAGCTCGCCACACCCGCCGCCACCAGTGTCTGATCACCGTAAAATATCATCGCGCCAATGGCCGGAAGTAAGAGACAAATCATTGCAATGCCGGGTGCCCAAAAGCGATCGATCAAAAAGCCAACAACCACACGCCCAATGATGATCGATACGCCAAAGACACTCTGAACGGCAGCTGCCTGCTCTCTAGAAAACCCATCATCCGTCAGTGAGGGAAATAAGTTAGGACCAATACCAGAGAAGCCCATATAGGCAAACAAAATAGAAAATAACAGCACCCAAAAACGATAGTCCTGCAATGCTTCGCTCAGGGTTTTACCCGTCTGTTGCAACTGTGCTTCGTGAGAAGCGCTAGCACTCGATATTTCTATCGGGTGAAAAAAGAAATAAAGCACGGGTAAAGCTATTAACAGCGGAATTAGCCCCAAGCCAATATATGCACCGCGCCAATCAAATGTTTCGGTTAACCACACCGTGTAATGCGGGGCGATCGATGCACAAATACCAGTACCGGTCAGACTTAGGCCTAGAGCAAGGCCGCGATTTTTAGAAAAACTGGTCGCAATAGCGCGCGTCCAATTGACGGGGATTGTCCCTGCGCCCAACAAAGCCATTGCTCCATAAGCGACAAACAGCATCCACACCTGGCCCTGCATGGAGGCCGCCAGAAAGAAACCAATACTCAAACCAATCATCGAAGGAAGTGCGATGCGTCTTGCACCGAATCGATCAATCAACCAGCCCACGATTGGCGAGGTCAGAGCACCCAGCCCCGAGCTAAATAGAATTGCCGTTTGAAATTCTGCACGTGTCCAGCCGAATTCTTCAGTCACCGGAACAACCAATGCACCAATGGTGTAATACGGCAAGACAAACGAACTACTAACAATGCCTATGCAGGTGGCGAGAATCAGCGGCCAGCGCTGACTGATTTCATTCTGACCGTCCGAGGGTTGATTCACATTATTTCTCCCGATAATACCGACTCACTGGGCTGCGGCTGCTTGCAGCTGTGTTCGATAGTCTGCGAGATCGAAATAATCTCGCCAGACAGTAATCTTGCCGTTATGAACCTCAAAAACCCCCATCAAAGGCAACACTACCGAGCGCCCGTTAATGACGAATGCATCGACTCGCTCGGTCAAAACGGTCTCATTTGCCACCGCTATATTGACCAACTCCCAATGACATTCACTGAAAGTCCACGCCGAACGCAGATATTCCCTGACGCCGTCAATGCCAACAACCGGTTCCATCGGCATGTTGTGGTAGTAAATATCCTGAGCTAGACCGTCGATAATTGCGTCAAAATCCATTGCATTCCACGCCGCTATAAACCGCCTTACCGTCTGCTCGGGCGTTGTCATAGAGCCCTCAGAAGACGCTTAGCGTTGTCGGTGAACAACGTTTGATTATCGTCTCTTGCGCCAATCGCATGTTGGTCCCAACCAGAGAAATTGGTGCCCATTACCAAGCGATCGGTCCCCATAATGTCGATTACCAACCTTAGGATGCGCGGGTCATGAACATGAGTATCAAACCAAATGCTACTAAGTTTTTCCTCAAATGCACCCTCGTAGCGTAAATGCTCAGGCACCCAGGCGCGCTTCACGCACGCCATATTAAGCCGACCTATTAACGCTATGACAGCTCCACCGGCGTGACTCAAACAGATATCGAGCGCCGGATGCCGCTCGAGCACACCACCGTAAATGAGCGTTGCAACCGCAATAGATTCCTGCCCAGCAAACCCCGTCAGTAAATCTAAATCGAATTGCTTGAGGTTGGCGTCTCCAGATGGACCGTCAATGCCAGCGGGCGCCGGGTGAATAAACAAGGGCACGTCGAGCGCCACACATTTCTCATAGAGAGGATCCAGCTCTGGGCTGTTTAGCGGCACTCCGAAATCAGTTCCAATGTAGGCGCCGAGCAATCCTAAATCGCTGACTGCACGCTCTAGCTCATCGCACGCCGCAGGAATGTCCTGCATCGGTAAGGCACAAAATCCAGCTAATCGGCTTGTTTTATTGGCAATAAGTGACGCTAATGCGTTGTTATGCTCCCGACAGAAACGTATCGCGTGACCCGCCTCAATGAAATGAAAGTACGTTAATGGATTGGGCGACAGCACCTGAAAATCTATGCCCGCTTTGTCCATCGCGGCAAGACGAAGATCGACATCCATAAAGGGGCTATTTTCATATCGAACCCCATCGAGTCGATAGTCGCCGACACGAAAAAATGGCTGGCCCGCATCGGTGTAACCAATTTCAGGCCCATGGGGGCCGGCCTTATGCATACTGTCGGCCAACACAACGTGGGCATGAATATCGATGGACGTCGCGCGTCGAAGCGCTTCTTTAACATTCATTCGTGTTCCTCAAACCTGAGTACCATCTCTCGATCTTTCTATTTATTAACAACGCATACACTGTGCCTACGGCACTTTACTCTTCGGGCGCAATCACCACCGCCAGCCCATCGAGCTCAGGAGAGAGCGCTACCTGACAACTCAATCGCGAACGGCGGACGTCAAAGTGCTCTTGATATTCGAGCAACATGCCCTCAATTTCGTCTCTCTCAGGCAAATGTGGAATCCACTCCTCATCGATCAAGACGTGGCAGGTCGCGCAAGATGCGCAGCCACCACAAACCGCTTCAATGCCCTGATCCTCGTCGTAAAGCACTTGCATTAAAGTCACCTGGGTCGGCCGTGACTGCAAGACATGACGGCTACCGTCTCGCTGCGTTACATGAATTTTAATTTCGGTACTACTCGTCATTACTCATTCTCCCAAAAACGTAGCTGCCACTTCATTAACCCTGACTAAGGCCAAGACCTAGGCCACCATCGACATCGACTATTGCACCGGTCGTCCACTCGGCACAAATAAGGTAAGCCATTGCTTCAGCAATCTCCGTCTCGGTGCCGATTCGACCTAAAGCATGAAGCGAGGCCATTCCTTGCAAGCGCGCCAATGCGGTTTCATCGTCGAACAGCCCTGCCCGCTGATTGATCTCCGTGTACACACCGCCGGGCACCACGCAGTTAACCCGGATTTTCTTCTCACCGAGCTCCGCGGCCAAAACTCGCGTTAGTGACTCCACTGCAGCTTTGGTTGCCGCGTAGGGCGACGCGCCCGGAAATGCTCGACGGGTATGAACCGAGCCAATAAAAATAATAGCGCCTTCAGTATCTGCTAAGTGCGGTACTGCCAAACCCGATAACAACATCCCTGCCACAACGTTGGTATTGAAGACATCCAATAATGCTTTTTCATTGAGATTGGTAATAGCACCACGGTACATATTGCCCGCGTTATTAACCAGAGCGTGTAATACCCCACCACCATGCTCTACAGCTGTCGCCATTATATTTTGTCTGTCATCACTGTTAGTGATATCACCAACGACACCGCGGCAAGCATCACCAAGCAGTCGCTGTGCCGCTGCTATTTTTTCAGGTCGCCGCCCACAAATGGTGACTCGGCTACCCGCATTAATAAAATAACGGGCCGCTCCAAGGCCGAGGCCTGATGCGCCGCCCGTAATAAGTATTGACATGCCTACTAATGTTTTCATTACGCTGCCCGCTCTCTTCCCGTAGCCCATGCCACCGACTGACGAAGTACTTTTGCATGATCAGCTTGCTTAATTGCCTGCGCATCGTGGCCCATTGCATCGTAGACGACTCGGCCACCGCCGTACTCGTGAATCCACAACAAAGGATTATTATTCGTTAGCGATGTGCTGCTGCCGGTAATCAGGGTGTCCACTTCAGGCAAGACGCTGAGTTCTGTGTAGAGCTCATCGAAAACCTCAAACACTGAAATACCCTGCATCAGCGGGTGTGCTGTCGGAGTGAGTTTTATTGTCTCGGGTGCAGGGTGCCAGGAGGTCCCCCATTGCCATGACCCACCTAAAATATTCCCCCAGAGGGGCCAATCAGAGAAGCAAATGCTGGCAGTGTGGAGCCCAAGTAGCGCGCCACCTTGTCCCAGATGATTCACAATTGCGTGTCGCCCTGCAGGAGATAGGGACATAGCCCACTCATCTCGATAGGCATCGTATTTCTCTCCCACCATCTCCCAACGAAGGGCGTTGATAGTGAGCAGCTCCACTGGTTCATCTGCAAGGCTGGCAAGACCTCGCTCGATGTCAGACTCAATCCGGGACGTGATACCCAGAGGCGCCAGGATCTCGTCCAGCGCACCACTACTGGCTGCAAAGTCGTGGAATATCCCGCCCGATAAAATAAGGTTCTTCATGCTCAAATCTAATCGCGTGGCAAATGAGCCATGACGCTAATACTGACCCCGCCATCGACAACCAACTGATGGCCATTGATGTAGCTCGCTCCCTCTGAGTCAAGAAATAGTACGGCTTCTGCTATATCTCTCGCCTCACCCAGACGACGGCTGGGAACGCCGGAACCGCGCTTTTCACGAACCTTGGGATCTGCGTAAATCGGCCTGGACATTCCTGCGTTAATAAACCCCGGCGCTATTGAATTTACCCTTAAACCACGTGGTCCCCATTCGATGGCCATCGCCTCGGTTAAATTAGCCATGGCGGCTTTCGTACCGCTGTACATTCCGATATTGGGCGAGGGGTGAACGGCGTTAATCGACGTGAAGTTAATGATATGGCCTGACCCGCGAACCAGCATGCCCAGCGCAGCCTGCCGTGCACAAATGCAGCTCCCTAAAATATTGACGTTAATAACCGTTTGGAAGTCTTCAATGCTCTGCTCTTCCATAGGTCCAAAGCGAACAATGCCCGCATTGTTTACCAGTAAGTCGGGCGCGTCTCCGAACGCAGCAAAGGCGTCGGCTACTTGATCGGCTTGAGTAACATCCGCAACCAACGCCACTGAATTGGGTATCGCCTTTGCGGTCTCATGCACCAAATCAGCTCGAATATCCAATAAACCCACACGATAACCTTTGTCACTGAGCAACGTTGCAATATCAGCACCCAAACCCTCAGCACCACCGGTAATAATTGCTGTCTTCATTATCTTCAATCCTTATTAATAAGTACGGGGTAAGTGCCCCAATTATTGCGCTGAGTAACAGGGTCTAATGTAGGAGCTATGTGCGGGTCTGGCCTACACCCACGGCTAAACAGACTTCGTAGCAAACTGGTTAAGGTTCCGTAGTGATGGGAATCACGATCGCTGTCTTCTTTTGGCAATGCTCCGCCAGCGAGGTCGCGTCCAAAACAAGTGTGAATGCCCACGCCAAAGGTAAGTCCATAAGGGGGAATACGATCCGCAAGACGCCTATGAGGGTTAAACTGCTCAGCATCTTCACCAAAAAGGTCTTGCTGACGATTTGCTGATTCCAAATCGATAACGACACTATCGCCTGACTCAACGACCTTGCCGTCCGGCAGATGAAATGGACACTGAGCGGCTCGCCAGGCAACGGGACTCGCAGGATGTAACCGCAAACTTTCGTGCACGCATCGCTGCAAGAAAAACGGGTCTTCATTGATGCGCCTGCGATCCTCCGGACGCTCTGCGCACCACATCGTGATCTCATGAAACGCATGGACCATCGCATTAGCGGATGAATGTGAAGCCGCCTGCATAAAAAAGGCAACTTCACGGCGAATCATCGCCTCATCTAAACCCTGCTCCTGCTGATTGGCGAGTAAAACGGTGAGAATGTCGCGAGGCGCTGCGTCTTCAGGAAGATGACCCTCGGCAATAGCCCGCAGTATGGCCTCTCTTCGATCACGAGACGGCTTCAAAAATCGCGCCTCGAGGATTGCCAACGCATCGGCCACTTCACGTCTAACCTCGGCTTTGTCACGCGTAGAGTGAAACAAGGTTGCTCCCTCGCTGAACGTGCGCACGATTTCAATCAGACAATCGGTTTCTTCATGTGAGTGTGGATCGCGATCAATACCCGCAATATCTGCACTTAAATTAATATTCACACGAAACCCAAATTCGGGCAGATCCATGTGCCCACGCTCTAGATAGGGTGCAAGCGTTGCAGACAACGTCGTAGGATAGACCTCTTTTTCGTAGTAACGCGTGAAATCCCGACGGAACAATTTCAGCTCGACAGCACGACGACGCGCATGAGCCTCGCCGTGGAGCGTCAGAAGCACACGCTCCATGAGCTCATCGCATTCACTGTACATCGATTGAACAAGTCGTTTATCACACAAGGCTTCGAAGGCCTGTTGATACCCACTAACAAGAGCAGTGTCTGTCATGCAGTGTTGTCTCGGTCACTGAAGACCACGGGGAACACCCGCCAAACATCTCGCTCTGACGCTTCAATTTTCTCAGCTATTTTCTTTGGGTGGGGCCGCATTCCACGCCCCAACAGGTCCGCAATAATCAACGTAATAGTGCCGAACTGATGATTATCGGGATCAGGCGCTTGATCCGGCTTTAACATTGTGCCGGTCACAAGATTCATACCTAAGCAAACGTGCATACCGCCACCAAAGGATAAACCCGCTGCGCTCACTCGAGACGGTCGATCTCGGAAAGGGTTGAACTCGGCCGCATCGTGACCAAAGACACTGATATCACGGTTAGCCGTTTGAAGATCGATAACTACTTTCTCTCCCGCCTTCACAGAAAGTTCAGCATTCAAATCTATTGACGTCTCGGCCTTTCGCCACGCCTCGGGACTCGACGGATGCAGCCGCAAACTTTCGTGCACGAAACGCTGCAGCGTGAAAAGATCCGCACCTAAAGCGTGTGCATCTTTATCGTGGGTTTTACACCATTGGAATATCTCGTTCACTGCGTGCACTAAGGTATGCACTGACGTGTGTGACGCTGCAAGGTAGAAAAAAGCCACTTCACGCACCAGCAATTCATCCGCCATCGCCAGCTTTTCTTCGTTCATAAGCAATATAGTTAAGATGTCGCGGGGCAAAGCGGTTTCATCAATTTCACCACGATGAAACGCTGCAATTAAACCTTCACGCCGAGCCCGCGATGGCTTGAAGAAACGCGTCTCAAACTCCTCTAATGCGGCTGCTATCTCATCCAAAATCGGCTGTCGATCGCCCTTGAATTGTCCGATAGTTGCCGCCTGTCCAAGCTGGATCAAAAGTCGATGTTGAGCATCCGCCTCTTCGACACTGCCGTCGATACGGTCAATGCCCGCGAACGACAGGGAAAGGTGCACCATGATGCGATACCCCAACTCCTTTAAATCCAGCTCCTCGTCATTAAAAAATTGATCGAGCGTTTCCTTGAGTAGAACAGGGAAAACATCGCTTTCATAAAAACGGAAGAAATTCCGCTTGAATAACTGACTTTCAACTGTCCGACGCACGCGGTGCTCATCACCATGCAGTGTGACCAGCACTTTATCCATTAAAATTCCGCCGGAGTCGTAAAGCGATTGCTTCAAATCATTCTGACGGAGCGCATGCTCTACATCTATAAATCTGTCCACGCGGTGTACGGTCATTATTTCGTCTCCTTCAGGCTTTGTACTAATTCCTTAGTGAGTACGCGCTCTGAAAATTCACTGACTCGCCAACCGGGCAGCTTCCAACTTGTTGCGAGCGGCGCAGCGCAATCAACGCGCTTACCATCCTTAAAGATGTGCGAAAATCTCGATTGCTCACCGAGCAACGTTATATCGTCCAGAGGATTCCCATCAAATATCAATAGATCGGCCAAGTACCCTGGCTTCAAGCAACCTAATTCGCCGTCTAGCCTAAGTGCCCGCGCGCCCTGCTCGGTAGCGCAATTAATTGCCTGCAAAGGCGAGAGCCCCAAGTAATCGACAAATACCTCCAACTCACGGTAATGCCAGTCACCATAAGGCGTCAGAGAAAAGCCGCTCTCACTACCGGTTAATAGAGGCACACCCGCATCGTACGCCGCGCGAATGGTTGATACGCTTTCGACGATTTCTGCGCGAAAAACCTCCTTTAAACGCGCGTCGGAACCAATCATGTCACCGTAATCGGCAAGATTTGCTTGAAAGGTAAATGTCGGAACCAGGGGCACACGTTTGTCTATCACAGCAGACACTGCCTCATCGTCCATATAAGTGGCATGCAGAATCATGTCAAAGCCAGCAAGGGCCGCATCACGTGTACTTGAAGCGGTGCGACAATGACCCACTACCGGCACACCGAGGTTATGCGCGGTATCGCACACTAGCTTCAGCTCGTCGAGAGACCAGGTTTGTATCTCGCCAGTTGTTCGCCCAGGTCGAATAGGTAAGCCACTCACGTGAACCTTGATCCAGTCGACACCCAGCTTAATTTGACGGTGAATTTCCGTCACAATTTCACCGGGGGTATGCACGATTCTCGCATAGCCACGAGTGCCGACATCGGGCAGCAATCTGGAAGCAGTTCCACCCACGCAATTAATAAGAACATTGCCACCCGTCGTCATGCGCGGGCCAACGACCACGCCGCCCTCAATCGCATCGCGCAAATCAACACCCACATCGAATACACAGTCGGCATCGAAAAAACTGGTAAAGCCTGCTCGCAGTACTTTTTGCGCGTTGACCGATGCAACCACTGTCGCTAGCCCGTGACGCCGGTGGAAAAAGAGCTCGTCGTTGCTCGATGGCTCGTCGAAACTGATATGACAGTGGCTATCGATCATCCCCGGCATTACAGTTTGACCTGCCGCATCAATAACCTGCACGCCCCTCGGCATCTCTGTACCGATATCGGGCCCTACAGACACGATCCGATCGCCCACTATTAACACATCGCCTCGGAACGGGTCGGCGCCCGTGCCATCGATTACATTGCCGTTGGTAATTAAAAAACCCGTCTCTTGAGAGCTCATACTGCGATCCTCGGCTCAGCTGCCCCGATTACACCGGGGCTCCGATGTAACTCTTTATACGATGCCTTGTTAAGTAAGATGAACCTAACTAAAGCATCGCCCTGCTCGGCGGTGTGCCCCCGCATAGCGTCGTACGCCGCGCCACTGTCTCCTGACGTAATCGCATCCACAATGACTTGGTGGTCACGTTGATTTCCTTGCAGCCGCTCAGGGACCGCAATTTGATAACGTCGATAAGGGTAAACTCGAATCGAAAGCGCCGCAGTAGCCTCGATCAACACGCGATTTCGGCACCCCTCTAAAACGGATTGATGAAACCGCTCGCCCAGCACGGCATAGTCGTTGATATCACCGTCAGTGTTGAGGATGTCTGCCGCTTGATTATGAATATCAAGTAATGCTGTTTTCTCACTCGGGCTCATGCGAATCGTCGCAAGCTTCGCCGCCAACCCCTCCATCTCAGCCAGCGCTTCAAACAACTCAAGTAAGTTGCCGGGATCCAGCTGGCTTACCACTGCACGTCGGTGAGCGAGCTTAGTCAGTAACCCCACCTGCACTAAATTAGCGATTGCCTCGCGAACAGGCGTTCTAGAGACTCCGTAAACGCTCGCCAACCGACCCTCTTCAATCGCGGTTCCGGGCGCTAAGTCGCCATTGAAAATGGATTGTTCAATACCGCGTCGCACCAGCGCGGCCTGGGTAGTGTTCGGTTTACTCGTCATTCTTGCATCTCTCTTAAGTGAGCGGCAGCCGTGCGCAAGGTCTTCTCCAACTAAAATACGAAGGCGTTTTGCTTGCCTATACATGCATAGTGTATACATTTTTATTTCAAGTGCATATACTTTCCAAGAGGATCGCAGAGTAGACTCTGCACCAGTCACCCTGGCTTCAAGATCCGCGGTGGCGCTTGAAAACCGCGTTAAACTCGCGCAACTTACAGGACGTGTATTGAGTAGGAGGTGATCATGGTCACATTAACCGTCAATGGAGAACAGCGCTCTGTCAGTGCCGAGGAAGATACCCCGCTACTGTGGGTGTTGCGTGATCATCTGCAGCTTACCGGCACAAAGTTCGGTTGTGGTATTGCACAGTGTGGCGCCTGTACCGTCCACTTAGACGGCAAACCGGTAAGGTCCTGCAGCGTGCCACTATCGGCATTAGAAGGCCGCTCAGTTGATACCATCGAATCATTGCGTAACAACCAGCAACTCTCCGTGGTTCAACAGGCGTGGTTGGAAACCGACGTCGCGCAATGTGGCTACTGTCAAAGTGGACAGATTATGTCCGCAACCGCGCTGCTGGCAGAAAACCCCTCCCCCAGCGATGAGGAAATCACGCAGGCGATGAATGGACACGTTTGCCGCTGCGGCACCTATCCGAGAATACGCAAAGCTATTCACCTTGCCGCTGAGCGGCTAGCTCAGGAGGTGAAAGCATGAACGACAAAAATCCGAGTGCTGTGGGAATAGATCGGCGCGCGTTCATGAAGGCGGGAGGTGCGCTATTGTTCGCAGCACAGTGCCCAGCGACTTTCGCCACGCAAACTGCACGGGGGGAAACTGCGCTGCTCAATAGCTTCGTTAAAATCGCTCCGGACAACAGCATAACGCTAATTGCTAACCATTCAGAGTTTGGTAACGGCGCTTACACGGTTATGAGCATGATGCT
>Ga0209652_1000756_pt1 | contig 27202 bp, 15 predicted proteins | sample SaaInl74LU_5_DNA_FD_184641 | JGI IMG/M metagenome (GOLD analysis project Ga0209652, IMG submission 184641) | Marine microbial communities from expanding oxygen minimum zones in the Saanich Inlet - ESP_74LU_5_DNA (SPAdes) (version 2) | ecosystem: Environmental > Aquatic > Marine > Intertidal zone... | reverse complement strand
CCGCCATAGTTTTGCCCGCTTTGTCAGCCACCATCGATCACACGCATCCGCCCGCCTCAAAACCTGACGCACTGCGCACTGACATCTCCATGGTGCCGATGAACCGTAGAACAATCCCATAGTTACACCACTTATCATCGTTCAAATGCGTTTCTCTACCTCAGCAGTAGCTGCTGCGCTTCTGGCTGCATTGTCGGCTCCCCAGTGCAGTGCATTCCTCGCTCCCAAGCCGCTGTCGACGAGAAAGCAGTCACATCAGCATCAGCAGCATTTCCTTCCAACAAGTAATCCCAAATGGCAATTACTAAGCACAGTCAATGACGAGGCACCCGCTCCCGTTGTCGAAGCGAAAGAGGAAGAGAGTGAAGATGCAGTGGCAAGCGATGAAGAAGAAGAAGCTACAGAATATAAACTTGTTCTAGAAGATGTTCCACCCGCTTCCTATGAGATTACCTCCTCTCCAACTGCACCTGGAGGAGGAGATGTGCACACCCTCACAATCAATCTTGGAGCACCTGGTCATCCCGATCCCATCGTTATTGAAACTGGAAAGATTGGTAGACAGGCAAGTGCAGCAGTGACATTGACTCGTGGAGAATCTGTCCTGTACGCGACTGCCTCTAGAGACAAGGATGTAAGAGATCTCAACTTTTTACCTCTCAGCGTAGAACATCAAGAGCGTTTTAGTTCGGCTGGTTTGACCTCTGGAGCATTTAACAAGAGAGATGGTCGCCCAGCTGAGCATGAGATTTTGGTATGTCGTTTGATTGATAGGCCTTTGAGACCTTTGATTGCAGAGGGATGGAGACATGAAACTCAATTGTTGTCGTGGGTTCTGAGCTATGACGGAGTTAGGACGTGTGATCCATTGGCTATTACGGCAAGTGCCACAGCGTTGTGGTTAAGTGATGTGCCCTTGATCAAACCTGTAGCAGCTTCGATGGTTGGATACATTGATGGACAGTTAGTTCTCAACCCCACGCTGGAACAAATGAAGCACAGCCGCTTGAATTTGACTGTTGCAGGAACAAAAGATGCTGTGCTAATGATTGAGGGAGCTGCTGACTTTTTGCCAGAGGATCTCATGATTGAAGCAGTAACATTTGGACACAATGCTATCAAGACGCAATGTGAAGCTTTGGAGGAGTTGGGCAAAGTTGCTGGAAAGGAAAAGAAGTATGATACCATCAAACCACCAATTGAAGGGTTGCAGGAAATGGTAGACGAGAAATACACTGCCCAATTGGATGAAATTTACAACAGCGATTTGAGCAAGGAGGATTTGAGCTCGGCAACGTCTAAGTTTTCTGAAACTGTTGTCACAGAAATGGAAGAGATTTTTCCAGAAGAAAAGGCCTCTATTAAAGATGCAATGAAAGATCTCATGTGCCGTAGGATGTTTGTAAAGGCCAAGAATGAAGGAACACGCATTGATGGCCGAAAGTTGGATGAAGTGAGAGTTATTGAGGCAGAAACAGGATTGCTTCCTCGTGTTCATGGATCAGCACTCTTCACTCGTGGTCAAACGCAAGTGGTGGCAACAGCAACGCTGGGTGATTCGGGAATGAGGCAAAAGATGGACCGCATCAGCGGAATGATACAGAAACGTTTTTATCTGCAGTACACTTTTCCTCCCAGTTGTGTTGGAGAGACAGGACGTGTTGGAGCCCCGGGTAGGAGAGAGGTAGGACATGGGAACTTGGCGGAGAGAGCATTGATCCCAGCGCTACCGACTGAGGACGAATTTCCTTACACCATTCGTGTGGAGTCTCTTGTGACAGAGAGTAATGGCTCGTCATCTATGGCATCTGTTTGTGGTGGCTGTCTTGCTTTGATGGATGCAGGCGTGCCAATTAGCAGCCCGATTGCAGGAATCGCAATGGGTATGCTCTTGGGTGATAAGGGTGCTGTTTCAGATGAAAATGCAGTGATTGTTTCAGACATTACTGGAACAGAGGATGGCCTTGGAACAATGGACTTCAAGGTTGCTGGAAACAAGGAGGGAATCACAACATTTCAATTGGATATTAAATGTGAAGGTCTTACGTTAGATACTATGAAGAAGGCCCTCGAGCAAGCTAAAGCTGGAAGGTTGCACATTCTAGGTGAAATGGACAAGGCTCTAACAGAGGCACGTGGTGAGCTACCAGCCACAGTTCCCAAGGTGATCAAATTGAAGATTGCTGAAGACTCCATCGGCAAGGTTATCGGACCAGGAGGGAAGCAAATTAGAGCTCTCATTGAAGATTTCGAGCTGACCAATATCAATGTTGAGGAGAATGGAGCGGTACAAGTGTCTGGATTCGATATGAAGAAGATGGAAGAAGCGAAGGAGATGATCACTTTGTTAACATCTCAGATGGGAGGAGGAGGGAGAGGAAGTAGGGGACCTAAGCCAGAATATGTTGGCCCTGAACCTGAAGTTGGCAAGGTGTACACTGGCAAGATTACGGGCATCCATAACTTCGGTGTCTTTTTGGAAATTTTGCCAGGAGCGGAAGATGGCTCCACACCTGGCTGTGAGGGATTGTGTCATGTTTCTGAGCTGCATGTGGAGAGAGTCCGAAATACTGAGGGCTTCATCAGATCTATGAACACAGAGACTCTTGAGGTGGTTTATCAAGGCAAGAATAACAAGGGAAAGTACCAGCTAAGTAGAAAGGCTGTGTTAGAACAGAAAGGAGTGAAAGCTAGAGGTGATAGTGGGCCACCAAGAGCCCCTCCCCAAGAGATGTCCAAGGACGAAGTCAGCGTTATATCGCAGGCAATTGAAAATGCTATCACAGATTAAAGTAAAGAGTAAAGCAGCATTAATGTAGATGAGTGTCTATCCAGAGATAGATGACCATCGTAGATGGTGAACGAGCTTTGAACGGTGAGTAACACTGATGGTTACGAGTAACGCATACGTAACATCACATCAGTTACAATGGTAACACCTTCTAACGCCTTCCGTTTCAAAAATTTGCACCCTACGTTACATCCATCACCCACCAACCATACGCCACGAACATCATGGCAACCAAACCTAGTATGACTAACCGGTCTAACGCTGCTGCGTCTTCTTCCGATGACATGCGGAGCGTTTCAAATACCCCTCCTCCACCTCCAAGCCTCCTCGAAAAAATAAATACGACATCAACATCTAGTAGGAATGCTTCAAGAGTCACAAACGGATTAACTCACTCAACGCGAACTTCCTGCACAATTCCACTCCTAACAGAAGACCAGTCTACTCACGATGCTATTATGGATATGATACGCAAAAAGAAGATGAGAGAAATTGCTTCAATGCAAGCAGCTCGGCTGAAAAAGCAGCAGCAGCAATTGGACGAAATAAACGATGATAAAATTAAAGACAAGGAACGAGCGCGGAAGGAGAGCAGAGATAAAGCCTCTGCGCAGATTAACAAGGGAATGGAGCAACTAGATAAATTGGAATCTGATAGAACAAATTTGGAAGGAAGTGTGTTGGCCGGATGGAAGGAAAAAATCGTTGAATTCGAGCAACACATGTCAGAACTCCAGAAGAAGGAACTAGATGCTCTGAAACTTGAGCATGAAGCCGTGATAGACAAGATGATGAACGACATAACAGAGGAAAATAATGCGGATAGGTTCAAGTTAACTGAAGCATTGAATGAAGTTGGAAATGAAAAGAAACGCAAATTAGATGATTCAGAAGATGGGACGGCAGAGGAGAAAGAGATGCAAAGCGTTGTTAAACAAAAAGAGTTGAAAACAATCATGGAGGAAATGAATGATTTAAACAAGACCAAAGGACAAATGGTGTGGCTTCTTAAGCAGGTTATTACTGCTGAACTTATGAAAAAGAAGAAGAAGAAGAGTAAACCTGAATGAAGATAATAATGTTGTGCATAATACTGAATTCATAAGAAAGAGTGATGTTCTTGTCAACAGTTATCTAGATGAGTTACATGCTAAGTATGCTGTAGGACCTAAGACCAACGGCTATTCGTTGGGGCTGGACGACTTCCGCCACCATCACGGCCACCATCGCGGCCTTCGTAACGTCCTCCGCCATAACCACCGCCTCGGTCAGATGATGATCCTCCTCCGCTTCCTCCTCCTCCTCCGCTTCCTCCTCCTCCCCAGCGATTGCCTCCCCCTCCACGACGGGACGGGGGGACATACTTACTCCTCGTCTCTCCTCCCGCCGCTGGGGCAGGTTGAGAACGTTCCGAACGCTCTCTCTGTTCTCTTTCTCTTTGCTCTTCCATCCGAATTCGTTCTTTCTTCTCCAACTCCTCTTGGCGCTGCCTTCGTTCTTCTTCTTTCCGTTGACGTTCCTCCTCGGCCTTCCTGTCAGCTTCAGCCTTTTCTGCAGCAATCTTTGCTTCCTCGGCCAGCCTAGCCTCGTATGCCTTACGCTTTCGCGCTCGAGTAAGCTTTCCCTTCTCTGCTTCAAGCTCAGCTTGCTCATCTTCTTCTTTGCAAAGTTTTTCGTGGACTCCTGTCCTTGCTGCCATGATCGTTGACTGAAACTCAGATGTGTAGTTGAAGACTGAACAGTCCCTGAGTGATGCCTTCTCCTTGATATCTTTCTCCCACTGATTTTTCGCTCGCGTGGCTTTGTCAACAACATCTTGCTCAAATCGAGTGCGGTCTTCTTTGATCTTGGTATCATAAGCTTCTTTAATGCGAGGCAACTCCTCAATACGAACGGCACGGACAAGGTAGTCAAGCTGGCGGGCAGCTTCTTTAACCTTACGCTCAGCCTCTTCCTTCTTTTTATTGGCCTTATCAGCATGCTCCTTCGCGAGAGCGGCTGTATCAACCTCCTTAAGTTGTTCGACGGTCATATTCTCCGCGTTGCGACCCATGGCAGTAAGATAGCGCTTCTTCTCCATTGCTTCCATCTCATCTTGGATCTTTTGGAGCTTCTCTTTCTCTCGCATCTTCTGCTCACGAGCCAAACGCCTATCCTCCTCGGCCTTGCGGGCCAACTCTTCGGCTTTGCGTGCTGCTTCTTCAGCACGAAGACGCTCTTGGACAAGACGCTCAGCTTCTTCCTTGCGTTTTTCGATGACAACTTTACGCTCGAGGGTGTTGATGTGTTCAGATTCAATGGAAGAACGTACTTCTGCGTAAAGGGCTGTGCGTTCAACAGCAATGGAAGAAACTTCGGGTGGAGAAATGATGTTGCACGCGGTAGTGAGTCTCTTGGCAAGAATGGAGAGTTGTCCACGCATTTCGACACTTTCTAAAGCAGCTGAGCCAAACCGGATGCATCCTGCACGATGGTCAATGCGAACACTGAGGGCACGCGACTGAGCAGACAGAATGATGGATTTTTCCATTTGCTCAAAACTGACTCCAAGTCCAGAAGTAAGCTTCTTCACGTGGTCAAGGGAGATAGTGTGATAAGCAGCTGACAAATTGAAGATGAGCTTGAGAATGAGCATATTCGTCAATGGCTCGACATAGCGGCCAAGTGTGCTATCTTCGGCATCCTCATCAGATGAGGAAGCAGCTGACTCGGCACGAAGACTATCCAGCAAAGGGCGGGCTTTCTCGACCATATCCAAAGGATCAGTGCTGTCTTCCAAAATGACATACAGATCACGCAAATAATCTGGCACGTCTTCAATGATGTTACGAGATCTGATCTCAGCAAGCAAAGCATCTCTACTTGGCTCGCTTGTATGAAAACCAAGCAATGCCGCCATGCGAGCCATCTTTTCCTTTGCGATGTCATCTTCAACTGTTGATTGAATTGCATCTCTTCCAAGAGACTTGCTAGTTCCTTTGTTGTTATCAGAAGTTGTGGTCGGGATACACAACGTCGCCAAGAGAACGGCACTAGCCTGGGTTGTCTTCATCTCATCGCTCATGCCTCGGTTGTACTCCTTGCACAAAGAATAGTATTTGTACCATGCAAAAGCGTGGAATAAGTAGTTCTCACTAACCCAAAACAAATTCGTCAATTTCTCGTAATAAGCAGCCATGATCTTGGCTTTGGGGGGAGGAATATTGACTCCAGGCAACTTGCGACGAGTGCGGCTAATTTGAAGAATGTTGTAAATGTCCTCAACAGTACGGAATCCCTCGGTGTATAGACGTAAGGTAGATGCTGTTTCAAGTTGTGCGAAACGTGTCTGTAGGTGGAGCTCAATGGAATCAGCGGTCCATCCTTCCCAACCACGGACCTGCAGATAGATAAATTTGAGGAGTAATTAGTGCATAACATGTGAGTGACTTGACAGAACATAAAACATGAAAAAGGCAGGCCAGCACACAATCCAAGCTACGCACCTTATTGTTCCTGCCTGCATCAAAAGTGACTGTACCCACGCCACCAAATTTGCTCAAGTTCCCAAGATGCATACGCATCATATCGCACAGACGGCGAAATTCGACTCTGCGCTTGTATTCCCCACAAAATCTCAAAGCTGCTACAGCTGCGCCGTGATATAATCTTTCCAGTTTTGAGTTACTCTTAAGAATATCAAGGACAGCGCGGTAGACCTCCCAAAGGAATTTGAGAGCGGGCAACAGCACGGCAGTATCACGCTGCGCCTTTTCAGGGTCAGTGGACATGGTCGACAACAGAAGGTGTGAACCTTCGTAAAAATCAGCATCATCATCATCCGCAGTTGCTTCTTCGCCTTCTTTTAATTCGGGCTTTGGTGATTCTCCTTTGTCCGCTGCCTCTTTGGCTTCACGGCACTTCTTTTCAGACGCCTCGATCAAATGACGAATAACTGCCTCAAGACTACCTGGGGCTTGAGATTGACTTAAATTCCTATACTGATGCAATCCATCTTTTGCTTCTCGTGAGCGACCAAGCTGCAAACAGAGATCGAGGTATAAAATGATGATTTTTTCATATGTTGGAGACCAAGTTTTGTGGCGGCGGGATGAGAGGATCTCATGGAGTAGAGCGAGAGCTGCAGACGGCTGGGAGATGGTCAACAGCTCTTCTGCCCGGCGGAGAGCGTTCTCCGGCTTGTTGAGAAATGAATTGTACGACATGGTGGCGACAAAGCTGCAGCTATTTACGTGCTACTATGCCTCAAAATATCATTGTGGGGATTGAGAGAGAGCGTGTGGAAGGTGATAAAGGTGTATGGACAGGCCGCGTACGTGGGCTGCGTGGGCATGAAAGCCGTAACATTTTACATTTTGCGTTTCATTCAACGCCGGAAATATCCTCACTCACCATGTAGCCTACTTACCTATTCTCATGAAATGAAACGAGTCCTACGCTACGGAGACACTATGAAACAATTGTACTGTCTATCTATATAACTACTTTACTTTTACGCAAATAGGAAACCCCCAGCTCCTTCGCTTATGGCGTATAGGAGTTTTTCTTTCATTTCTTCCTCAGACTTGTAGACGGGCAAGTCGAGTGCATTAAAACATGTGTGTGCAGACATCAAAGCACCTTGCGAGCCATTCACTTTGTTGATACTAAACTGCTGGATACCTCGCATCCCTTGAAGTTCACTGAATCCAGCAAGGGGAACTTTGGCACTACCCGTGACGAATTGGAGAAACGCAGCTTTCTCACTACGTGAGAGGGAAAACATAATATTCCAGAACCATTCAATCTCTCGGTCTGCTGGCCTGTAACCATTGTAATTCGTATTTCTTTTGAGGTCGTCAATATCAATGTCTGGCATTCCTGATATGAGTAGCTCAAGCTCCTTCGCGTTGAAGATGGAAATGAGATCAGTGTCGACCATATCATGAAACCCTTCCAAGTAAGCTTTGATCTGCTTTTCGATTGCAGTAGTCATTCTGTGTTGGCAAACCAAATTGACATATTCCTCTTTTCTCTCCTCCGTGACAATAATATTGCGTCCGTTGGGAATCAAGTCGATAGTTTTACTTCGCCCGAATGAATGGTCCTCGGTCGAAAATGTCAACTCAAGACCAATGTCTTCCAAGTTGTGTTGCAGAATCATTTGAAGATTTTTGTAATAGTCTGGATCAATAGCTTGCATGTCGTTGTGAGTCGGCTGCACGAAGCGGAAGAGAAGGAATGTGTTAGATGATCATCAGCAACTAGCAAAGAAAACGCAACACGAAGCATTAATCATTGATCGAACGTACCTTTATTCCAAGCATGTGCTTGTACAAACTTCGTGTGAAATGAGCATCGAGTAAAAATCCATCGACGACAGCTTTGCCTACAATGCGGCCAACGAAACGGAAGTAACGCAAATGATCGATATTGATACTGCTGTTGGGATTGGGTTGGAACGTGCAACCATCCTCGGTAGACATGAAAAGAGCATAGTTTGGATTGAACATCTCTTTCGCAAGGATGGCAAAAAATTCACGAGATAATCCCCCAGCATCAACGCCCTCTTCATCAACGAATGTGATTTGGAGCCTTCCTCTGAGCTCTTCTGCACTACGGTGATTGAAGGCGTGAAACGAATCCTCAAACACATATTTTCGGCGGAGATTCAAGCGCAGGCTTCCATGGCGGCGATTTGCTTGTTGTCTTAGCCTACGGACTTGTGTCTTAAACCATTGCCTTTTCACGTCAAAGTCGAGGAAAGGTCTGCATTTTGGCATCTTAACCATTGCTTTCAAGCCCTTTTCAAGAAGGTTCTGATTTGATCGTAGCAACGCGTTCAATAAAACCTTATTGCCTGCCACAAATTGCACCAATCGGTTGTTTTCCGTGTCGGCTTCTTCCGTTTCAGTGGCATCTGGAGTTTCTGATGTCGAAGATGCGTTGGCCATGAAGAAAGCTTCAATCGCAGGCAAGAATCTAGTGATCAGCCCAGCCACGCTATTCTGAAGTTTCTTGCCGCCTGTTAGTGCATCTTCGTTGTTGTTATCGGTCTCGTTATCATCATCGTTATTGTCCTCCTCATTATCATCAAGAGCGCTGAAGTTTGTGACACCTTCAAGGACTGACACCATTCGAAGGCATAATGATAGCTGATTCCAAAGAGATTCTAGGTCAATGGACTGACAGAGAGAGGCAAACTCCGCTGAGTAGCCGTCACTCTTCGCATTTTCGTCATGGGCAAACTCAATGCAGAGAGAATTTAGTGTTTGGAGGACACGGAGGAGCTTTAGCTCACTGCTACCTGTGGAGAGTGAGACAGCACTTGATGGCGTGCCTGCAACTGCACCGTTCTTTGGACTTTCTTCGGGTGCATCAGTAGAGGTATCATTTGATGATTCTAGTTTTTGTTGATGTAGCTTCGCTGCTGAGCTCAATCGCACACTCACTGATCGCAGGTCTCGGATTGCATCTGCACCTAGCCCTTGTGCTACCAAAGCAAGTTCGCGGAGAATATAATCACGATTCGCTTCGACTCTGCTAAGACGTCTTGTCAGAGCATTGACCTTTATGAAAGATGATTCTTTGCAGCTTTCGAGCCTCAGTGTGTTGATGAGTAGGTGGAGTCTTTTCTCAGAAACAACGACCCTTGGGACCTTCACCCACTCTTTGCCGGGAGATGATCCAGTTGGAGATAAATCCACTTCTTGGTCTTCTTTGGGTAACAGACTGAGCGGGGAAGCAACGATCTCAAGCAAACTTAAAAGCTGCTCAAGATTTGCTGCGCTCTTTGAATATAGACTAATTTCTAGAAGATCTAGTAATCTTTCCAAGCAGGAAATTGTGCTACCCTCGCAAACGATGTCTTCGCTTTGCTCTGTAGAAGCTGCCAACATACTGAATGCAACCCTTGGAGAAGATTTAGACAATGCTGTCAACATCGAAATGATTCGTCTAGCCACTGCGGGAGGTATGGTTACGCTTCCACATGAGCCACGAGCACTTGCAGGAAGACTAGATGATACTGTGAATGACGTGTTTTCACCGTTCCTCCTTCGAGACATCGGTAAATTATATCTATTCACGCTTTCGGTCAAGTCCGGAGCAGTTCCGAGAAGGGTGAAGGGAGGGAAGTCAGCTCCAACATCATCATCTTTATCTACATCTCTGCTATTTTCATTCACTTTGCTCAATATTCCCGTGATGCACTGTTTGTCGTTGTTCAACAATGCAGCCAGTGAATAGAGAAAGATTCCTCTCGATTCAGCATGAAGACACAAATTCAGCAACAATTTGTGGACGACTCGTTGCGGTTGTAGAGGTGAAACCAAATACAGTAAGTTGAGCAGCACCTTCACTGATTTGGCATTTATCAAAGGACCAAGACCTTCTCTGGCGCTCTCTGGGATATATATAATTTCCTCCTTATCAGTTTCAACCCGCTGCAAAGGAGAACAAAACGATGAAAATTAGAATGGAATGAATGAAATGAATTGTGGGATATGTGAAAGGTTTCCATAGGTCTCACCAATTTTCCGTTTCGTTGTCGCCTGGCTCTCGATGGTGCGTTAGATTGCGCGTCATTGGCAGAACTCGGTCTAGCTCCTGCAGCTCTTGATCCAGCACCTGCAGCTACATTGGCAGCATTTGCTTCGTCCCGTCGTCTTTGATGGGACGCTACTACTCTCTCTCGTAAAGCGTTTGCTTCGGCCTGGATGTTTTGTGGTAATCCTTGCAGAAATGTGTCGTCGGCCGTTAGTAAGATATCTTGACGTAACTCCGGAGTAAGTGAAGCCAAGAAGCTTGCAGGATCTATTTCTTCGGCGTTGGCGGGATCTGCTGCTGGTTGAGCTGCTTCTCTTTCTCGTAAACGTTGCTGATGTCGCTCTTCCTCAATAATCTCCCTCCTCATTTCTTCGGGTAGCGCAGCAAGAGCTTCTGGATCTAAACTTGACCCAGGAATTTGCGCCGCAACTTCATTCATTGCGTTGTGCTCAGCAAGAAGTTCTTGCTGCATTTCGAGTGGGAGACTGGCAAAAACTTCGGGATCAACATCAGGGGGGCATGCTATGTCACCATTTGAATCGCTGGTCGCTCCCGCTTCTACTTCGGAGCCGCCGTCAGGATTGACCTCGTTATCAACTCCTGTGTCGGGCGGAGATTCTGCGTTTGGTTGACTAGCTTCTCCTGCATCAGGAGAAGATTCTGTCGAGGGCTGGTTGGCATCTTCTGCAGTTTCTCCACTCGCCTCTAAAGGATCGCTGACATCTTGCTCCTGAGAGGAACCAGAACCCATTTGCATGTCGCCATTTCCCTCGCCATCTCGTTCTGAATTCTCTTCCATCGCATCAGCATCAGCGTCAGCATCAGGGAATGTGTCTGCAGTGTCCACAGCTTGGTTATTCTCAGAACTGGGCTGGGTAGGCTCGTTATTAGAATTTGGCTGGGAAATGGTTAGTCCAGCAGCCAGCGATGAAGCAACATTTTCCCCAGAGTCTGCTGATGCAACTCCGGTGGCTTCTTGAGGCATATCTGTTTCTTGGGATAATTCGTTATCTCCGGTTCCTTCCACGTTCTCATCCGAATTGATGTCATTCTCTGCAGAAGCAGAAGCATCAGCTTCGTCGTTACCATCCCCGTTCGCCGGGTTAGAAGATGACTCATGACCAGCTGATACTTCGTTTTCTTCACTAGATGGTCCTCGTTCATTTTCGCCTGAGTTGCCACTTCGAGACAAATCCCGCGAAAACATGGTCGTTAACCCTTGCCCAACGGAAGAGATGAATTCCTCGGTCAATGAATCAGGGAGCATGCCATCATCCGTCCATCCAGCTAATGGCATATTACTCGGCGCATTTGTCCCATCCATACCTGGAGGCGCTACAAGTAAATTACTTGCTCGATTCGCCTCGCTCAAGTAAGGACTAGAATCTAAATCATGTTCATCTACATTTCTCCCGCGTTGGATTACAATCAATGAGTTCAGAGGCGGGAGTTCAAGCCCTCTTACCAGTGGATGGAGCCTCGGCTGGGCTCTTGAGTGTGCAGATGCAGCGAGGCCACCAGGGAATAGTTGTGTGTCGTAAGCTGAAGGAGTTTGGTTTCTTCTGCCGTTCCTGGTATCAGAAATCATATCGTAGCTCCGGCTTCCAAGGACGATTGCAGGTCCACCAAATATGTACTCCATTGGGTTTGTGTTAATAAAGCCTCTCGGCGCACTCGAATTCGCGTTTCCGGCGTCAGGTGGCAAAGCCTGCCTTACTGCAACCCCGAAAGTGTTTCGGGCAGAATTATCGCTTCGGGGTGGTGGTCCAGGAATTCTCCCATTCCTTTCGTCCCCGCGTACAGCGATTCGGATTCCAAGCGTGTCTTCAATTTCTGAAAGAGAATCCATCCCAACTTCACCTGCTCGCAAGATGTTACCTAGCATAGCTTCTGCTGCCCCCAAAAGGCCCCCAGTTCCCTGTTGGCGTTGTCGGTTTCCATTGCCTCCGAGGCCAAGACCTAGAGCCCTTGCCATTTGCTGAGGAATGCCGCCACCAGCCGCGTCACCGCCAATGGCATCGATTCTTGTCCATCCATCCATAGCGTCGTCGGCGTCATTGCCATTCCCACGACCTGCCGCCAAGACATCATCTTCGGCGTCTCCACCAAAGAAGTCACTTTCGTCGTCAATCGTGAATTCTTCTTCTCTTCCATCTAGAAAGACTTCTTCATCCATCTCATCAATTCCGTCTTCATTTTCTGTGTCATCTTCCATATCTTCGTCGTCATCACTTTCGTTGTCTTCATCATCATCATCATCATCACTGTCTTCGTCATCGTCACTGTTGTCATCTTCATCGCTATCATCGATTTCAGAGTCATCGGAGTAATCGACTCCTCCAAGGCGTACCTCTAGCTCATCTTCATCTAACTCTTCATCGTCCATGCTGTCTTCGACACTGCTTTCTTCACCCATGCTGTCGTCATCTTCTAAGAAGTTTCGCCTTGCGTTGATGGCAGTATCAGCATCAAATCCATCTTCAAGCATCGCATCATCAGCAAAGGCAGACTCACTCCTGTGTGAAGGGCCAAACGTACTTCGTCTTATTTCCTTGTCTGCCTTGGCTTTCACTTTCTCCTTCTCGGCCATTTCAGTCACAGTCTTGTAAACGGCACCTCGCGTGAGAATTTCAAGCGGTTTGACCAAAGAAGATGCGGCTACTTGCGCCATGGTGTGATTGAGATTGATTCTCTCAATGGCGTAAATCAAAGAATGAGCACCTCCGCAATCGAGCATCAATTTGACAACATCATAGCTCAGCATTTTGGAATCCACATCAATGACGGTATTGTTAAAACGCGGCGCTGAGAGGCTTGTACACAATTCGCCCCAAGACTGCAATGCCCAGCATTCGATATCTTCGTCGGATTGTTTTGCAGCCGACTCTGATAAAGTGGGCGCAACTGATCTATTTTCAAATGGACATCGACCACCACTTAAAGCAAACATCAAATCAGCAATAACACGCCGGCGGCCCTCGCCTGAGCGCGCAACAAGACAGACTATGAGTCGAGCAGCCGACTGCGACAATCTGGCCTGTGTGAAAGCTCGTTTCTTGCTCGTCTCATCATCATTGATGTGCTGTTTGGGGTCCGCACGTGGTTGAGGAATGAGTTTGTGCAATAAGAAGCTCACAGTATTCTGTGCTGGGTCTGCACAACCAGACAAAGCATGATGAAAGTGATCATTTTTCGATGGCTTGTAGCGGTGAATTGCAGCACCACATGCAGGGATCGCAAGAACAAGGTCAGATAAGATATCGAGGTAGTCAACAGTTGACAAAAATGGTTGCTTCTCTGCCGATGTCGAAGAGATCTTGTCATTTTCGGGTTGCATCCTGAACACCTCCCTAAGCAATAATGAAGAAACATGTGATGCCGGCGACCCATTCAATTGAATCAATTTGTTTTTGGAGCGGTGCGGGGATTTGCTCCTACCCCTTCCTCGTTTCGATGGCTCTTCTTGGCCAGCTGACTTCCTGCTTGCATTTGGAGTGGCGCTTTCTAATGTGTCAACAGCGACATTTACATGAGGGCTCAATAACTTGGAGTTCTTGATGCGTTGTTCAGGAGGTAGCAAAACTACCTGAGAATCACGCGAACTCAAGAGAGATGTCGATCCTGGACTCGGTGGTTCAATTTTGACAGATGTTGTTATTGCTCTGACAAAGACCATAGGGTCTCTGCATATGATAGGAGCGACAGCTTTCATGAAAGACTTCAAAGTTGCCTTGGGTTGCCCCGGGCCATTGACTGACCGAGGATTGTTCTTCCTCCATATTTTTGTCACTTGAGATCTGATCTCCGTTTCCATCATTGCCTGCAAAGTTGCTTCGTCTTCCAATAAACGACGCAGCAACAACGTTACAAGACTACTGCTTCCTGGAAAATGACAGCGATCTGGGAGCGCGACAATCAAATCTGCCCCACCCATCTGCAAGCACAAAGTCGCGGTCTTCTGGGTGTGAACGACCCTTATCAAAAGAGCCAAGATAGCATTGACTAGACCAGGAGGCGGAGAAACTTGCTCAGTAGTAGATGCCTTCTTACTTCTAAGACCAAGAAGTTGCAAACACATAATCATGCATTGTTCTGCGTGTTCGTGCAGAATAAGAGGAAGAAACGGTGGAATTTGGATGAATGATGCGCCCTCGTCATCATGTTTGTCACCGTTGGATTGCTTGCTTTTCTTATCCTTTTTCTTCTTTGCGTCGGTGTCCTTTTGTAAAGACGATATCAGCTGTTTTGTTGTTTTGGTTAACAATGAAGTCTGCTTCTTGTGCTCTGAGAGTACCTTGGCAAATTCACCTTTCTTTTTATTGTCGTCTGATTCTGAGTCTTTATCATCATTGGCATCTTCGAGCGACACTGAAGTGGGCTGAGCCATTACCTCCAACAAAAGAAGTGTGGGTGCAAGCCATCTTGGCCAAATCATCTGACTTTTTCCATCGCGCAGCGCGGGAGAAGTTGTCACATTTCGGACGCAGTGCAGCAAACAAATTACAACCCCTTCACGAAGTAGAAGTGGTCGTAACTTAGGCATAGTTCGCATCACAATGACAGAAGCATGCGTGACGGCCGCAAATTTAGTTTCGCATCCTTCCTTCACTTCACAGTGTTCTTTGGACTTGATGACAATGTTCTCCTTCAATCGACGAAGTAAATCCAACGCAATTTTAGTTGCATCTTCATCGCCTCGTTTGCACATGGTAAGGAGAAAATTGGAAATGATAACTGTGACGCCCTCTGAGTCGCCTTCGCCAATTTTATTTCCACCATCAAGGTATTCTGCTGACTCCACAGCCCCGGGATATTGATTACGATCATTGCTGCCCTCTATGATATCCAAACAAATCTTGACGAATGCCTGTCTCATCGTGTCCGCATACTCCTTTGCTTCAAGAGCTGACTTCTCTTCGATTTCCTTTTCCGTGTCCTTTCTCCGATCAGGTTCAGACTTGGATTTTTCTTCGTTGTTGTCATCGGTGTGCGTATCAGAAGATTGATTGGGAGCATCACCCCTGTTGCTTGGTGGCACTGGTTGAGTGTTGCCTGCGGCTGATTCCTGACGCCTGTTTTGAGACTGTTGTCGCTGTCGTCGTTGCTCGCGTGCTGCTCTTCGGCGTTCTAGAAATTGTATCAATAATGAAAAGAGCGTTATTTGAGATGAAATTATTAATCATCAAAAGGAGCGGCACATACGAACACAAATAACATACCTAATGTACCAGGAGAACTTGGTGGGTGTGCAAGCAAATACTCCATCGCAATTTCTACATTATCTGAGAATGTGAAGAATTTGGTGGTGTGAGTACAAATAATCTCAAAGCAAACAAGATTGAAGCAGTACAGTGAACTCACTTGATTCAACAGTCTCTAATGCATCAATAGCACTCTCTCGGCTGAATCCCATCTCCGACAGTCTCTCAATTGATTCGTCACTGGGTGCAAAGGGTTCGGCGGGTTCGGCATCACCATCGTCATTTTGCCCGAGCAAAACATTCAAGGATGAAAGAATCCTGTTGGCTCTATCATTTGAATTGGATCGAGGTCTGCTTGACCCTCCTAATCCATTGCTTTCTTCAGGAGGAAAAACAGGTTTTCCTCCTTCCTCTAAACTCAATATTAACTCTCCAGTGTAAGATGTAAATGGATTCAAAATGTGTGCTGGGGCGCAACATAATCTTTGGTCCAACCAAATTTCGTGAGTCATCTTGGCCAGTTTAAGATGCAGAGCTCTCGCAAAACGACCTCCATTGAACTTGGGTGTTGTCGAAATATCAGCCGTCAATTGATTGATCAGTTTTTTATCCATGATCAAAGATACATAATCGATTGGCTTCATTTTCGACAAAGCGTTGGATATCTGAGTTTCGACCAAAAGTGATCTTGAAACAAGCCTTTTGAGGAAAGTCAGTGTAGGAGGTAGAGAGGATGCGACAGCACGGCTAACACGCTGTTGTTTTCGTGGCAATGACGTCCCACTGGTTTCTGCCTTCTCCTCTTGTGGCGCTTCTGAAGTCACAAAAGTCGACATATCACTTAGACTATGATGCAGAACAAATTGGGCTACCGATAGGAAGTCCGTTCCCGGTTGCGACATCTCGGCGGTAGACTTCTCAGAAAAATCTTTCGGAAGAGAAACACCATCTGTCCATCCACAGGAAACCAGTAAATTCAGAAGTAGCGGGATGTTAAATGATCTTCTATCCCGTTTCTCCTCATACATGCAGGTATGCATAAGGTTGATAATGTTCCCAAAATACATGCATTTTGCGGCGTCCTCTGAAAAAGTCGTTTCAAACCCATCCACTTTCTCATCATTCATCTGCTCATGAGGAAACTTGAAATCTTTCTGTAGGTTGGACGACATCATATTACAGGCGGACACGACATGTTCCCCAAGAGTGTTTTGATTCGAAAGTGACGATCGCTCCAGACGAATACTTGTCATCATAAGCCTTTCAAGGCTACCAAACAAATTCAAATGACTGCTGTGCAATTTTGTCATCACAGTCGCACTTATACTACGCAAATCTGGAACAGCGCACTCAATCCTGTCAAAGTCGCTGTCAAGATCACTGCGAGCCACATAGGGAGGAGTAGTGGTAGATTTTACAACGTCAATAATCTCAACAATATTCTCACGTGCGTGGCCCCGAGTAAGTTCAGAAACCCATCCTCTGCTTGTTTGATATCGCAAGACTCCGGAGCTGTTGATGCATCGATCAAATGCCTCGACAACTTCGCCCATTTCTACACTGCCAACATTTTCGCAGCCATCAATTTCTATGCCGTTTCTCACAATAGCACCTTCTTGACAAACAATTCTCAGTTTGTACAGTAGGGGTTCCTTCGATGCACAGCTTCTAATTGACTCTCTCTCCTCAAAACCTCGTTTGGATCGTATCCTACAAACTTCCCACAATGATGATCGATGTAAATCAGAAAGCCTGGTAACTAGTTTTTCAAACGATTCCGATGAGATCTCCTTCTTCCATCCATTTTCTCGACGTTGAGCTAGTCCAAGTTCGTGTGTCCGGTGAATGGCCGCCTTAATTACAATAGCAAGGGTATTGGTCAGCCAATCTACCGTCGATATAGATCGGTAAAAGATGGACAGCGCATCGACAATAGACGTGTTCTTGTCTGATGATTCGATGTTGAAAAGTGCAGTGCACGGTATAACATCTAAAATGTAGTCGCAAGATGAGCCGTCCACTGTCTGAATTGAATCACCCGTTGCAACTCGAAGCGAAGTCATACTCTCGTCGAGATAAGTTAGCTGTGTCGAGAGGGCGGAACTAATTTTTTGCAGTAATTTCTGTGGATCATTGGAACTTGCAATTGTTTTCACCACCAACGACAAGGAACTTGCACTTCTCGAGTGCGTGAGACAGGCGATGGATGGGTTGCTCAAACATGAGGCATGAGCGACCAGCTGTCTTCCGGTAGGGATGATAGACCAACGAGCCAATTCTAGTAGCACATCGAACCCCCCTGCACTTAAAAACGGAGAAACATAGTCCTCGTTGTGGAAAAGTTGCTCCAGCAGCTGGGTAATGTTGTTGCCATACTGCATCAATTGAGTTCGTGCAGTTTCCAAATCATCTGCAACTATAGCCGTATCATTCTTGCCTTCTTCCTGAAGTATGAGGTTTTTTCCAATACAAACGACACGTTTCATAACCTGAACCACTGCTTTTACAATTTTTGGTCTCAAAAGTGGATTGTGCCTCATTATTTCGTCTAGCCCTGAACCGATGATTGCCGCCATTTCACTCAACAAGCATCGACTGTTTGGCATGGCGTATTTTGGACTGCAAAGAACGGAAAGCATCGTTGGAAAGGGATTCGCCTCTGCGACAACTCTGGCCCCTGCTTCTGTCAGACAGAGCGCCGACACAACATTCGGAACAGCCATGATGAGTTCTCCCGAAGGTTCCATAATGGGCTCTCCCCATTTCTCAACATCTTCTCCTAGAACGCTCTTCAATTCGTTTTCTTTGCCTAGAATCAATGACAGGAATGACTTTGCCAACCCAGAACTATGAACATAGTGCACTGATTGAGGATCCGAATTCATGACGTCCGATAAAAGTGTGGCTACGAGTGCTGCCATAACACCACCGTATGACTCAACATTGTTCATGATATCAAGTATTACCGACATTAGTTCGGGCTTTCGAAGTAAAGCCCCACCCGGTGGTGCAGCGGCGTTAGCTCCAGCTCTTGCATCTTGTGAGTGGAAAACGACCGTCAGGCAATTCACGGCACTAAACAGGAGCACTCGTTGAGCCCCTTGGAGGCGTGGATTTTCATCTTTCGTGCCTTGGACATCTTCCATGACAACATCACTATCTCCTGCTGACGAATTCTTTCTAATATTTTCCACTTCTGAACTCAACCGTTGCACGAGGACATCTACTCCCTTCAATTCATGAAACGCTGATAAAGCATTCGTATGGGTGACTATGGCACCTTCCAATATTTGAATCGCTTGCGCGGTAATGAATTTCAGTAAGCTGCTGGAGTAAGATTCTTCGTTTGCTTCCATCGATGGAGAGTTGTTGGAATTCTTAGTCATTTGGCTGTCAAGTGCAATGGTGCTGACCAATGCAGGAATGATACCACAATCGGTCAGAGCAGATGTACCCGACGGCACAGAAATCACGGTAGAAGTCAACGTTAGTACCGCATCGATGAACTCTAAGGCGCGTTCCTGCCGAATCTTTCTTGGTAAAGGTGGTGGTTTTGTCGCCCTTATAAAGGCAAGACCAAGTTCTAGTCCAGTGTCGTCTCCATCGCCATTGTTATCAACATTCGTGTCATCCTGGCCTTCCGTCCCTCGGTTGACATCTTCTTGGAGCAAGAATGAATTCAGCGCTGCCAACGAAAATCGTATCAAAGTAGGCAACAGTCCCAAGTACTGCCCCTTTCCTACCCCCAGCTCTGATAGCACATTTGCCTGCCTCGCTGCAATATTGAATGACCCAGCCGGAGAATCTCGCCTTGCCACAAGCGCAGTCAGAGCTTCAATAGCAAGCGCCCGCACATCATACGGTACTTGGGGGGAATCCGCAAGTGCCAGAATTGGGTTGCTACTCTCACTCTCAGAAGAAGATGAGGCCGATACACCACCATCAGAGGATGTTGCAGCACCACTACTACTCACAGTGGGTCGTACCAAATCGACTAATTCTCCGCATAATTCAGGTTGTGCCATAAAATAGGCAGTAATGCTTTCCACAGATGACAGGGTGTAAAGCATGGTGACCAAAGCGCGCAAACGTAACTTGATGGCAGACACACGAGAGATTGAGCTTTGGTAGAATGCTTTCGAGAGGCGAATTGTGGAAAGAAGAGTGAATTGTTTTTCGGGTGATATTGAAAAGTCACTGCTTTCGTCGCTACTGTTGTTGTTGTTGTCGCTGCTATTATTTTTCGTCATAAAATCATCCTTCAACCTAACCATAGATTCCTGAAACACTTGCGCAGTTGATTTGAATTGTTGCTCCTTTTGCTTCAACGCAAGTGATCGAAAATCTTTCGTTTGGATTCCCGTCTTTTGCCGCTTGGCATGATCTGAATCTAGCGGTGTAGAGTTAGGATCCACCGACATGAGTTGTTCTTTTGTAAGAGTGATCGAAACAAGAGTCCCCTTTACATGACATTGGAAGGACAGATCAAGTGTGGAAGGAGTTTTGTCGTCATCAGAATTATCATCACTAAATTCAGGATTTGCGGCGGTGGCAGAAGCGCTGTTGATACATTGAAGTAATCCCAACCCGCTCCCCTTGGTCCCCCATCCCCTAGCCATGTCCATCAATCTTCTCGCGAGTATACTGTTCATCGTCATGGAATGCAATCTCGTCGTATGAGAAGCCAACTCTGGGGTCATTTGCCGATGCAACATGGGAGGTGTAGCTAGTGCCGCGAGCGCCTCTAGGGCAAGAGAGGCAATCGAATCGGAAGATGCAGCAAGGAGGGAAGACAATTCAAAGATGGAGTTGAAGATGGTCTTGTTGATTGCATTGCGAAGGAGGGTGGCGATAAATGTCAAGATATACTCCAGAGATGATATAACATGCTGGGGTGTTTCCTCGGCGGTATGATTTGAGTCATTGGCAATAAGTGCATCTTTGTTGTCACAATCGCTGCCTTTATCTCTAGGGAGTAGTAAAAGGGAAGGATATGCGTCTAAGAAGTAGTTCAGGGCAGCATCAATAGCATTCAAAGGATGCGTCCATTCGTGAAGATCAGCCTGAAATGGAGCGAGGGAATAAATTGTTAATATTTTGATCCGTTTCATTTTATTACAGCCTGACAAACAGATTAATTGTAACGGCTTCATTTTACGGTGCATACTATACACGATACGAGACTCACCTGCTCCTGAAATCTCCACCGCTGACACTTCTTCAACTCATCGACAAGTCCGTCGATATCCAACGGAGCAGAATCCCCAACTTTATCACCAGCAGCGTCGTCTTTGTCAATATCCATACCCGCACCATCATCAGATACAACATTGTTGGTCTTGGGATCAAACGTTGACAGCCGCTCAATTAACGAAATCAATTCAGCGCTGTCGATTGTTTGACTGGGTATTCCAGTAGAGGAAATAACTACAGGAGCCATGACGATGCCGTGGTTCCTTTTTTCTTTGTGCTGATAATAATAACAATGATGGGATCAGCTAGATTGATCGATAGTTTCCATCCTTCGATCTCGATCTTGGTGGAGTGGAGATAGAGGCGGCAAGAGACTGCGGGCCTAAACACGAGGGCTGCTTTCAATGCCCCCGATACTTACTTTTTCAATGCATTTTATCATGTTGGTTGACAGACCGTGGCATACTCCCCGAGGGGTAACCTTTTTGCCCTCTACTTGTCATCACCAATGATGGCGGCCTGGGCACTGTTCACGTGATAAAAGCGGCAACTCCACAATCAAAATACGAAGGCCAACCACAAACTCCTGCCATCCAAGTTTGTTAAGTAGCTAGCTAGCATCGCTGTACATCACTCGCAGCAGCTACAGATATACGATGAATACTCTAGCACTGTTAAGTTGCGTCTGTCTTTTGGTGAATCCAAGAGTTTCGACAGGATTTGCCCCCGCTTCAAAGCTCTCAGCACGAGATGTAAGATCTCAGGTCAGTTTTCCTGACAGGATCAGATATGCTGGTGAATCTCAGCTTTGGTCTGCAAATGAGGCAGTGAATGGCGACATTTTGATTTCTGGATTGGATAACAAAGAGACGCCCAGCAGTAACATTACCGATGAAATAATCATTGCAGCAACTAATGATCCATCAGCAGCCACACAGCAACCACAATCAACAGAGTCATTGCCACAATCACAAGCGGAAGAAGAAGCAAAGCCATCATTTCCTCTAGTTCTTTGGAGATTCTCACGACCACACACTTTAATTGGATCGGCGCTTGCAATCCCATCAATTTCCCTTCTCGCTGCTCCGACCTACAAAGCCTTCTTTACGACACGCACCTTGGTCGCACTTGCCTATGCTGCAGTTCCATCATTACTAATGAATCTATACATCACTGGCTTGAATCAAATCACGGATGTAGAAATCGACAAAATAAACAAGCCATACTTGCCAATTGCCAAAGGAGATTTGAAGAAGTCAACTGCCATTGGAGTGGTTCTTGCTGCAGTGGTGGTTTCTTTGATTATGAGTGTATGCAATCCTGTCTATAGTACGAGTGGGCTTCAGGTAGCTCTTTGGGGATCGTTTGTTCTTGGAACAGTGTATTCATTACCACCGTTTCGTCTGAAGAGACATCCGCTTCTTGCAGCATTTTGCATCGTAGCTGTGAGGGGTACCATTATCAATGCCGGTGAGTATAAATGTTGCAGATTCATCAATCTTTGGTTTGTTGAATCAAGTGTTGAATGAAGTGCCTCTCTTGCTTCTCTTACTCACAAACAAACTATGAATCTTACTACAGGATTTTATAGCCATGCTCTTTCCGCTGCATTCAGTACCACGAAAGAAGCAGCAGCTGGATTTGGAGTATTGCATTGTCTCTTGAATGATTGGAAATGCGCTTTCTCCAGCTTGTTTTTCGGTGTGTTTGGCATCGTGATTGCGTTGATGAAAGATGTTCCAGACGCTGATGGCGATAGGATTTTTGATATAAAATCCTTTACAGTGAGAATAGGGCAGAAACGTGTCTTTCGCACCATGAAAAACCTATTGGTTGCTTTGTTTGGAGTATCTGGAGGGGCTTTAATGAAGTGGGCTACAATGTCGCCAACGCTTGGCGCAACAACCAGAAGGGGCTTGACTGGATTGGGATGCTTGCTGGCTGGATATTTTACATACAAAGAAGCGAAAGGTGTGAATCCTGAGGATAGTGGTGAAGTCTACGACTACTACATGCAACTGTGGAAATTGTTTTACCTATCTTACCTTGCTCTGCCTCTTGTCAAATAATGATAATGAGTTAGAATAACATTAGTAGATGATTGTTCAATTAGTATATTAGAATCATACGGAAGCGACTTCTACCACCTCTTAAATCTTACGTTCAGCTCATGAAAAGTTTGGTGCACTGCTCCTTGGTATCTTCTGGAGATGTCACAGTGTGTCCAATCGTTCTCTCAGAAGTAAAAATCTCATAATCGTTTCCTCCTTCAAAAGTCTTATCACCAAAGAAATGAACCTCATCAAAGTCTCCTTCTGGCAAGTATTGGAGGCAATAGGTCTTGTCCCAACCAGTGGGGAACACATCAAATGAAATTTGTCCACCAATGCTATAGGTAAGGCCAAGATCGGCGAATTCCTTCTGCATAGCTGCAACCATGTTCTTACGAATTCCTTGTGCCAAGTCAATCTTTTCGTAGTCATTGCGTTCTTCTCTGGAGCAGTTCCTTCCGATTGGTGAAATATTCATCATCCCAGAGCGAAATTCGATAAATGTCCCTCTCTTGACCGGGATATCGACATCCGCCAAGTATTTCAAAGTCCAATTCACAATCTTCTTAATGTTATCCTCTCCCAAAAACTTGGCAATGGTTTGGATTTCCTGCAGTTCTCCTTTCTTGTATGCGACTAATCCATTCTGAGAGAAGTTGTATGGGAAGACTTTGGCAATGCCCTCTCCTAATTGCTCCTCCTGTTTGGGTAGATCTGATCCGCCGACAATACCTACGGTGATTTTCTCACTGAGAGACATCATGAATTGCATCATGTCGGGAGTTACCTCTGCATGGCCGCATTGAAGATGATAAAGAAGTTAGAAACACATCAGATGATAATGACTTATCAACTAAACTGCAATACATGAACGAGTATGTACAAAGATTCATTGTCTGCTCATGTCAAATGAACTGGACCAGATTCGTCTCAGCTTACTCACCTCCGCGTGGGATGGTAAGAGTTCCATCCACATCAAATAGAGCAATGATTCTTGGGTTTGCAGGGGCCATCTTTTGCTTTTAGTACTCGTGGAGAGAGTTAGAACTTATTATGTGAGGTGATAATGACACCAAACATCGACAATGACCATTTTCAATTTTCATCCGCCTCGCTCTTTCCTCTTTCGTCTGCACCAGCCCCCACCTTCACGCTTCTCCTGAGCGTTGACAGGAACGGGAAGGAGAAACGTGAAGATGGGTGCCTTTGTGCCATTTTACACGTGGAATTGTTAGTGCTACTTTATGTACCCAGATGTGACCTTTAATGCTCCATATTTACAGTGAACATCCATCAACTACCCATCTGCATCACAGCTCACACCATGTTTTGCGCTGCTCCGCTTCTCATCACTTCAACTTCATGAGCCAACAGCCAACAGTTCAACTTGTGTCAATAATAGCAGCTATTGTAGAAGAAGTATAGCGAAACAGTAACTCAAAACACAGAGCACTAAATAGCAACAAAACCAGCATGAGGCCATCATCACTGATTAGTTCTGCGGTGGTATTATCGACGTCCACTGTGGTGGTAGGCCTATCGCTTCATCGCCCTTCCATCTCTCACACCAATTCCTTGACATCACCGATTCTTCGCTCTAACACTGCACTTCGCCTCGGTGATCGTGATGATATCAGTGACTACGGTAAACAACGAACCAACTCAGAGCTTGACTCCCTCATTTCAAAGCGTGACGCCATCAAAAAGAACATTGTTGCCAATACCAAGCCAGATGATGATACGCCCCCAATAGATGAAATGTCAGATGATGACATCGCCAAGATGCTTAGTGACGAGGCAGATGTCGATAAACTGTTTTCCAAGGACTACGTGCCCACCTTTGACACCAAGCGCGGGCCATCTCGAACAGGATTAAGTAGCGGAGAATCTGGAGGGGTATTGGACGGGGAAGAAGAGGACGACCCAGAGCGCGCTCTGTTTGTGGATTGGACGGAGGATTATGATGATGAGAATGAGTTTCACATTCCAAATAGGATTGGATTTACTACTGCAGAGTGGGGAGATAAGAAGAAGGGTTTTGTCGCTGGGAAATTGAAGAAGAATGAGAGAAAAGCGGGTAAATTCAACAAGTCTGATTTGAAGGTAAGTGTGCCAGATTTGCTTGCATCTGAATTCTTCATTGCCTGTATGATATTGTGTTGACTAAGCTGCGCTGCTACTTGGAACTTTTGGTTATATAGAAAGCATACGAGAAGCTGCAACAAAATGGAGTGTCATTTGTAGAGACATCGGAATCATCATCCTTTGCTGAAGCATTCCTCAACAAATTCATAAATGAAATTGAACACGGTGATCGCCCTCTCGTCGCATCTACGTTTGCCAATCCATGGAAGCATGCCATCAAAACCAAATCTCTGCCGAGAAGGGGTTCCAAAGCTGTAATTGACGCTGCTGAGGCATGTTGTGATCGTATGGGTGTGTCGTCTATGAGTCTATTCCAGGTAAAGAACCCATACTTTTACATTGGAGGGACCTCTGCATTGGCAGAAGGTATGTTGGATGTGATTTCAGACGACCATTCACGATATGTTGGTTGCATTAATATGAGCACTAGCAAGCTGGCGAAATTGCAGAGGCAGCTACGTGCACAGGGAGAATTCGTCGCAACAAACCAATTTGATTTCAGTTTGACCAATAGGAAGTCTTTGGCGATGATTGAGGCGTGCAAAAAGATGAATATTACCCCAGTTTGCACCAATGTTTTGGATGGTGGATTGGCTTCTGGTAAGTACACCTCGGTGAATCCTACAGGTGGCGAAGTATCCAAAGGAGAAGGTGATACTGGACCGTACTCTGTGAGAACACTGGAGAAGCTAGACACATTATTCAAGGTACAAGATAGTTTAAGGGAGAAGGTTAACAGCAGGATCGGGGACAGATTGTCCAAGTTTGACGCAGGAAAAGCGGTGAGTATTACTTTTATGCAATACTCCAATTCTAGTTCATGCACACATTCCATTTTACTCACCTGATATGATCAAAATCAACAACTTTTGCAGCCAAAAATCAACAGAGAAATCACAACTACACAAATTGCAATCAATTATGTTAAGGCTAAAGGAGCAGTGCCACTGGTTCCAGTAAACAACGTTAAAATGGCTAATGAGGTACTTGGATGTCTAGGATGGGATTTGACAGAAGAGGAAGTGCTAGAACTAGACAAAGCTTGCAAGACCTGTGGAGTATGAGAATCTAGCCTGACATAATGACAACCATTGTGATAATCAATTAAAACAAATTTATGTTCGTTTTAACAAAGACAAATGAAGAACTATTTACAATGAAAGAACAGATACCTTCATATGATAGTTAAAGTGATGTCAAACAGTATCGAGCATGAGTGAACAAAATGTGTGGGAGGTGGGAACAATACTCGAACACACATTGACAAACACATCCAATATAGGCTGTCAATGTCGCAATCAATAGCTTCCAGTGGCCCATTATAATCGGTGTCGATGACTCAAAAGTAAATTTCACATTACGCATGCTCTAATATTACGTACCAGCGTTGCTACAGCCTCGTAGGTGACCTGATGAGGTCCAATTTGGGATGGCCGCCAGCAACACTCTAGCGCCATATCGTATCTAACGCCAATGTCGCAATCGACTGCTTCCAGTGGCCCAGTATGATTGGTTACGATAGCAAAGAAGGATATATGCCACTACTAAAGCACTTTATATGTGTATCAGCCGTGCTACAGCGTCGTAGGTGACCTGATGAGGTCCAATTTGGGATTGCCGCCAGCAACATACTACCACCATATCGTATCTCACGCCATGAATGTCGCAATCAACTGCTTCTAGTGGCCCATTATCCTTGGTTACGATAGTAAAGAAGGATATAATGCACTACTCAAGCTCTTTATATGTTTATCGGCCATGCTACAGCGTCGTAGGTGGCCTGATGAGGTCCATTTGGGATGGTCTCTAGCATTACTCGAGCACCATATCGTATCTAACGCCATGAATGTCGCAATCGACAGCTTCCAGTGGCCCAGTATGATTGGTTACAATAGCATAGAAAGATATATACCACTACTCAAGCTCTATATAAGTGTATCGGCCATACTACAGCGTCGTAGGTGGCCTGATGAGGTCCAATTTGGGATGGCCGCCACACACATTGAATCACCATATCGTATCTCACGCTGTGAATATGGCAATCCACAGCTTCTAGTGACCCATGATAGTTGGTTATGATAGTATAGAAGCATCTTTTGCACGGCTCAAGCATTGTTTCGGCGTATCAGCGTCGCTACAACGTCGTAGGTAACCTGATGAAGCATCTGAGATGGCCGCCGGCTTCTCTGTTGACATCCATATCGTATCTCACGCTGTGAATATGGCGATCAACTGCTTGTAGTGACCCATTATAGTTGGCCATGATAGTATAGAAGCATCTTTTTCACGGCTCA
>Ga0209652_1000754_pt1 | contig 27208 bp, 18 predicted proteins | sample SaaInl74LU_5_DNA_FD_184641 | JGI IMG/M metagenome (GOLD analysis project Ga0209652, IMG submission 184641) | Marine microbial communities from expanding oxygen minimum zones in the Saanich Inlet - ESP_74LU_5_DNA (SPAdes) (version 2) | ecosystem: Environmental > Aquatic > Marine > Intertidal zone... | reverse complement strand
TGCAACACAACAACAACAAGATGGTGAGGATCCAACCCCCACGGAGCGGGCCGAGGAAGAGTGGTCTTCGAAAGTTTGGCCTCTTTATCTTGTTCATCTTCATATCCCAGCTGCCGCTTTACTTTTTTCTGTACCGCAGCCAACACTCGTTCGAACCGCCGGTCGATTATGTGGGCGTGCAGACGATGGCATTGGTAATGAACGATGTAGGTGCAGCCCCTAAGAAAATTGTAGTGTTAGGAGAGAATTCATCTGGCGCTGGGTACATGACTGGTGTGCTGAAGAAGGCATTTGGAGATGATGTTGCTATGATGCACGAGACACCGCAACGACGTGATATGCTAGAACAAACAGAACTAGACGAGATTGTAGAGAGAAGAGATATTATTTGGATAATGGTGACGAGATCGCCTTGTGAATGGGCCGATGAAATGATAAATACAAAAAGAAGAAAGTGTGCCGAGAGTCAGAGCACAAGCAAGCTATGTAGTGTTGAATCGACAAAGGATTATTATAGCATTGCATGGCGAGAAGAGCCTGAAGATGAAAGCGATGAGCAGATAATTGCCAGCACGCTAGACGAAGGTATAGAACACCCAGAAATCTTTTCTATGCGATTCACAAGGCTATTTCTTATGAAGCAGATAATGGAGGCAATCCCTCGTCATGTCAAGATTGTACAACTCAATGAGTTCGAGCGTAACCCAAACGCTTTGATCGAAGACTTGGAGAAGGAATATTTGTTCCAACGGACTGATTATTATAACGTGTATCCTGCCAGTACAAATCCGCAAGATATTACTTGCATGGGCCTCGAAGAGTGGGAGTTAGCACAGCAGAGAATTGATTGGACACTCGAGGGTTACTTTGGCTACACCAAGTTGGATTGCCACTTGTGTAGGAAGACTCTGAACCCTGGAACAAGTCTCTCAAACATTTACCTTCTTGGAGAGCGCAACTCCGGTACGACATTTGTATCCGATACGCTGGCGAAAGCATTTGATCCTCCAAATAACCTGGGGAACAAGGCAGAATTTTTCAGTGCTGGTATTCCAGTGCTTCTGTATAAACATATGTTCCGTCACGATTTGTTGAATGCAACAGATCTAGCAGAGATCAAACGCCGAGACGATGTTCTTTGGGTGATGGTTGTTCGTAGCCCTTGTGACTGGGCTGAAGCGATGATGCGGAAGCCGTACCACTTCTGCTCTCCCAAACATCCTGAAAGGTGTGGGCCAGGCACGTCCGCACTATGGATGAATCACAACAACTTAGCAGGAACGGACCTTCTTGATTTCTTTACCATAATTGAATGGACCGATTGGGCTGAGAGTACACATTTCATGAGACACGAGGTTGTAGAAAACGGGCAAGTGAGGACTGTTGATTCGTATAGCATTTCCAAACCGGGTGTTAATTACACCTACCCAAATGTGTTTGCACTGAGAAGACACAAGCTGAAGTTGATGAAGCAAATTATCGATGTTGTACCGCATAATGTCAAGTTTGTGCGACTGAATGAGTTTGAGCGAGGGCCAAGTTTGTTCATTGATAACACTGCCAAAGAGTTTGACCTGAAAGTCAAGGCAGACCACACAAAAACTCCACCAAGCAGCTACTCTCACACAACAACCTGTTTGACACCAGATGAGTGGAATGCGGCGCAGAATGAAATCGACTGGAAATTAGAGGCAGAGTTTGGATTCTCTCCTCATGATTGTAGGATGTGTTACGGCTATAACAAAAGCACAAGACTTTACAAACGTGTCAAAGACCAGAAAAAGAGAGGGCAACAAATTCAGCCAGATAGGTTCGGTGGTCGTAATAAAGCGGGAAAGAATAATTAGCATAATATCATTTTGCAGCTAGACTATAGCGTTTTGATCATTATTTGTCATGAAGTCTTCAAGAGTATTGGGTCATATCTCTCTCCTTTTCCGAGCAAACGAGTAATTGTTACGTGCACAAGTTCCCACAGCAGCGTGAATATGCGAACCATTGCAATACATGCTCTCCGTGTCATTTCATACGCAAAGTTCGGGAACCAAGTGACTGTAGACGACAATGGCCCAACAAATGCAGCACCCGCCATTTGTCCCAGCGGTGACAAGAATAGTGATTGATACCTTTGCCCTTCCCAAACTAGAGCTTCTAAGTAGGTTGGGTTTAATAGTCCGTGGTCAGTGGCTGGGTCTCCAGTACGTGAGGCAAGGAATATTATTTCTTGTTGCATCCCATCACCAAATGAGAATCCACTTTTGAGTGCCTTCACCGCACTAGGAACGACATTCAAGATTGGATCATTTACTGAGTAATAGTTGATGCATCGAGCAAATGGGAATTCAGAGGTGCAAATTGTTGCAGCCCCTCCGAACGAAATGATTTCTATGCGTTTGCATTCTTCTGGTTTCAACCGCTGTGCCGCCAGCCATGTTATGACTGATCCTTGCGAGTGTGCTATATGGATCACTCTCCCATTTCTTCCTACTTGCTTCAATGCATTACGTAGATGCTCCACGAGACTGTCCACTTCAGGTGTTAATCTTCCCATCATAACATGTGTACTAGCCTGAATTCCATCTTTCACAAAACCTAAATAATCGGATTCCGATGTCATGGAGCTAGGATTATGACAGTAATCCACTTTGACACCGCCAAATATTGTAGAGATAACGAATGTAGGGTCGCTCATGTGCTCCGGCATGTGTGCGATCCCATTAACCCACGTTAGCTTCGTTCGACGGGGGAGCAGTTTCCCATAGCAGCTGTGAGCTGTCCACAAAGCACTTGCCACCAAAATATAAAAGGCTCTCATCGTGATATTGAAGAGGTGATCTCCAAGATCTCCTTCCTCTCAAATTCCGTATGTCAATGACAAGCTTCAATTTCACTTCAATATTATCTACTGACTAATCCAATCAGCGGCTAGTCTGCGGCTAATCCTCCGATCCTCCTTTTGGTAGACAGCAACATACACTTCAATGCAACGCTCACATCGCAATAGATCGCAATGCGTGGCGCGGATGGCGGAGCCTGATGCGGATTTGCTCAAAATGAAGATATGTGTCTCTCTTCTCAACATCGATCCATGATTCCAGCCGCCCGTATGTTTGTACGTAGGAATAAGTAGAGTTGAGAATCCCATTGCGAAACCTTATCGCTCGATCTGCAATCTGCCCCATCTCCATCTGCCAACGATGACACCAGTCAGTAGGTGTGAAGAGGTCAAGTACTTCTACCATGTTTTAAGAGGTTTATTTACTTTATTGGCATTAGAAAGGCAGAGAGAACAGAGGGCTGACTTGATCGGTTCTTGTTCCAGTCATTGCTTAGGATTATGTAGCTATTTGTTTTGGGATGAAACTGGAGAGTGATAGTATCATTTACGGTGTCCATGAGAGTGTAGTGGACACAAAAGCCTACTTCCTTAAGATATCTCTTGAACTAAAATGCCCAGAATATTAAATAAGCACGCACGGCCTCTCGCTGTCTACGTCATCTCTAGAGATTTTCTTTTCTGCAGATGCATATTGTGATCTTTGTGGCTGACTAGCTGGTGGCGAGTATGACCATCCAAATGAGACATGAGGGAACAAAAATGTAATATGAGTAAATTGAAAGCGTAGCACACATCTCTTCCTACTTCACCATCAACTATATAATATCCAGCCATATCACATCCTCACTAACTTTGTAGAAGGAAGAAACAGTAAAATATAGGAAACAAAAAACAATTTGTTATCAAGTGAAGTAATTTAACATAAATATGTAATCCAAAGCCCAATGCATCTGACATCAAAGAGAAAAGATGAATCTTACGCTTCTCATTTCTTGGTCTATGTTGAATTGGTACCTCGGAATAAAGAGAGAGTAGAAAAGATCGCAAAGCAAAGCAGACGAGCAAAGTTTAGTCAGAATAATCTTCATTGGCAAACTTGATCTCATCAAAGTAAGTAGCCCCAACCTGGCGACCATCAAAGGTCCTGCCTTTCAATCCTGCAATGGCTTTCCCTGCATCCTCTACAGACAAGTACTCCAAAAAGATCTTCGTAGCTCCAGGACCAGTGCGAGGAATGACAATATTCTTCAATGTACCAAAGCTGGAGCATTCATCACGAGTATCTTCAAGAATGTCGTTATATTCTTCATCGTCTTCAAGGTCTTGTTGGGTGAGCATTTGTTTCAGTTCTACCACGCGTGTGGGAACGACATCGGCAGGTACTGCAGCAGGCGCCATCATCATTGCTGGTGCAGCTGGTATTTGTGCCATGGCAGGAGCAGCGATTGCGGCTGGTGGTGCTGGAGCACTCGCTGCATTATTGAGTTGCAACTCCCCTGACATGAATCTGGGTTGGAAAAAGACAAACAAGTAATTGAAGAAGGTGAGCATAGTTCTGCAAAAATAACACACAAAAGTTACACAGCAAACCAACTCACTTTGCCAAAATGTCCTCCCAATTACCATGAGGAGTATGAGGTCCCGTGTATTTCGAGGGCCTTCCGACGCGCAAACTCGCTCCCAAATAAGGAATGTTATTCAAATTCAACGCATTCTCCGCTTCTTCCTTCGTCCTCAACTCTACGAATGCAAACTTTCCACTAACACGACATGACACAATAGGGTTGCCTGGCATACGCGTCAATCCAACCTGTTCCATTGCCCTCCCCAAAAAGTCACGAAGCATCGCTTCTGTCATCTCTGGGGTGGTGTTGCCAATGAACAATTCCCTGTTTAGTTTTTCCTCCGCTGAACCTCCCCCCATTCCATTATTCTCAGGAACAGGCGTCATACCGGGAGGAAGAGGCTGCCCAGTAAGTTGCTGCCATGTCAGACTGGGAATGTGCGGTCCAGCATATTTGGATGGACGGCTCACGCGAAGGGAGGCTCCCAAAAATGGAATGCCATTGAGATTCAGCGCCTTGTTGGCCGTATCAACACTCGCGCACTCAATAAAGGCAAACTTTTGATTAGTGCGACATGCCAAAATGGGCGTAGCATCGGGTAGACAAAGATTAGTTTTGCGCATGGCCCCGCTGAGGAATTGCATCAAAAGGGCTTCGGATGTTCCGGGGGGAGTATTCCCGACGAATAATTCTCGGTTGATTTTATCCTGAGCGGAGAGGGTGGTAGAGTATCCACCAAGGGGGAGCCCGCCAGTGTTGGAAAGCGGTGGTTGAGAAGCGGCCGAGGGGATCATTCCTGCCGATGGAATGCCACTGCTGCTGGAATATCTATTGCTTGGAGATCGAGAGCGAGATCTTGATCTGGACCTGGAGCGACGGCGGCTGCTCCTGTAGTAATCTCTATCGTCGCGGTCTCTTCGATGGCTTCCGCGCCTGCGGTCGTCTCTATCGTAATAATCTGACATGGTGTCCTTCGTCTCGGTCGGTCTTATGATGAGAGCGTTGGTAGCGGCGGCGGATCGAAAGTGTAAAGAAGAGTGGATGGAGTTGGAGTGGATCGCGTTGATTTTGCGAATCGGAAAAAAGTGGTGGAGAGAAGCCCCCAGAGAAGAGAGACAACCCCAAAAGAACTGCGACAATCATACCATTGAAGAAAAGTTGATGAAGATGAACTGCTACTTATTGCAACCTATTCTCTATTATGTATTTTATACAGGAACAAATGTTCCAATTGGATCAAAGTCCTCAAGGATATTCTCACCGTGAACGGCTTGAAACTCTTCAGTTCCATCTTTTCCAGCAAGCTCGGTAATTGATTCCGGCCCCGCGGGATGCTCGTCTACAAAGTCTGTCAAATCGTATACCAAGCCATGAATTTGAACCCAGCAATCGTCTTCCGTATTGTGCTGCTGCAATTCATCAGTTGATATGTTTCGCAGCTCAGCTGGTTTGTCGACAGCTCCTCCTCCTTGTTGAAGGTTATTCGACTGAATCAAGTTTCGTGGTTTGATGGGAATCTTCTTTCCGACAATGGTTCCAAAAACTGTACACTCCAGCAACGAATTGCCACCTAACCGATTGTCACCGTGAACTCCACCTGAAACTTCACCCGCGGCATGCAATCCAGGAATGATTTCCTTACTCTCGTTGAGGACGTTGCCATCCTTATCAATTGTCAGCCCGCCCATGCAGTAGTGAAGTACTGGTGTGACTGTCCCAGCGTAGAACACCTCACTCGACAGATCCTTCTGTGGAACTCCGTTGAAAGTTACCTTGTCCCAAGCATCTTTTCCTTTCTTCGCATCGCGTTGGTACTCTAGTAGAGATGCCTTTACTGTAGCTACAGGTAATTTCATCCAGTTAGCCAGACCGTCGAGCCCCTCTACCCGTGTCAGTAGCCCTTTGTTGAGGTAGTGATCGACGTGTTTCTGGGCTCCTTCAGCTGCTGATGCTGAAAGAACAAGCGAAAACGTAGGTATTTCTGTGTCAACGTTCCAAGTCTTCGTCTTGGCATACTGCGGATCGTGGCCAAACATCTTGTCCACCACGTAAGCTCTTGTTCCCAGCTCGTTACAAAATCTTTCCCCCTCGTGGTTCATCAAAATGCCACCAACACCACGCATGAGCTCTCCCGCTAGTATCTTCCCTGGATTCGAAGGATCTTTGGGGTCTACCCACCCGGTTGGGTGAACTTGCACTTTATCCATGTCAACTATTCCTGCACCAGCCGATGTTCCAAGTGTGATCCCATCACCCGTGGAGAATTCTCCTGCTGTTGCAGGCATTCGCATAAGTTCAGGTCGATACCGATCAAGATACGATCCCGAGCTACGATCAGAGGCGAAACCTCCAGTCGCAAGGACAACATTCGGAGATGTGAGTGAGATAGTCTCATTCTTCCCGTCCTTGGTCATTTTCACTCCTTCGACACCAACCACAGCACCACTATCATTTCGTTTTAATTGTGTCACTCTCGTATCTACCATGATCTTGACCATACCTGACTTCTCGTAAGTCTTCACGGCCCTTTGAATGTTGTAGATAATTTCGGCACCCACCATGCCCTGATTTGGGCGGTGAGTTCGTTTGTGGCCATGCCCACCGAGCTGTGCAAGAACTGACAAATCAACACCTACACGGTCTTTCAGCCACTGGACCGCGGCTTCACTATTCTCAACCAGCGTCTCAATCAAATGTGGTTTGGACGACTTCCCAGCTGATCGGATAGTATCTTCCTTGAAACTCTCTAGGTAATCACCATACGTGGAGTTTTGTGGGCAGCAAGCATTGATACCTGATGATGCCTTGTTCGAGTTACCACCGAGGCGGTGCTCTTTCTCTATCAAAACAACCCTTCCTCCGCGATCAAGAATATTCAACGTTGCCGATAATCCAGCTAGTCCTGTACCAATGACAATCGCATCTGGTTCATCATTTTCTGTCATCGCAGTTGATATTTGGCTATCAATGTTGGGTAAGAAATTGAGAAACTTGCTTAGATTGGATCCGTAGTGTTTTGACAACACCATCAGTTCAGGGTTGCGTTGAAATGCTTGCTGGATGAGATTTGTTTCTGTGGATTCGTCAATCAATCCCTGATTAGCAAGAGACGAAACTGCTCCGACAGCTGCGTCTAATACATCAATACCATCTATTCCCGTTGATAAGAGCCTTGTATCGCTACCGCTACTTACTGCCGCATCAGACTTTTCTAATTTGGTATGAGTCGACCAGTACATATTTGTCAACTCTCTGACTTCTCGCACGGACTCTGACATTTTGGCAATTGTGTTGAAGAAAGCCACGATTTCGTTTCGGGATAGTGACGTCGCCAACATATCGTCGGGGAGGAACAGAATCTTCAATGCTGTACCATAACCAAGCATTGCCATTTTCCCGTGCAGTTTACATTGCTGACATTGCACGCAGTCTAGAATTGAACTGACATTGTGAAATACCCCTTTGAAATTTTCCTGGAGAGTGATAGCATTCACTTGCTCCTTGAACATGAGATTCTCGTCAAACGCCGTAAAGACATTCTGGCAAGACTTCAAAATCATGGAATCCAACAACCTACGCATTAAAATTGTTGCCATTTCATCATCCAAGATATCTCCAGTCTTGATTTCGTAATTGTACAAAACGGGCGAAGCCTTCTTCAGCGCCCTTAGCAGAACAACATACGAAAAGTGCAAGTTGCGCAAATGCTCCGGACTATCCGCAAACTTGTCAATAAAGTACTGAGGATTTGGTTCCCAATTTGCTCTCCCCTTCTTTTTCGATGGAGGGTAATAATTCTTTGCAATCGACAAAGTCGTAGAGGTATGCAATCCAGAAAGCAACCGATAGAGAACCCTCTCCTCATAACACATGGGGGCACTTGTATCTCCATCCAGCGCTAGGCAATTCTCCTCGTAAATAGCAGTCCAGATATGGGTACCATTGTACCCCGTGTTTCGTTCTGGATTTAGCTGTAAATTGACAACACGCAATCCATCACCCGCTTTGATTTTAGAACACGTATCAAGCCAGAATGTTTCCGGCAAGTTGCCTGTTTCATCATTGCATGGTGCGTCTGGAATATGCACAACTGGATCAGACACTTTATTCCAGTCAAAGGTCTGCTGTTGTGATTCAGATTCCCAGTTTTGTTGAACGACACGCTCGGAGATGGAATGGAGTGCAGCTGATTCAAATGATGATGCAAAGGGATTACTGCTGCTACTGTCATCTGTGGCAAGAGAGCATAATGGTTCTGCATCATCGTCCAATTCATCCTTTCCTCCATCACATTCAAATTCCTCCTCTTCTTCTTCGTTAGCTGCATCTGCAGTGGATGATTCCAAAGAAGGAGTTGCTGACGACAATGTTGTTGATGCACCACTGCCAAAACCACCACCCGAAAGAAAGTCCGGCTGATCGTTACCACCATCCAAATCAACATGACACGCAGGTTCCGCATCCGGATCTAAATCTGGCAAATCTCCTGCACACCCTTCACTCTCATGTTCTTCTGTCGGTGCAGGGATAAACGGAGCAGCCGATGACGACGACAATGTTGCATCAGTTGTTTTCTCTGCACCACCACCACCATCACCCTTCCCCTTCTTCTTTTGCTTATTCCACTGAGTCAAAGGACAAGTCTGATCCAAATCCACCGCAAAACTACGAAAGAAACTAGTCGTCATCAACTCACGTAAAATCACATGAAGTTGCGAGTCATTCGCTTGTTCAATCTGTTCCACGTCGCAGGTGGCATCTTCGATTGGACCCGATGCTGCGTTGGGAGGGAGGAAGAAATTGGGGGTTGTTGCTGTTGTTGTATCGGCTGTTGTAATGCTGCTGCAGAGGAGGAGGAGCAATGATGCGGAAATTAAACGTTTGTGTCGATTCATTTTTATTTTGCAGTGTTTTGTCATTTTATTCTATTGTTGTATCTTCAAGGGCTGAAGATGAAGCTTTGGTTATCGCGTTATATGCTGGTAAGCAGCGTTTTATGGTGCTGTGGTCGTTGCCGTTGTGCTGATAGGAGTCTACAGACGAAGGATCATCTTGCTCTTGCATCGCATTCCAACTTGGAAATGGAATTCGAATTTTGCACCAGCCCAACCTGTCACCTTCTCTCTTCTCTCTTTCGTTGCAACGATGTCGTGATGATGTCATCGTTGTCGATGTCGAATTCGTCGTTGGTATATTGTTGCTATTGATTGGTGCGGATACTTACCATAGCGATCAGTTCCTAAGCTATCTACACTGGCTCACTATATCTTAGCGGCGCTGAATCCTCTACGACAAGTGTAGCATGCTGGCCCTCTTACTATTATCCATAATCATTTCCTCCTCTGCAACATCCGGCCTCTCCACAATCAAATCAACCATACCAATCATGAATCAGCAACACCATCATCAAAGGGATGCCGCCGCCTATCAGGACTTTGTCTCCTCCGCTGTAGATTTTTCAGGATGCTATGTTCGAAATGGGTTTGTCACTGCCACTAGATCAGTGAGGGATATTGATACCAATTCCAGGCGGTCGTTTGTGTACAATATTCCATTGTCTTCGCCATCACTTGCTGCTCCACCGATGGAACTATCGGCTAAAATCAAGGCTCGTATTCCATCTCCATCGGGTGATAAGCTTGCAGTTTTGGTAGAAGAAAGTGTCCCTTCTGATATTGAAGGCAAGGGACAAGATAAAAAGCGACACGTGATGGAAATATGGACAAACAAGGGACATCAATTGGCAAAACGCATTGTATTACCTTCCACTATTCATGGTCCAGTGTGTACAGACTTTGCTTGGTTTGGTGGTATAAGTTGGAGTCCTGATGAGACTGCATTGGTGTATTCAGCCGAAGTGAACAAACCCAAGACTGCTTCCTACTTTGCTGCTTCATCGAAGGAGGATGACAAGGAGGATGATGATACCATTGTGGGTGGACAATATACACTTGGAGTTGGCAAGAAAGAAGATTGGGGAGAGAAATATGGGACTACTGCGCTACTTGCATTATTTTGTTTGAATGTAAGCACTGGAAAGATTGGTGCCGTTGAGAATGTACCAGCATGCACAAACACAGCTTCTCAAACAACCGATGGTAATCATGTATTGGGTCAGCCAATCTTTAGTCCTTGCGGTCAAGCGGTTGTGTATACTGGTTGGGATGCTGGCGGTGGAGGAGAAATGCCAAGGCGATTGGGTGCAATTTATTGTTATCATCGCCCTTGTCAGATATTTTCCTCACCTGTGAGTCAGCTTCTCAAAAAGTTGGAGATTGACACTACCGAAGACGGCGATGAAACAGTAGCAGATGTTAATTTTGTTTGCATCACTCCAAATGATCGACTCTCTCGCAGTCCTCGATTCTCGTCACCATCGGACGGTGTTGCAAAGCTTGCTTATCTTTCGCACACAAAAGGATTTGACACCCACAATGGCTGCATGGCGTTACATACTAGTGACTGGTGCATGTCCAAAGGATCTGTGGTGGATGGGTCGAAGAAAGTTGTTGTAGACGTTGTTACTCTTCCTGGAGAAAGAGGAGACGGAGAAACAATTTCTGGTCTTAAATTTCCTGGTTTATTCTTGAACCAGCTATCCGACAGATGCTTCTCGCCAGATGGAAAGTTCATCCTGACGTCAAGTCAATGGGGCTCTGTTGTTAGAGTTGTATCAATCTCCCTTGATGACGGATCAGTGAAACCGTTGAGTTTTGATATGCGTGATGGTGACAATCGCAACGATGCTGAACCTAGCCAACAATTTTTATGCTTTACAGATGATGGTGGTGCAATTGTCACGCAGAGTGAATGTAACTACCCGACAATGTTGGGATCTTTGCCCAGCAGTTTTCTTACAGATGCAAAAGGAGGTATATCATCACAAGTTTTAGCAGAGTTACCATCAGCTGCTACGTCGTCTTTTTCGCCATCTTCTGCGGGGTCGTGCATCAAACCTGGCTCTGGGTACAGCTACAAAATCATGAACATTTTACCGGAGCATGGCGATGTCAAAGTGGATGTTAGTTCAATTCTTCTCCTCCCAGATGATGCTGGCAACGAAAAACTACCACTCATCGTTGTACCGCACGGAGGTCCCCACAGCGCTACACCAACATCATTTGTCCCAAGCTATGGCTACCTCTGTCAACATGGAAAGTATGCAGTCCTGCATGTCAATTTTAGGGGATCTACAGGCTTTGGACAAGCTGCGCTTGAAAGTCTAGCTGGAAATGCCGGAACACAAGATGTCTTGGACGTTGTGGCTGCGACAAGAGCTGCGATTGATACGGGTGCTATTGATCCTGAAAGAGTTGGCATTTGTGGTGGATCACATGGTGGATTCTTGGCTGCTCATTTAAGTGGGCAGCATCCAGATCTATTCAAGGTTGCTTCGATGAGGAACCCCTGTATAAACATCGCGTCGATGGTGACTGCCACTGACATACCCGACTGGTGCTACGTTGAAACGCTTGGAATTGGAAAGTATGAATGGGACAACTTCCGTGCACCCTCGAAAGAAGAAAATGATAAGATGTGGGACAATAGCCCAATTGCCCATTTGGAAAATGTGAAGGCACCAACATTGGTTGCTCTTGGTATGAAAGATCGACGTGTTCCACCCTCACAGGGATTGGAATATTTTCATTCGCTGCGAGCAAAGAGCTTGCCAACGAAGCTACTTGTCTATGAGGACTGTGATCATGCTATTGATCGAGTTGTAAGCGAGGCTGATTTCTGGATCAACACAAAGCAATGGTTTGATAAGCATCTTTAGCTAGCTACACATTCAGCGGAAATAGAATTATTAGTTCACCGTTATATTATCTATGTTGTTCCTAGCAAATTATGTTATCATATGATCTCAGCGTCGCAACGAACTACACCAAGCCCCTCACAAAACACTTCATCCCTACGCAGCTTTTCGCACATTTCTCGATGTATTCTTGTTGCCATGTGCCCAGCAGATACGACCACACCACAATCATTTGATAGATGTTCCCCGTCATACACCAATGGCCGCCCTATCAAGTCAGTCACAACTGCGTTGGGATCTGCAGCAAGTAAGAGAGCAGTGGGCCCGGCGGTATCCCAAGATGATGATCCAGGTGGAGCAAGGGAAATGGACCCTATTATCGAGGACAAATCTGTTCCTTCCTGGTGCCGTATCCTTTCCGACAATGCTTCAAATCGTCTCTGTACAAACAGCATCTTGTTTCCACATCCACCGGCAACAATCTTTCGAATAGGAGGGGCTGAATCAACAAAGGTAGCAAGGACATCACACTCCAAGCACTTCATTGACATTGTCAAGGCAGGCTTCTTTGAGTCACCTGATAGTACAACAAGTTTCTTGACGTCGTCTTCGCCATCAATATAGTCTCCCATGCCAGTGTCAGTAACCGATAATTGCTTGACCAAAGGATTCAAGGTATTGAAATACTTGACGCCAGACAATGTTGACAGTGGCGTTAGTGCAGCTTGCTCACTGTCTGCTGGCAAATCTATACCATAGGCAATTTCAATTTTGTCCTCATGAATCATAGGCATACCCACAGCTCCTGCAATTGGTTTGCCATTCAATGTAATCCCAATGAGACATTGCACATTTTCAATACGATTTTCAACAAATTCTCTGGTTCCGTCCATGGGATCAATGAATATAATGAGTTCATTTTTCTCGTTACTGCTGTCAAGAATTTGTGTGCTATCATCTGACGGAGATAACAAGTCACGTTGTATCGGCTCTTGATCAATGCTGGGAGTGTTATATTTGTCAAAGTGAGCCATCATATCGTAAAGGGGTACACTATCGACAAAATCATCATCCCCTTCATCTTCTTCCCCAACAACTTTGATCAGGCCACTACGAATCTCCTTGGCCCAGCAATTATTGAGACACTCGGTGATAACCTTTTGAGAGGCCTCATCAGCTTCAGTCAGAGCACTCCTTGGATCGTTCGAGATTTTATACTTGACAGCACCGCAGCAGAAGAACTTGCTATCACTACCAACAACATTAGAACTCTGAACGAGTTTGTGTCGGACGTTTCGAATGACCTCGCAGCCTCTACGGCACGCATCTATGCACGTTGAGAGAAGCTCCGTTATGGAGATGTCATTGATAGTCATATCGCCTACCGAATCAAAGGACTTAGAGACAAATCGGCCAACGTCTACATCTAGCTGAAGAATGTTGTGTATCTCCTCGGTGGTCTTGGAGGCAGTCGAGGACGCCACATTTTGGGCCGAGGTCGCGGATAAGTCCATGATATAGATAAAGATGATAAGCAGTAAGCAGCCTGCTGTGAGACCAACTTGATGTTACGATTTTGAGTAGTAGTGCAAGAGGGTATGATGATGAAGAAGAGATGATGTAGGCAGCCTCCGTGAATTGTTTCTATGCTGTTGCAATGCAAGTAGCAAGAGCAAGGTGGTAAGTAACTGTTAGCGTGATGAGCTGAGGGGAGGGAGAGGCTTTTGTATATTCCCCCCTAAAATATATTTGTAATCAATAGCCCCCTATTTACATTTCACCATGAAATGTACGAGGAAAAATAAAACACGGGCTAGAATAAAGAGGGCAAAAGTACTAGCCCTGACATTATTATTGAGTCTTATGCTAAGTCCCATTTCTTGCATTGAAACAGTTTTTGTCGGGCACATTGGGTCAAAGTTTGCCTCAGGGATCGCGAGAGGAAATCTTTCCCTTGCATGCTCTCACGAGCTTAGATATAAGTAGAAATTTGACACTAGACCTTTATTTTGATGAATGTTGTATAAGGGGCACACTTTGTGAACTCCGTCCCGTCAAGCAACCCTTGCTTTTGCGAAGCACAAGATGCCAAATGCCAACAGCACAAGCATAAAATAAGCGGATATTCATCGCTGTGATCGGTTGCCGGGACGCTCTCCCCTCCAATAACAAAGTGAAAAGCAAGACCACAGTATTCCGAAGTACACAAGAAAATTGTCTCAAGACGAAAACAACACTGCCCCTAATAAGTTAAATCATGACGGAAGAATCAGCTGTCAACACCACAGCTTCGGGTTCGTCACCACCACCTCCTGTTTCACAGGCAGGAAGTAACGAACTTGGGAGAGGTATCAGCATGGAAGCCTTTCTACGAGAATGGCAGGGTGAAGCTGCCGCAGATGATGATAATGGTGTGGAAGATTTTGGTATAGCTGCTGGCACCAGTTCGCAACACAACAGAATGAACTCTATCGGTAGTCTGGGGAGAACCATTAATGATTTAAATGACAGAGAAATGATGGTGCAATCCGGAGGAGGTCATCGTATTTCCAACTCCTTAGACGCCCTCGACGGCAATATTGAAACCATGAGGATTGATTCCATGGCAAGTGACGAAACAAATAGATTTTCTTCGGCAATTCATGACGCAGCACGTATTACTAATTGGGTATTGGTGGCTGAGCTTAGTAAATCTGATCCCAGAGCTGCTGCATATGCTGGACCTAACTATTGGACAGCGCTGCATCATGCCTGCTCGCGTAGATGCCCACACGCAGATGTTGTTGAATCTTTGTTGAGTGCATATCCCCAAGCACTCGTTGAAACAGATGATCGTGGATGGACGCCACTACACCAAGCGTGTCGTTTCAAGGCTCCTAAAGAAGTTGTACGTCTATTGCTACGTGCATATCCGGAATTGGGGAAGCGGGCTGCAGGTATGAGAAATGGTGAAGGAAGGAGTGCTCTTTGGCTGGCACTACGGTATGATGCACCCAAGGGCGTAGCAGATCTGTTATTACAGGCAGATCCAAGTGCTGTGTTGGATGAGGATAGAGAAGGCGGTAGTCCTTTGACATTAGTGTGGGATGACTATGCAAACAGCTTCCAGGGCAAACGGACTTTGCAGGTTTTGTTGAGACATTTGGAAAATGAAGGATGGGATTCGACTAATGACGATGGCGCGCAGGAACGAATTGCTACTTCCGAAAGAAATGCGAAACTGGCCATGACAAAATCAGCTCCTGCGTGCAAAGAACTGCAGTCGAAGTGGAAGAAGGTCATTACTTTATTAAAAGCATACTTTCAATTTCCAGCTGAAGATTCAGATGGCCCACAGACGAGGAAATGGAGAGTTCTACATGCGGTATCTGCGATCAAATGTCATCCAACTTTGTTCTTATTGGCAAGAGCTCTTTACCCTGAACAAGCAAACGAAGTAGATGAAAATGATTTACTCCCAGGAAATGGCCGTGATGCACTTTCTCTGCCTGATCCTCAATCATCGTGCGCTGATAGACGACGATCGTCAAATAGAACAGCACTGCACTTTGCTGCCATGTCGCCACTTTCCGGACGAGAAGAGCGCTCGGTCATTAAGACTCTTCTTAAGTTGAACCCTGCTGCTGCAGCACACGTGGATGGCTATGGAAGCCTCCCACTACATTTACTTGCTCTAAACGACAAAAGAATTCACTGGGTGCATGATGGTTTGCGAGACGTTTACGATGCTTACCCAGAGGCATCACTATGTAGAGATGGATCTGGCCGAACTCCACTCCATTGTGCTGCTTCAGCTGCGGGAAATTATTCACGGTCGTCTAGTACCACTGCTGGATCAGAATCATCATCAAATGCGGGACAAGAAGGATCTGAATTGAGGTCAGTCATTCAAAACTTGGTTCGAGGGAACGGTGCCGCTGCCTCCATCACAGATAACTCTGGTCGACTCCCACTTCATTATATTGCGGAGAAAGCTGAGGAGTGGAATGCAGATGCTCAAGCAATCCTTGATGCACATCCTGCAGCAACATCAACACGCTCTGGTGCCTTGACACACAATCAACTACCACTTCACATGGCAGCATCAAGTACTGATGCGCGGCCTTCCTTGATTATAAATCTGGTCAATGCAAATCCCCGTGCTGCATCACTAGTAGATAGCATGGGAAGATTGCCTCTTCATCTAGTTTGTGATTCAGGTCGTTCTACTTGGGATCGTGGAATAGACGCCATTTACTTAGCTTACAACCAAGCTATTGTGATACCTGAAGACAATCAACGGCGCTGGACTGTGCTTCATACTGTCGTTGCTAGTATATCTGCAAGTCGCGACTTGATTGAGCGTGTGTTGAGGATGAACCCGGGTGCAGCTTCTTTAGCAGACGGAGATGGAAAGCTTCCTCTGCACATTGCATGTGGTACGAATAGGCAATGGGTGGACGGAGGGATACAGCTCATATTCGATGCAAACCCTTCTGCTGCATTGGCTGAAGACAATGATGGGTTTCTTCCTTTTCAAATCGCAGCAATGAGAAGGACGCATTCATCAGATTCAGATGGCTTCGATGATGATGGTGAAGATTGGGATACCGAAGAAGAAGACCTCTCAGTGTTGGAAATCATGTTCAACTTGTTGAATGCTCAGCCGAGCATCGTCCAAGTCTGAAGTAACAACAAAAAGAGCGGGATGGATGTTAACACACACGTAAATATTAAACTCATGGTGATACTTTGGCCATAGGATGAAGATACGAAGTGCCTTGTTCCTCTACAAGTTCCCAACTCAGAATACTTTCGTCTAATTACGAAGGTTTTAGTATACCGCTAGTCTTTTGTCTGCGTCAGCCACATCATCATTTATGCACTTTTTAATATTGGGACTCCTGCGGGTGACGTACTTTTCCGATTTTGACCATGCTGGCAACCACCACCACCCCTGCTTTCACCTTCGCCCCATGCTCGAAGCCAGCACTGCACGCTCACTTTCGAAGTCCAACGAATCCATTACATCCTTAATCATGAAGATCGCTGCCGCCGCCCTCCTCCTCGCCGCCTCGGCCAATGCCTTTACCGCCCCTCGTGTGCACAACTCTCGCACTGCTACCTCCCTCTCTGTCGCCCAAGCCGACCTTGACGGTGCCCAGGGCATGATCGATGATATCCTAAAGACCAAGAACTGCGGTCCTGTCTTCGTTCGTCTCGCATGGCATGACTCTGGTACCCATGATTGCAACATCAAGGAGGAGTGGCCTGCATCTGGAGGAGCCATCGGATCCATCCGTTTCGACCCTGAAATCAACCACGGTGCCAACGCTGGACTCGCTGGAGCTGTTAAGATTCTTGAGCCCGTAAAGGAGAAGTACCCCGAGGTTTCTTATGCCGATATCTTCCAAATGGCTTCTGCCCGTGGAATTGAGCTTGCTGGAGGACCCAAGATTGACATGAAGTATGGACGTGTTGATGCCACTGGTCCTGAGATGTGCTCACCTGAGGGAAACCTTCCCGATGCTGAGGCCGGTCCTGAGGGAAAATTCGGAGGAGCTGGAGGAACTGCTTCCACTGAGGACGAGAGTGCTGCTGGTCACTTGCGTAAGGTTTTCCACCGTATGGGACTTGATGATGAGGCCATTGTTGCCCTTTCCGGAGCACACACTTTTGGACGTGCCTACGCCGACAGATCTGGACTTGGTGCCGAGAAGACCAAGTTCACTGATGGAAGTGCTACCAAGCTTGCTGATGGAAGTGAGACCACTTCTTACACTCCCGGTGGATCTCCTTGGGTTGAGAACTGGCTTGTTTTCGACAACTCTTACTTCACCACTATCACTGATGAGTCTACTGACGAAGAGCTCCTAAAACTTACCTCTGATAAGTGCCTATGGGAGGATGAGAAGTTCGGTCCTTTCGCCAAGAAGTTCGCTGATAAGGATGCCTTCTTTGAATCTTACGCTAAGGCACACAAGGCTCTTTCTGAGCTCGGATCCAACTTCGAGAACGTTGAGTAAATGTTGTTAAGACAGAGCAGATATAACGCACAATGCGCTACAATACACACCTTGCTTAATGATCGATGCTAAAAATAGAAAACACAATTGTATGTATTTAGGTTTGTCTCTCTTGTGTTGTACTCTTTCACATCTATCTATCTGCGGCCGAGAGGTACAGCGATACAATATCTTTGACTTCTGTCCTCTTTGCCCCGACGGCGGTCAGGCGCTTCCTCATTATTTTGATTTTGAAGATGGCACAATACGCCAAAACTACCGACCATGGCAAGTATTAGTGCTAGCATATAGCGTCGCAGGCTGGCTGATATGCAAAAGTGGTATAGTGTGCTGGGCTTCAAAACATTTAAGTTACTAGAAATCTGAGAGAGAGCTCTACTTCCTTGCTATTCAATCTGAAAATTTGAACTGCATCTTCAACCTCACAACTTCGGCACATCATATCCATCCAATCATGACCAACGCATTCGGTGGGTTTACCCATATCTCTCCTCTATCCAATGCAACTTCATCGACCGCACATCCACCAGATCCACAGAAAGCGCTTTCATCGAATTGTATTCGTGATTACTTTGGGCCTGTCGTCCAAACTGTGACTGATGCGTTGCAATCTCGTGGTCCTTCGACACTTCAAGACTTGGTTTCTTTTATTAGAAATCAATGCGTGAGGGATTGGAACGAAGAGAGAAACCGACTGATAGAACAAATAAATGCTTCCTCTGGTAAAGGCAATGGAGGCAAAGTTACTATGAACAAAGCACGAGGCTCAGAAGCATCCGGATTTGTCACTGATGCATCACATATCCGTGCATCGTTGATTGTACTATTGCATCATGGTTTGGTACATGTTTCTGGAGGTGGAAGCAAACATGCAAACAATAAAGAGCCAGTCGACAATGAAGGACAGAAGCCGCAAAAGCCGGACCCTACTGCTTCTTCCACTCATTACACATACTCATTCCTGGGAGACAGGGCGAGATTGCTACCGCGATTTCCGCGGTATATACAACACGCAAAAAGTATGATTGATGAAAATGCAGCTCATCTGGTAGAATCTCTTTTGTTTAATGGGAGAATGACAGCAGAAGATGCCATTTCATACGTTTGGGGGAACTTAAAGAGTGAGGAATCGGATGATAAAGAACAACAACAAGTTCTTGTTGCCGTCGTCAACAGCTTCAGATCATTGATTGAGAGCGGGTACATTAAATCAGTCGATCCTATTGCAAGCAATCAAGAGTTGCTTGATCAGCAACAAAAGGCTGATGATGGTATCAATGGTGGCGAGGTTGAGTTTGAGTTGAACGATGATGGGGAAATCAGTGCTGGAAAAAGAAAGAGGAGATCGCGTTCAACCTCTGATGTATCAAAGTCCAAAAAAGTAAAGGTGAATGCTGCAGACAACAACTATGGAAACAATAAGAAAGATGATGAGCAAGTTGTAAAGCTGCTCTCTCCATTGCGTAAGCTCGTACCAGCTGGATCAGTTTATCGTGCGAACACATCCATGTTTCATGCATCAATTCGTGCGATGGTATTGGGCCGTCTTGTTTCAGAAATTTATGGAGAAGAAGTTGAAAGCAACGGCAAATCTACTAATGCGAGCACAAATGGGGTCAACAGCCATCTCAACTTAGCCGGTCCCATCGTCACAGCCGCGCTAACATACGCAGCACGACAAGAGCATGCCCCCCAACAACTATCCGAGACAGAAGAAGAAAAGCACATTCGACTGGCTGAGTTGGGAATCTTTTGTCCATCAGACATTGTTCCATTCCTTGCAAACGAGACTAAGCAGTCTCTTCAAACGCAGATTGGTGGTCTAGCTCAGAATCTGACAAACAACCTTCTACGTTTGTCCAAACTTCAATATCCTCCAATTATATCAGAATTAGAGGAAGCCCTGGGTCACTCCAAGGGTGGCAAGTTTGAAATCAACACTCGCAATCTACTCACTCGATTGCGACACCGCATCATCCATCGTGTCGTCACCACTCACCAAGGCGCCGTGGCTGCGCGTATCATCAACATTCTTGAGTATAGAGGACATTGTGAGTCAGATATTGTTGCCGAGGATGCAATGGTGCCCGCCAAGGAAGCAAGAGAGGCACTTCACCGTCTTCACCGTGAAAATTATATATGTCTATCTGATATGCATCTTACCAAAACACACAACTCGGGAACGGCTATTTACCTATGGAATGTGATTCCATCTCGCTTGAAGAAGACTGTTATCAACAATGTCTCCACGGCAATATTGAATCTTAGATTGCGACGACAGCACGAAGTAGAAGTGGGTAAAGACTGGATGGATCGAGCCAAAGACGCAACTGATGAGAATGATAACGAGGAAGACAAGAAGAAGTATCAAGCCTTCTGCAAGGGACTCGAGAGGCTGGATAGTGCATGTTTGCAGTTGGACGAAACCATGATGGTGTTGAAAGACCTGTAAACACTTAAATATAACTTAAAAACATCAAGTACATAGAACTTGTATTCAGTATATGCAAATAAAATCTGTTGATAGCGGCCCACTATCCAGAAACAATGTGGACGACGATGCCAGTGTCTCGCTGAAACCACTCTTCATGATAATCGCACCTTCGCCGCCGAACTCATCCTCATACTTTTTGCTTTGTGCCAAGAGTTTCTTCGTAAACCACCAGTTTTCTCTGAGTCCAGATGCGTAGTATGACTTGAACTCAATCCAACGAACTTTTCGGCCATTGATGCTAACGTCGTCAAGAAGTAGACAATCAGGTGTGCTTTTAGTGCCCATCGATTTCAGGTCTTCTTCCTTTGCGTAGTTGATGCCATGTCCATCGAGAAAGCTGTAAAGTTCATTCTCCCAATCTTGTGGCGATGTGGAGTTTGTCACGTAACCTATCATGTCTCGTTTCTTTGAACTCTGCAGCTCTTCCAGTTCCCATTTAGAAAGAAAGGTATCAACATATTCTTCATCATCCTCAAAGATGATAGATTGTAAAACTTTCCCAGCAGGTCTTCTTCTATTCGCAGCCTGCAGATCAGGGTGCCTCTCTAGAACTCGGCGTGCCATTATGGCTCTGAAAATCGAGACAGGCGGTAAGTCTAGCTCAACCGCAATGTCTGCTAAAGACTTTTTCTGCGTTTGGAATGAGCGAATCACTTCCTCTAATGAATCTTTCTCTTTTAGTTTCCAATGATTCATCCTTGCCTTTTTGATCAAGAGCTGCTTTCTGATCGATAGTGCCTGCTGGAAAGTCAATCCGAGCTCACAACATTCAAGCTCTACTTCCAGCTGCCGGCTACCATATAATTTACCGAATTCACCGCGACGAATGAGCACATCTTTTCGAAGCAATTCTATTTCTTTACTGATGGGCACGGGTTCATACGCCGCTGGCTCCCACGTTATTTTCCGCTTGACTCTTTTTGTGCCGCTGTCAAAGATGTGGTCCAAGTAAGCTGCTGCTGTGGTCTGTGTGGAGACGAAGATCAACGCTACCGCCGCAAGTGATAATGCAGATGCAGTCATCGTGAAGGCGAATGGATGGTATGTACTCTAAAGACTCCTACACATCGTGGTGTGATTGATGGCAATGATCCAATTTTTGTTCCACCCATTGGCTTGGTTGATGCGGCGGTGTCTGAGCGGCAGCTGGCGCAGCTGCTTTCAAGTGATCGCTATTCTTTGTTTGGCGATAACATACCGCATCAATCAAACCAAAAGATACCAAGCAACACTGAATAAGCCATGCTAAGACCATGCATCCTTCGGACAATGAACTTGTCGCAATCAGATTGATGTATATGTGCCTAACATGAACGAAAGAGCTGCCAGTATTGCGGCCTTGTGCTCTGTCACTTTTCTGCAAGCATATCTTCTGGTGGGGGTTTTCCCCTACGCTGCTTTCATGGCAATTCACTTTCTACAAATACAAGAAGAACAAGCGGGGCCGTATGCAGCTTTATTCGCTACATCTTTCATGATTGGGCGAACAGCAACTGCTCACCTATGGGGTCTATTGGCTGATGTTTATGGGCGTAGAGTTGCAATGATTGTGTCATTACTTGGGAGTGGATTGGCATCTTTGTGGTTTGGTATGACAAATAGCTACAGTCAGGCCATTATTGCTCGTGGTATGATTGGTGCTTTGAACTCGATCGTCGGTGTCAGTAAGACAGTTGCAACTGAGCTGGCATTTTATAACTTTGACAAGTGTAACAATCAAAAGGAAGACAGTCAGGCAGCAGTAGATGACAACGAACAACATTATGACCAGCAACTACAACAATTAGAAACACGGATAGTTGGAAGAGTGATGAGCATGCGTGCATACGGTTTTCTCATCGCTCCTGCTGTTGCAGGATTTTTGGCAGATCCATTAGACGTTAGAGAAAAGGATGTTACATATAATGCAAGTATTGAAGGCAGTGTGTTAAGCAAATATCCATACCTCTTGCCCAACCTTCTTGGTGCAGTGCTTTGTTGGTTATCAGCGATGGCTGTATATCTGTGCATACCTGAAACAATGCCACAATGTAGAAGTCCTCGATTGTTGGGCAAAGACTTTCTACAATGGACACGAAAAATGTGTGCTAGAATAAAAAGCACTGAAAAAGAAGTTCAAGAAGATGCAGTAATATCTTTGAAGGCAGCAGATGATTCTTTGTCCGACAATTCTATTCAACAATATGGATCTATAGAGAACAATAGCAAATCAAACAACACAATATCATCCGCCTCGTTAAAGCTAATATGGTCGCGACGCAAAACACGCAGCCACTTGATCGCGTATTGGTTGTACTCGTTGGTCATAATCAATATCGATGAGGCATTCCCACTGTACTGCATATCACGAAACACTGGATTAGGTGGTTTGCAAGAGAACGAGATAGGCAAGATTCTATCTGCATCTGGAGTGATATTTGCCATAGGGCAGTACAAAACCTACACAATTATATGTGATCAATTTGGCATCTATGGCTCGCTTGACTTGGGCGCAGCCTTGGGTATCTTACCAGTGGCTTTGTTCCCGCTGGCTTCACTGGTCTACACAAACGCAAACAAACGTTGGTCGATGGTTTATTTAGCGCTCTTGTCAGGTGTCACGAAAGTATTTCAGTCGGCTTTCTTTTCATCTATCACTGTCGCAACAAATAGAACTGTCCCCGCTGAGATGAGGAGCAGAATGAATGCGTTGGGTAGTATTGGTGCTGGCCTCTCAAAAGCTTTTGGGCCCTTGTTTGTCGGTATATGGATGGCTTTCTGTTTGTCTTTACATACTCAAGATGATAGCAATGATAAAAGCTTACCGATTGGATCGCTGCTTGCATGGTTTGGAATTGCACTTGTAAGCGGTTTGAGCATGTTTGCTGTATTGAGAAGTCTGAAAGAAAGAAACTGACACTGATATCAAACAATAAAAGCATTACATTATACATATTTGACGGCGTCTCTATACATAATAGCCGTCATTAACACGCTTCGGTCTATTGTCCCAAGTGAGAGTGCCACTCTCTTCTCCTATGAGCACATGAAATAGTCGTTGGTGCTTGTGAATCTTGAGCTGCTCTACCCACCACTTGTTCAGCTGACGTCGATTGTACTGGTTGTGATACTTCACTCTCACGGTAGCTGAATCATCGTAAGCCTCATCTTCACCAATATCTCCCACAGTACTCCCAGCAGCGCTATTGCCCAGTAGTACCTCTTCGCGACCAAGTTGTGCAGGTGGAAAAGGCTGCTCTGGACGTGCATGTGGATTAGCGCGTATTACAGGCTGCACGTATGCCAACTCGAAAGGGTCGCTATCGCCGATTAGATTCGTTGTAGAAGTGGTTTCAGACGTGGTTGTAGTATCCACGGACATGTCATCCTCACTAGGATCATGTGACAGTATGCCCATAGTTGCTTCGTGTCGTTGTATTTCCCTCTGTTTCTTTTTCATCCTCTTCTCTTCGTCATTACCAACACTGATGTCCATCATTGTTGCAACCTCAAGAGGTAAGAATGAACTTGTTGCATCATAACGAGCCCGTGTCGAGCGGAGAAAGAAGTAGGTGAGAAACATCAATGCAATCGTTGCATATGCTTCATGACGAGCGCCTTTCAGAATGAATTGCCCAGTGATAGTAGCCTGAGCTATTATGAGCCCAAAAACAAAGCGGCGAAAGATCTTTGGCCAGAACAATCCTCCCGTTTCGAAAGCGCTTTCGTAGACATATAGAAATTGATGCGTCCATACGAGGCGACTCAAGAAGAAAAATAGTGCGCAAGGAATCAGCACGATCGGTGCTACAACGGCGAAAACAACACTGATGACCACGACCAACATATCTTGTGCTAGAATTTTGTGCTGATTGAACCATCCAGGATCATCAATTGCCCGCATTGCCATCCGTGTACTACGTTTCGCTCTGAGGGTCGAGTATGGGAAGAGGATGATCAAAATCGCATTTTGCAATATGCTGACAATGCGAGAAATTTCAACTCCCAGTCCAGTGAATGTCTTGATTGTCACAAATGACACAAAGAAGGAAGACATACGCGGCAGAGAGTTTCCCAGCATTTCGAATGCCGACTCGGGCGTTGCAATGATGATAGCTAAGGTATCGAACACAGACCCAGCGATACTTGTCACTAAAAACACATTCAGCACCTGCCACATGAAATATCGTGAAAATGCCTTCATCTGAGCCTCACTAAACGATAAGGTTCCCTCAAGACGACTGATTCTAATGAATAGCGGTGGTAATAGTTGCTGCAACAAAACCAAGCAGACCGGCTGTACTGTTGCAATCGCCGCAGAGAAGAGAGACGATGCCTTGTCAAGCTGATTCAACCGAGGCGAGATAGACACCAAAGCAGACTCACTCACAAGAAGTGATACAAGAGCAACCGGGACGATGTAAAACGCAATGAGGAACAGGCAAAAGATTTGAAGTATGAGTGTTCTTGCCCTTCTCGCGCCCTTCGAGAAGTACACATTCTCCCATAAAATGTCTCTTGGCTCTGGTGCAGTTGTAACTTCCATTGAACCTGGTTTTGACGAATGCATGCTTTGGATCGCAATTGTAGATGCAGTATATGTTCTCATCACCACAAAGGCCTTGTCAGTCACTTCATTCATATGATCCTCAATAGATCCATAATTTCGGCCATCCTTTTCAATTGTAGAAAAATTTGAAAGCGACCGACCAAACAACGAACCATCACGGATAGAACTGGAATACTTTTTGATAGCATGCTTTGCTTTTCTAACTGACCTCCTTTTTGGCTGGGAGTATGAGCTATTTTGGTGGAATGTATTGTTGTAATGTTCGTGCTCCCCATACCCATCTTCCCCCTCCCCCATGGGTGGATGTTCCGCCTCTGGTTCTTCCAATAAGTTCCCATTTGCATCCTTATGAGCACCAATCGTAGGAGGACGGTAGGATGTGTTGAGGTGGTTGTTATTGCGAGGTTGTTGTCTCATCATCTTATTCTTCAATGATTTCTTGAACTCGGATGCATGCGTTGAGGCAAGAGTGTAATCAATATCCTCCCGTCCTTCCCCAGCTTGCATCCTGTCCATGTACCACATGACCTGTCGTCGTCGTAATTGTTCCTTTTCAATATTCTTATTCATTTCTTCCAATCTCACGTATAGTTTGGAGATGCGTTCTTGAGCTTCATCCAGCACACCAATCTTTTCACATAGATGACATGACCAAACAGCCGTGGATATATGATGCGCCAATCGAGTATCAGCTAATAGTTTTCGCTTCTCAGTTCGACATAGAATAAGCAACTCTTTTTCAATTTGTGCCAATACCGCCGTTCGTTCTGCCACCATCTTCTCAAGATTGATCAAATTTTGACATATCGTGACACTCTTGACTGCCTCGGGATACACATGACGAAAATAATTCCCAATCTTGCGAGGTGACCGTAAATGTCGGGGAATATTGGACACCAACACAGTTCGCAAATGTGGCTCCTTCGATAACAAATATCTATGCCGTATACTCGAATAGGCATTGTACTCAATCAACAATTCACGTACCACAATGGTTGTTAACAAATACGCCGCAAAGCAATGTACCCAAAGTCGATTTGATCCCGAGCTAACATTGGCCATGGTGAATCGTAAAAAGTCTGTGAATAGTAAACTGTCGACGTATCCCTTGAGATCATTGGCCTTGGCTCGTCCACCCCCGGTGAAGTTGAGTGGAAGTAATACTAGGAATGAAAAGACGGACATTTTGACAATGCACCTTAGGGCTAAACGGTGAAAGCGTAGGAATATAAGAGCATCAAATCCTACTCGTTTGATGATCTGTTTATATTGGTTTGGAATGTGAGTTGTTGGCATTAGCATGATAGTTATAAATTGTGCACAACATATAATACAATACAATACACTGTACTCACCTCCTCATCAGAAATGAACAAACAAACCTTCACCCAACTAAACGGTCCATCCACCGGCAATGGCGGCGGGACCAATTTCGGCAACCGATGCCTCCGTGGACTAACAAATAACGGAGCAGTCTTTTGATTATGATAAAAGCAACTCAAAAAGACTAAACTGATAATGGACATGATGAATAGCATCATGGACAATGTGGCGAATGTCATGGAGTTGGCGCGAAGATAGGATACATCTTCGACGTAGGAGGGGAGGAAGCTGAGACGACGGTGTTGTGCGTCCACTGTGTCTGTTAGTATTGTTGCATCGTAGCCATTATATTCAGTATTGTGATTGTTGTGGTTGTTGTGGTGATTATTGTGTGCAGCAGCAGGCCCCAAGAGGAGTTCAATTATCGGCTCAATCGTCCGTAGGAAGAGACGCTGTCGAAAATCGTGCAGATCAATGACCCATTGGGGTACTGATATTGCCGTTCCATCCATTGCTTCGGCCGCCGCCGCTGTGGTGGTTGCGGCGTCGAAGTCGAATAATCTTTCGGAGGACGCCATATTCGATATTGATATTTCAATACTGGGGTTCCGCTGCTTTATATGATCGACACCGCTGCTTTATTGCCGCATTACTACTCGCTTTGATTGATTAACTAA
>Ga0209652_1000749_pt1 | contig 27337 bp, 36 predicted proteins | sample SaaInl74LU_5_DNA_FD_184641 | JGI IMG/M metagenome (GOLD analysis project Ga0209652, IMG submission 184641) | Marine microbial communities from expanding oxygen minimum zones in the Saanich Inlet - ESP_74LU_5_DNA (SPAdes) (version 2) | ecosystem: Environmental > Aquatic > Marine > Intertidal zone... | reverse complement strand
GATTTCGTAGATTTTTCACCATCTCGTATACACTATGTTGTGTCAAAAACTCTGTTGATGATTTGACGCCATTTTAATGAAAAGCCCTTGTGCAGAACTACTAGGAACACACAAGGGCTAATACAGTAGGATGTAAGACAACTTCCAACGGAGAAACATATGGCTATGTTTTGTTTTGTTTGGAAACACTTGGGTGACAGCCCTAACTGTTGTCTTACGTTTTATTTATCTTCTGTGATTTTTATTTGCCTCATTTGTGCGTTTAGCTCTTTTGCCAACATCCAATCGTTAGCACCAGCAATGCTAACCAGTCTACAAGTGGTGCAATACTCACGCCAATGTGGTTGTGGTTCTTTTGTTTGTGCAAGTCTTACCCGTCTTATATCATCTAGTTCTTTGCCACAAGGACAGGGGTCAATGGGCTTTATGCGAACTAGGTATTCAGTGCTGTCCTGTGCAGTGCTGCGAAACTCACAGCGATCTAATATTTCTTTTGGTATGCGGTCCCTCATACAAATACTTAAGGCATTTGCGTGAGCATTATTCCAATCGTGGATATTAGTGCAACAAGAATACTGCTGGTTGCACCTATGATTACTTTTGTAAGACTGGTTTGACTACTTGCCATCTGTTCTTTGATGCCATCAAGTTTGTTCTCAACCTTGTCCAGTCGTTTTTCTAGGTTTTGATAGTTCTGTTCCACCAAACTTATCCTCACATCCATATCTGTCATATCATGCACTTCTGTTCACGCAGTTTACTCTGAAGTTTCTTCTGTCAACCAATCCATCGCTGGTGGTAACTTCTACTGTAACCACATAAGTTTTGTCGCTTTGTCCGCCACTGAGCTCCACATAGGTTTTTGTGTTGTCTGCAATGCCTGAACTTACTATGGTGAGTGGTGTTGGATCATTGCGTCTTGCAGCTGCCGTCCAAGTGCCAGTTGCAATGGTGTCATTGGTTTCAAGCCAAGTGCCCCAATCCAGTGTGTATGTTAGAGTTGCCTCTGGGTCTTTGTCTATGGTTAGTCCTGTGTTTGTTGACAGGAAACCTGTTCTGTTAATAGCCATGTTTATGTTCCTTTTATACTATAACTTCTAAGTTCACGGTCAATCACGTGACTTCTTGTTTCTTTGGGTATGCTCCAACTTCTTGTTTCTTTGGGCACGATGTAGATGTATTGATCAACGTGTAGGATTTTGTTGATGCTGATGATTGCTGTAAAGCCCTGCATGGTTGCACTGGCTTCATAGTTTACTCCTGCAAGAACAGTTGCACCACTGTTGACGTTTAACTCACTGCCACCACTTGCAATACTATTAGGCACAACATCAATACCAAAGGTTGCCCCAAAGTTTGCAACTTCTACAGTTAATCTATTGCCGCTACAACTCAAACCTGCAACACTGTTGACGTTGACTTCACCCTGTGTTATTTCACCTACAGTTGCAGTTAAACCACTTGATGCGTTTGCAACTATGTTGTGATCCTTAATGGTTACAAGGCTGCTGTCCAGCGATATAACCGCCGCTACAGTGCTGGTAGCACCACGAGTGTAGTTTGGAGTGGCACTGGTTGTGGTGCTGACGTTGAGGGTGCTGTTTGCACCTCTTGTCACAACAACTTCACTGGTTAGTGTGCTGTTGATGTCTGCGTTTGCAAAGTAATCACCCACTCTACCTGCGGCAGTTAAACTGCTGGCAATGCTGTCTGCAATCATTGCAGCCTGTTTTATTACACCAACACTGCAGGACATTGCAGCAATCACACCTGCGGTTGCAGTGGCTCCACGTATGTAGTTTTCAGTGATGTTGCTGCCAAATGCACTAGCAAGGCTTGCATCAGTGGTTTTGATTCTAAATCCAGTTGCAGTTGAACCAAATGCACTTGACAAGTTTGCACTGTCGCTTCTAATGCGTCCAACTGCACTGCTCAACCCAACTGTGCTGTTGATGTTGCTGTTCGCTTCAACAACCTTTGTGCCATCAGCATTGACACTGCTCACACTGTTGATGGTTGCGTCATATAGTTTTACACCACTGTCATCATCTATGTAGTTGCCTTCGTAGTGCAACAATAGTTGTGTGCTGGTGTTGTTCACGTATGCACTAGTTGGGACAGTTTGTGAACTATTGGCGAAAGTTAAACCTGCATCAGTTATGGCAGTTGAACTTTGCAGTATTCTAGTTTCATCTAAATAAAAATAATGACTTATTGATCCTGTGTCAAGTTCAGCCCAGCCAAACCATACACTTGGATCTGTGATTGGTCGCAAATCTCCAGTGAAACTGTGTGTTATTTCTAAACTACCATTTAGCCATAGTTTTATGCCAGTTCCAGGTTTGTATGCCACACTGATGTGATTGCTTCCCAAACTTAGATCTGTGGTGCCCAACCCGCCGCCAATAACATCATTGTCATCGTAGACTGTTAGTCGCAACACATTTTTGGCCTGATGACGATCAGTGTTTACTCGTAATGTAGGGTCATTGAGATTACTATAGTTGGTTGGTGCTATAGTAATGATTTCGCAGTTGTCTGCGCTGTTGCCAAAACTGCCAAAATACACAAAACTTTCAAACACCCATTCATCAGTGTTGTTGGGCACCAGTGAAGTTTCTTGATATTCAATATAGTAAAGATTGTTGTCTAATGTTTGGCTGCTGTTGTTTCCAAACGCTGCTTGTATTGTTGGAAAGGCACCTGACAGGTTAGAGTCTATAGGTATTAGTGGTCTAACACCTGGCTCAAACACCTGCAACAATGTGGTAGAAACTATTTCAGACGCACCTTGATAGGAAACGCCTGGTTGACTGGTTACACTGAAATCACTGTTGACAGTTGCTGCCACAGTTCTTGTTGCATCAGCTTGAGCATTCAAGTTTGCAAAGTATTCCAACAATCCACTGCTGTCCACAATCAGTTCTGCACTGGTGCTCATTGAAGTTGCGCTCTGCATCAATGTTTCGCCTGTCATTGTTGCAATCACGTTCATTGTTGCAGCAAATGCACCTGAGATGTTTGCATTGGCTGAAAGTATTTTGCTGGGTGTCACACTCATAGTTGATTCAACTGTAAATGTTGCTGATGAGACAAATCCCACCTCTACATTTACACCTGGTGAACTGCCACCGTTGTCTGGATGTTCAAATCCAAACTCACTGTTCATAGTGCAGACGAACTGTTTGATTCTCACAACATCAATGTTCATACCAGTGGTGCTGTTTATGGTTGCTTCACCAAACTGTATTGCAAGTTCTAGTGTTGCAGTTAAACTTGCAAAACTTCCGCCTGGTATAAAATAACCTGCTTCAATATAGTCTTCTACCACATAGGGTGAAATGCCCACAACCACATCTGCAATGCCGCCAACATAGTCTGCATCTGCAAAGTAGCCTGCTTCTACATATTCTTCCTGTGGTGTTAGACTCATTTATTCTTCCTCAACTGGTGCAACAAACTGGTCTGCAACTGGATCATAGGTATAACCTACGCCTGCAAAACAACCTCTGATGCTGTTTGTGTAACTGGTTTGAATCCATTGTGTGGGATCACCAACTGCACCACTATCAATGAAATCCTGTTCTGCAACTATTACTTCTACAACTGTGTTGTTTTCTATTCTTGCAAAATGACTCATATTGCATACCTCACTACCACATAGCCTGATCCGCCATTAGCACCCCAAGCATCTGTAATATAACCAACTTTGGCAGTTCCGCCGCCACCACCACCAGTATTGGCAGTGCCTTCAGTGCCTCTTTGATCCTTGCCGCCTGCGCCACCACCGCCAGATCCGCCAGCACCTACATTGCCACTATTTGATTGAAACGGAGCGCCGCCACCGCCACCACCTAATGTGATAGCACTTGACGCAAATCCATTTACAGTTACACCTGCTCCGCCAGCACCACCGCTGGCTCCACTAGCATTGGCACCCGCAGCACTATTACCGCCACCGCCACCTGCTCCATCGTAAGTGGTTGATGCGCCACCGCCGTTTTTATAACCTGAACCACCGCTTCTAGTGCTGCTGGCGGTGCTTCCACTACCACCACCTGAGCCATTGTATGTTGTGCTTGGAGCGCCACCGCCGCTGGAGTTATGGTATGAGCCATAGCCACCACCACCAGCAGTTAGACTGAATGCACTACTATTGCCACCATTTGCGCCACTGGCTCTTGCACCTGCTCCGCCAGCGCCTATAGTTATTGTATAACTTGTGTTGCTAACACTGATTCCTGTGGCAGTGTAAACACGGCCTGCGCCACCACCACCACCACCATAATCACCGTAGCCACCATTGCCGCCACCACCTGCTCCACCACCTACTATCAACACATCAAGTGTTGTAGCATCGCCAAGGTCTGAAATGGTAAATGTGCCACTACTGGTAAACTTGTGTATTCTATAATCTACACTGTCGTAAGTGATGTCTTCAGTGGTTCCACCTGTGGCAGTCATGCCTGTGAATGCACCACCACCTGCTTGAAATGTGTATCCGTGTCTCATTGATCCAAATGGCATAGTATCCCCTTACTGGAAGTCGTTGATTGCAGTTACAACATAAACACCGTTGGTTGAATCAATACAAGTTATTGTTACAACATCGTATCCACTGTCTGTGACAGTTACGCCATTACCTGCGGGTGTTAGCAATCCTGATCCAAGTGTGATGCCGTAGTTGCTGCTGTTTGTTGCGTTGTCTACCAACATTGTTACAGTTTGTCCATCTACAGGTGATGCAAATCCGTTGATGGTCATTGCACCACTTGGAACCACATATTTGATTGGTCCGTTTGCGGCGTTGATGCTGAGTGTTCCACTAACGCCTGCTAGTGTGTCTATGGTTTCTGCAAACGAAGTCAGGTCATCTATATGAACTGGGCCATTTAGCTTGATCATTCCATCGCCGTTGGCATCAATATCTAAATCAGCATCTGTGTTTATATGCGTGATGCTCTGACCAAATCTAATCTTTCCTGTGCCGTTTGCACTGATATTGAGATTGCCATTTGTTGTGCTTGTGGTTAGTGTGCCACTTATTGTGTCCAATGCACCAAATGCTTTTACTGTGCCACTGCCAATAGGTCTAATAACAATATGCCCATTGGTGGTGCTGGTTGTGATTTCATTTGTGAGCACATCCAAGTTGCCGCCCAGTTGTGGAGTTGTGTCTTCGTCTATGGTTTCAATGAAAGGCAGTAAACTTGTGTCTGCTGGTGCAAATGTAAACACGCCTGTGGTGTTGTTGTAGCTTAAACTTCCTGCTCCACTTGCACTTGCTGTTGTTACACTAAAGTCATCTAGTGCTGTTAAATCACCTGTATATACTGGTGTAAAAGTAAAAACACCTGTGCTGTTGTTGTAACTCAATGCGGCAGTTTCTGCACCTGCACCAGTTGTTACACTGATGTCATCAAGTTCAACCTTGGTGTTGAGATTTGTTAGGTTTTGGTCCATTTGAGCAGTGCTGAGTGCTGCCCCATTTGATGCTCTTGTTACTATCGTTACCATGTGGTTCTCCTTGTTTGATGCGATGTTGGGGGACTTGCACCCCCGTTGTTTTTACTTCGCATTAAGCAAGTGTGATAGTTAAGTTACCACTTGAGATTTGAAATGTATCACCTGTTTCAATGGTTTTACTACTAGTAACTGCACCGTAGAACAATACGTTTCCTGAGCTGGCTGCGTCTGTGACTGCCACGTGTGTGATAGTTCCCCAGTTGCCTGTGGCTGCGTCAAATGTGATTGTTGCGTCTGTGCTGCAACTACCGCCTGAACTTGCGCCAAAAGAAGCTGCTTTGCGTGTGTAGCCATTGCCTGAAACTTCTGCACTTGGCGAGTTTGTTTCAAGTCCTGTGACTGCTGTGTAAAGTCCAACATATACTGTTGGTTGTGTGTAGGCTGTGTTGCCTAGTGTGTGGTCTAATAGTTTGTCTTCTAAATAATCTGATGCTGCTGACATGAGTGTCTCCTTGTTGTGCTGCGATTTGTTACAAAAGCAGACAACTTTGTCTGCTCTGTTATTTAGTCCAAAACGAAAAAAATCGTTTAAAAAAGGCTAAAAAAGTTTAGTTCTTTGGTTCAGGCTCAAGTGTTGCCAGGTTTACACGGTGTGTTTCCATGTTGAACTTCTTGTTCTCACGAATATGAGGATCGTCTGTGAAAGCGTATGGTTTGTTTGATCCCATTGTAAACTCTCCTGAGTTGCTGTCGTAATAGTAATACCACATATTTTACTCCAATATTATGTATGTTTCTTTTGCACCATATCCAGTTGGTGTTGCTATTGTTGCAACTGTGCCAATGGCAACGGTGCTTCCAATGCCTGCTGTTCCGTCATCTTGGTCCAGCACCAATGTGTCTGTTTTGCTGCAACTCACTCTGTAGTATCCATTGTCAACATCTGTAAAGTTGAAACTTGTGGTGTTGTTGGTCCACTCCAAAAATCTTTGACCTATCAAGCTGTATGTTACATTGTCCACACTGTATTCAACTTGAACAAACAACGGAACGCTGCCTGTGTATTGACGTGCTGTGCTGACTTCGTCAATGTAAGTTGTGTAATCTACCACTGCCGTTGGACCTTCTATCATTATTTGCAATAGTTTTGCACCACCACTGACTGCATCAAGTGTTAGTATACTTCCATATGGTGTGGCACTGTTTAGTTTGGTATCCAATACAGTGGTTGTTTGTGTGACTTCATAGTTGGCAAGTTTTGGAAACGCTGTGGTTTGTGTGCCTGTGGCATCTGTAACAGTTGCTCTACTAACCTGTGTGCCCAACACTTCATCGCTTTTGGTTTGAACTGCCGCATTGTTTTTAACTGCTGGAACACCTGTGTTTACAGTTCTTTCAAGTCTTGTGAGATCATTGTAGTTGTAGACATCTGCATCATATTCAACTGCAACTATGTCCACAAATATCTCACCTTGCACTGTGTCAGTTTGTGTGATTTCAACTATTCTAAACAGTTTGGCATTCCAACCCCAGTAAGGATTGGTCAAGTCAATGATGTCACCTGGTGCCATGTCCAACTGTTGAAAGTCAGTGGTAAAGCTGATGGTCTTGCTGACTCTACTTTGCTTGAGTTCTGTTCTTGCAATAACATCTGCTTGAATAGGATCATTTACAAAATCAAACTGTATTGAAAGTTTGTTGTCTGGTTCACTGTCAAATCTTTCTGCAGGTGGTTGAGTATAAAGTATGGTGTCTGTTTTGTCACGTATGTCTTTGTTGGGGAATCTTATTTCTGCACTGTTGTAGAGTTCATCAAAGGGTGTTTCAGTGATGCTGATTGCACCAATGATGTTGTTGTCGTTGAAGCTTCTAATACTGTTGCCAGGTTGGTTGATCACCACTCCATATTTAAATGTGTATGGATCCCAAGTTACATAGGCTGCACTTGCACCTGCAAGTTCTTCCAAGTTTTGCCAAACTGTTTTGTTTGTGTCTACCAATCCGTTGATGGTAAAGATTTGTTGTTGTCCCATATTGGTTCCTTATGTAAATGTTGGCTTTTCATCGCTGGTCCAGTTGGGGTTGCTGTCTGTATCCCAGTTTGTGTAGTTTGTAACTGCACTTACATCCCAACCACTTATGTCTTGATCAAATCCACTGCTGCCTGGATTCAAATACGGAGTAGTATTCATAAACATTTCTTCCATGTTTGTAACTGCACTCACATCCCAACCGCTTATATTGTTGTTGAAACTTTCATTGTTTCTAAACATACGTTCCATGTTGGTTACACTGCTAGTATCCCAGTTAGCAATACCTGCTTCGCCAACTGTGCAGTCTGTTCCAAAGAACGCATAACTCATATCAGTTACATTACTGGTATCCCAGCTTCCCATTCCAGTTAGTTCGCTGATGCTCAATGAGTTAAACGCATTACGCAATGAAGTTAGGCCGCTGGTGTCCCAAGCACTAGAATCTAATGTATTGCTGTTGAAGTTTGTATTTTTAAATATACTCTCAATAGTTGTCGCATTGCTCATATCAAAACTTTCAAGTGTGGTTACAACACTGCTTGAAATACTTGCATTTTCAAATGCAGATGTTAGATTTATACTTCCAGTTGGAGCATTGCTATTAATGCTTGTGATAGTGCCGCCCTCACAAATACCTGCGTATGCTTCTGGGTTTAAGTTGCCCCAACTGTCCACGCTTGCAATCATAGAACTTCCGCCATATACTATACCTGTTGCATACTTTACACTGCCATCAGTATTGTATTCAATGCCATAAGGGTAGTAAGTTGTTCCACTATTAGTGTATGGTGATATAACTGCTGTTGCATATGTGCGATTGTCTTGTAGTGCATTTGGAAACTTTACAGGCGAGGTGCCAACTATTTGTGTTGCTTGATTTCCGCCTGGCGTATCCCATAGTATGCTAAAGCCGCTTGGAATGTTCTGGCTAGGGGTGTTTTGAGAAAACGATTTCATATATATTTCTTGTGCTGGATCTCCTGATGAACCTGTGATTCCTGTGCGGTCAAACGTAATAACTAGATCTTCGCTGGTGTATTGTATTGGCCAACTCTGAACACTTGCATTTGTAGTCATGCCTGATGCTTCGTGCTCTAATAGATATCCGCCATTTGGAACTATGCCAAACTCAGCAGTTATAGTTGCACCGCCTTCAAGCAAATATCCGCCATTTGGAACTATGTCAAATGCGCTGTCTAAGGTTGAAGTTGGATCCCATATTGCATTTGGAACAGTGCTGGCATTAGAAGTTGCAGTTATTTCTGTTGGATTTGGATCTCTAATCAAGTTGTAGGTTGTGCTGCTTGTTGCATGACTCACTGGATTTGCAATACCACCAAATATATAGTTAGGAGTGCTGCTTAACCCTGCTGCAACAACTGGATCACTGATCATGTCTCTACTGGCAAAACTTTGTATTTGATATTCCAAGTCGTTTGTAAAGTTGTTGGCAAGTCTAAACACCAACTTAAAATCATCCGCATATCTTCTTGTTTCAAGGTCCAATGTGTCCAACACTTCATTGATGCTGCCAGTGTCTCCTGTGACAATGTATTGATTGAGGTTGTTGTTCCAAGTTGCTTCTGCTGCACTTCCATCTGAGAACATTTCTTCAATGGCATCCACAGGTGTTAGAGTTTCATCTGCACTGTATATTCTCAAGTCCCACACTGGATCAAAATCTTCTGGATCAATAGTGATACGACAAGTGTTCAACTGACTGTAGAGTGTGTTGCTCACATAGGTTAATGGTGCAGGCACACTGAAATATTCAACTTGTGTAACTGTTAGATTGATGTCCCAACTTGCAATGTTTTTTGTGCTGTCTTGTGTGTCGCTGTAGTAGTGAATGGCTGCACTGTGTGCTACAACTCCTGAAAATCCAAACGGTGGTAATACTGTTGCAGCTCTTGCATACAACCAATCTTCACTGTTTTCTATTCCGCTGACAATCCAAGTGTTGTTGGTTCTGGTTACAGTCATGTGTGCTGGCAAATAAGCCCAGGTTACACTTATTGGATCTGCAAATGCACTGTAGTCTAAATGATATTCTACTTCTGCAACATCAGGTTGTGTTATTGTTTCTATGTTGATACCCCAAGGGCTAACAAACTTACCATTTTCAGGTGTGACCAATGTTTGATCAACTGTGGCACCTCTATCAAATATCACTTGTGCAGTTCTTACATCATCGTAGGTTATAGGTGTTTGTGCGTATGTGTTTAGGTCTTGTAAACTGCTTATTGTCATATTGAAGTCGCCTTTATTAAATCATCACTGAGTCCGCAACCGTATACTGAGGATCGCATGTAATCATACAACACATCACCTGGTAGGTTCATTGAACTTTGTATGTCAAACCTTACGTCTGGAATATTTTGTAATCCTAAGTCTGGGTTCCAAGCAACTCTTACAATACCAAACAACAGGTTTGGCATTAGGTGATTTGGTGTCCAAGTGTTGAATACATTTCTTGCATCTAGATTGCCCAAGCCTTCAAAGCCTGCGGGCTTTACCCATACGGTGCTGCTGTCAAACAAGTATGCTCCAACCAAGTTGGCATAGTTGGTGTTGGTGTTGCCTTCTGTGTCAGTCAAACTTGCTGCAATCTGTCCACCACTGTTGAAGTTGAGTTTTTGATTGTCTATGTAAACATTTTTTAGTTCGTATGTGGTTGCTGTGCCATCAATCTTAGGCCCTGTGGTCATTGCTAGTGTTACACAAAACTGAAGTTCGTTGCCGTTGTTGACTGTGCAAACATCTGTGACTGCTCCACCCATTGTGGTTCTGCCATACAACACTGGAATCTTGTATTCTGGATCTGGTGACACTTGTATTCTCACAGCCTTGTTTACAGGCTTTTGTTCTGCTTCAACTTGGTTTGTGCTGGTTTTGATTAGGTTTGTTTGTGCTGTAATCACATTGGTATCACCTGTGATCACACGTTGATTCAACAGTAGTTCGTTGAGCCTATCTCCTTGTATGAGATTTGCATACTCATTGATCTTGTATAGTTGTTCTTTTACATTGGTTATGAAACTCATCTGCTTCCTCCAAAATACCATTCGCTTTCGTGTAAACTTGGAACATTGTCAAATCCTGCTTCGTCTGTGCTCAAGTATCTTAGGTCTATGGGATTTGTTCTAACACCTCTAACCAGCTTGCTCACAAGATATGTGTTGTTCACACAATCCAACACCACTTCAACCAGTCTAGTGTCACTGGTGTGATTGATGTCATCGTTGATGCTGTAGGTGTTTACAAATCCTGAAAATCTTCCTATCACTCCACCTGTGGCTCCACCTGTGAAATCTAAATCTGCAATGGCACTGTTGCCACCTGGATATTGTAGGAATCTAAATATTTCTATTCTGCTGCCTTTGATGTCTGAAGCCAACAGTGTTTGTATTTCATAATCTGGAACGCCTGCAAGTCCTAAGGCAGTTCCTGCACCACTGCTTCTAATACTGTTCTTTGTGCTGCTAAATGAAACCAATGGACCCAAGCCTGAATATGTAACACTTGCACCGCCTTCTGTTAAGTCTATGTCACGTATGCTGTCATTGAATCTCAACACCTGTGTGTTTGGAAAGTCACTGGGATCTTCTCTGTAGTTGTAGATGGTCCATCTAATCAACAACACACTTTGAATATGATCTAGACTTTGTAGGCTAGTGGTCATTACATAACCTCCTGGAACTCAAATGCTCCATCCCAAGCAACTCGTTTGTGATCCATAAATCTCCACTTGGGCATACTTGTGCAAACCACATCCCATTGTGCAAGCGCACCTATGTTGGTATCGTATGTGCCCACAGCTTCATCAACTGGTGCTCTGTGTGTGCTGATGCTGGTATCACTCCACAACACTGGCTGTGTAACTTGATAAACTCTACCACCTACCAGTTGTATGATATCACCCACAAGAAACAAATAACCACTTGTTATTGTAACTCCACTCTGCACTCTCAACTCTCCGTTGATAACACTCACTCTTAGATTGGCAATGTTGCTTTCATCGCCTTGATAAGGAAACATCCAAGCAAATCCGCTTTGGCTAAGGTTTATTGTGTTTGAAGTGTATCTGTTGAGTTGTTCATAACCTGAAATGTATGTTCTCCAGTTCTCCCAAGGTTGCCCATCTGCAAGTGTGACTGTGAATCTCCATATGCTGTTGTTTTGTGCAACACTGCGAACAACTCCTGAACGTGTTTGTGTTTGTGAAACAAATCTTCTGTTTGATATTTGCATATCACTTGCGTTGTCAAATACTGGTTGAAACGACATTATCTTCTCCCCATGTTTGCACTGTTGCTGCCACGCTGCACAACTCTATGCACAAACTCTGGATCTTGTGCAAGCAAACTTCTAAAACTTGATGCATCTACTGCGTTGATGTTGTATGTTACGTTGCCGCCCATACCACTCATTGGTGTTACATTTGCTGGTCCACCAACTAGTTCTGGTCCGCTTTCTCCAACAACTCCAAACTGTCCTGCTGGAATCATACCGCCCTTTGCAAAGAACCCTGCAAAGTTTTCAAACGGATTTGAAAAACTAAATCCTCCAAACAAATCACCAATGCCACTTGCTGTTGAACTTACTCTATTCCAAAGTCCACTCAACTTGCTGCCTATGCTTGACGCTAGACTGCTCACACTGCTGGTTAGATAGTTGCTCATTGAACTTACTTGATCTTTGAGTCCACTCATACTAATGCCTGTTATTTCTTCAAACTTGCTGCTGACTGCATTGCCCAAGTTGGTCATTGCACTGGTAACTCCGCCAACTGCACCTTTAACAAAGTCCACCATGCCACTGCTCATACCATCAAACTCGCCCAACACACCGTTGGCCATATCTGGAATGATACTATTGCCAACCACTTCATCATACATTTTACCAAACCATCCAGTGACACCATCGTATGCACCTCTGGCCATGCCTATTGCACCATCTTTGACACTGCCAAAAGCATCGCCTACTGCTCCTGCAAGTTCTCTAACTTTGGCTGCAATGTTGCTCATAACTTCAATGGCACTTTTGAAAAAGTCTATTACGCCTTGCACAACACTTGCAAGTCTTTCAAATATTCCAACCAATGCTGGAACTGCTGCTTCTACCAATGGTGCTATGGCACCTGCAACTGCACCCAATATGTCAAATATCAGTTGTAGTGCTGGCCACAATAGGTCTTTGATTACAGTTCCTACGAGGCTGAACACTGGCTCTAGCGCACTAAATGCACCTTTAACACCTTCAACAATAGCTGGTAGATTTGCCAACACACCTTCTGCCATTTCATTCAAATAAGGCAGTAGTGCAGTCACAATGGTTGTTCCAACTTGTCCAAGCACTTCTTTGATGCGTCCCATTGTATCGCCAAATGCTTCTGCGTTGTTGGCGCCCTCCAATGAAATAATATCACTGTTGGCTTTTACGTCTGCTAAGGCTTCACTGGCACTCATACCCTTGGCAGCTAGGTCTTCAAAGCCTCCAAGTATCTTAGGACCAACAACATCACCAAGTATCTTTCTTGCGTCTGTCATAGTGAGTGTGCCGTCTTGTAAGGCCTGTGTAACTGCTTCAAACAACTGTGGCATTTCAACTAGGTTGCCGTTTGCGTCTGTAACGCTGTCTCTTATTTTTGCAAATGCGTCTGCTGCTGGACCTTTGCCTGTGTCTGCTGCTTCTTGTAATCTTGTGGTTAGGTTCTTGAATGCTCTGTCGCTTTCTGCTGCACTCAAACCCATTTCGCCCAATAGGTTTCTTGCTACTTGAAATCCTTCAAATGCTTCTGGGCTTGCTGCTGCTCCAACATTTCTTGCTGCTTTGGCTAGGTCATCCATCTCAGTGATTTTGTCACTAATGCCACGCACTGCTGCCATACCTGCAAGTGCTGCACCTGCTGCTGCCGCTGCTGGGCCTAGTCTGCCCAATCCTGCCAACATACCACCAAACCCTTTTTGGGTTCTATCAATGCCACGTTCTGCTTGTGCAGTTTCTAGTTCTAAAATATACTTGTCTGTGGTAGTTGCCATCACATTTTCCTTACATAATCTGAGATTTTCTCAACTGTTGGATCTGTCATACCTTGTGGGGCTTGACGACTAAATCCATCATTGAGTGCGTTTGCGTAAGGATAGGCTGCTTCAACGCCAACATTTATTCTATTGGTTTTGCTTCTTGCGTTGCCAGTTCTTATAGGAGTAATCTTGCGAAACTCTTCGTGTGCAAAATCTTTGATCTTGCCAACCTTGCGTTCCACCTCTTCCATTCTAGCTTTTATTTTACTTCTGCCCACTATTGCCATTGGCTGCGTCTATCCTTGCTTGTAAATATTCTTGACTGTGATGCGTGGGTGTTTGCCCATTACCAAGTTTCTTTTGTCTCCACACATCGTATTCTAAGGCAGTGATGCACAGTATCATGTCCATTGTATCGCCAGACTCTAAGACTTTGCTTGGAAGTGTGCCATAACGCTGGGCGATTAAATCCAGCATCAACATCATTTCCGTGTTCTTGTCTATTTTGCTAAAGTCTGGCCTACGGAGTTTCCCAAGTGCTCTACCACCTTATTGATCATATCAATCATAACCTGTGGTGGCAGTTCCATGCCTTCTTCCAACATCAGTTTGCCATGTTCGTCCATCACGAGTGCGCGGATTGCATCTAACATGCCCGCGGTGTCATCGTTGCTGATTGTGCTGAGGTTGATATAAGTTGGCATACTCTGACGATCCCACATATAAAAGTCTAAGGGTTCGCCATATTCTGCTGTTACATATTCACTGTCTAATGTGAGTTTCTGTAGTTTGGGTTTTACTGCGGCTGCTCTCAAATCCATTGATCTTTTTCCTATCTAATAATCTATTTGCCAAAACAATCGCAAAACTTAATCTGCGGCTTGCCTTGCTTGCATCTTTTTCTGCGCTGCGTATTTCATTGCCTGCTTTGGCTATTTCACGCAACAACACACTCAACAACTCTAGATCACTGTTGTCCTTCAGTGTGTCTTCTTTCTTTTGATCCATATTGTATTTAACCTTATAATGAAATAGGGCCCTCAAAGAGCCCTATTTCTTGTTTTTAGAATGTTCCGCTGTCAGCCACAGTGTAATCACCTGTGATTGAAATAGTAACTGGTGAAACCCATACAGGTTCATCAGCACTAACTGTTGGAGCCAGACCAGTAACATATCCGTTGCCCTCAAGATATTTGCCTGCAGAGCCATCGCTCTCGTCGCCCATATACAATGAGAATGTCATCAATGTTTTGTCTGTTGAGGCGCCAAAGACGCCCAGTGCTGCTGCTGTTGTTCCGCCTGAACCAGTTGTTCCAAAAAATGTAGTTTGGTTCAACACTAGGTTTGTGTTCAAACTGTTGGTTGCTGTTGTAGCAATCTGTTGTTTAGAACCTTCATCTAGCTGTGTCCAGGTAAACGTATCGTTGGCAGCGTTTACAGTGATATCCTGTAAACTAGGTATTGTTAGTCCAGTGTCAGCGCCGTTAGAAGCCACTTTTAGTTTTAGTGTTGCTTCTACATTGCTAGTTCCTGGAGCTGGGTAGATATAGTTTGCCATGTTGCTTTCCTTATATTAGCTTTGTATATTGTAGTTCTACGGTTGTGCTTTGTAAATCTTCCACTATCTCTGTGCTCAAACTTGCAGTGGCATCATTGAAGCCAGTGCCTAGGTTTTTGCCAGCCAGTAAATAACTCACTATCTCACCGTAGTTGTTGGGTGTATTCTTTGCATCATTGCTGAACTTGATTTCAACAGTTGTTGTTAAGACGTCAATGTTGTGGCCACCTAGTGTGCGAAAAAGACTTTGTGTTTGAAAGTCCTCTTCGTCCACATATATTGTAAGAGGATTCTTGAGATGTAGTTGAATACCATTTTCTCTGTATGGTATCTCCCTGCTGAAGTTATAGCGTCCAAGCGGCGCTGCCGTAATATATTCTATAACTTGATCTCTCATTATCGCACCCTTTTCAATGTTAGGTTACCCTGACGTTTTTCATCAGTTTGCACTGAACCGTCATTGTCAAAATCATACCAATCACCTGCATTAACCAACTCCAAAAACAACTCATCTGCTCTGTTCTTGTAGTAGCCCATCTTCTGTCTTTCGTTGCTGTCAACATCGCCAAAGTCTGCAATGCTGGGCAATATATAATCGCTGAGAGCCCAATAAACACACAAGTCTGTGAAGTCATTGAGTCTACTCTTTATGCGATCAGGATCAGGAGAGGGAATGTCAATGCGGTTGACAGAACCTGTGTGTTGTGAATACAGGCCCTGCCACCAATCTGTGTTGCGAATGTTGTCTAATATTCTGCTGGTGCATCTTATCAAACTTGCTTCCACAGTGTCATCAGTAAGACTTTCATTGCTGTCAAACAGACGCACATCAGTCTTAAAGACATCTGTGAACTCTGCAAAACTTATTGTAATATTATTTTCAACAATGAATGCCATTGATTACCCCTTATACGTTAACTAACTTAACACCACGTCCTGCATCAATAACGCCTACGCCTGCGTGTAAACTTGCGACAACGTCCTGGCCCACTGCTTCAGGGCGTCTAGCTGTTTCAATATCTACATTTTTTTGCATTGCGATACGCATTGCGTCACCTGCAAAGATGAAGCCTTTGTTTGCACCTGTGATGTATGAACTTTGGAACATACGAACGCCTGCGATTTGGCCCAAGAAGCCATTTCTCATTGCTTCACTTTGGAAGTCACCACCGCCGTAAGCGTTTGTGCCAATGTCTTTCATCAAGTTGGCTGCTTCTGCTGTGCTAACAATGCCCATAAGCGCACCTGTTTCACCGTTGCCACGAATCTGTGCAACTGCGTCAAACAATGCGTCTACTGTCATTGGATCTGAGTCTGAAGTTGAAGCTGTTAAGCCGTTCATTGCTGCAACAACTGCTGTGTCAAATGCTTTTGAAACTGCGTTGCCCAATACTCTACCAATCTCACTTGGATCAATGTTACCCAAGTCACGTATAACACTACGAGCTGCGTAGATATCACACTGGATGATGTTTTTTGTGTCTGCACTTAGAACTGCGTCTAAGTCAACGCCTTCTGATGCTTCTGCTGTTAGTGTAGTTGCTGCAACTGCTGCCAACTCAGGAACTTGTAGAAGTCCGTTTGGTGCGTTTACAACTGGGATCATTCCGCCGCCTAAGAACAATGATTGCTCGTGGGCTGCGTAAACTGTTGCCGCTTTTGCTGCGACGAATAATGCATCAGTGTTAAAACCTGATGTGTATGCTGCGTTTGCCATGTTATTTTTCCTTTAAAACTAAATCAAGCCACGTTGTTTGGCTTGGGCGTAAACTTTTCTGTGTTCTGGATTGCTAAGGTCCAGTTTAGAGATATCAAAGTCTTCAAGGTTGCCACTGCCTGTTACGGCAGTTTTGGTGTTGGTTGTTGCTGGTGCAGCACTTACAAAATGCGGGTTGCTTTGTAGAAACTCTTGCACTAGCGCATCAACACTGAGACTTGAACCTTGATCATTGTAACGAACTTGTCCATTTGAATCTACTACCTCAGCTTGCCCGTTCTCTCCAAGTCTAACTTGATTGCGGATCAGTTGAACCACTTGTTGTGGGTTCACTGCTTTGTATTGCGCTGCGGCACTTAGTAATGGTGTGTTCACTGTGTATTCTTCAATGACTTTGTTTTTCTCTGCTATTTCTGCATCTTTTTTATCAGCCAATGATTTGAGTATGTTTTCAAACTCTCCACGCTTGATAGCTTCTTCCTGTTTGGTGGCTTCTGCTTGCGTTTTGAGTTGTCTTAGTTCATTCAAATCACCTAGGTCTGCAAACTGTTTTTCAAACTTACTTGTGATGGACTTTTTTAGGCCCGCCATGTGGTTGTCAAACTCTGCTTGCGTATAGGTTTTGGTTGATTCCTGTGTTAGAGTATTCTCTGTGGCCTCAGTTGCCTGGTTTTGTTCCAATGTATTTTCGCTCATTGTGGGCGTTCCTCCTTTGTGTTGTGAGTAAACATTCTACTGTATATTACTGTAATGTTATTTATTCGTTTGAACAAATAAGGTGTTCAAACTTACTTTTTCTTGCCTTTTTTCTTGTATGCCATGATTTTGCCTTTCCCTTTCCTTGCTTGCCTCACGCTCTGCGTTGGTCATAGGACGAATACTAGTATTAACACCAGTGTGATCGCCCAGGTGTGTATGATCCATATCATTCATCAACAGCCACCCAATAGTGACGACAGTTGTAGCCGCCCCTATCTACAAATGGATTATCTCCACTTTTGCCTGCCCATGTATCGCCCCATAGATCATTTATTTCATCTTCTTCCATGGTTATACCAGTTAGGTCAGCACACCAAGGGCGAGTGTTTTCTACAACTCCACCTTCGTATGTCCATTTGGTAATGCCCAGCCGTTTGCCTCTGTTGGCTGTAAATGCACCATCAAATCTCATCACCACTGTTTCTGCCACACCTCTGAGTGTATCACTCAAACTGCCTGAGGTCGTAATGCCTGGCAACCTATCTTGTATCTGTTTTCTTAGATTGCGATATTCTTCTGGGTTGCGATTTGGATCAGTTGCCATACGGGCAAAGCGTGTTTGTAATCTTGTGGTAACAGGATCTGATGTGCTCATCATCAATCCGCTGACACTGCCTCTTGCTTGGTTTGTGAGTGCATCTACGGCTATGCCTGTGACAGTGCCTGCAACCACCAAACTTGCTACAGTTTCAGCGTGATTCATAATAGTTTCTCTAATGGTGCCTCTTGCATCTTCCACCAATAGATTTTCTACACCGCTGTCTTCTGGAACACCACCTGTTCCAATGCCTGCGGCAGTTTGTGTTGCTATGGTGTCTGCACTCAATGCAGTTAAGTTGCCTGCGTTGCTTGCTGCAATGTTGGCAGCTGTTTCATATGCGCCAACTATGCTGGTTCTACTGGTGTCACCTGCAGAGATCAACTCCGCAATACGGTTCTCCAATGCACGGGTGGTGTCAGCTGCCGCACCTTCAAAGTCTTTGATTGTTGAGTCTAAAACTTCAGTGTGCTGCGACATATTATACGAAACCTCTTGCAACTAGGTCAAGGTGTTGTGCTTGACTGGTGACTTCAACAGTTTCACCACTGCGTGGATTTGTCATAGTGTGTGTTTCAAACTGTGGTGCTGCCATGTTGTTGTGGATTTCATTGATTAGGTTGCTGTCTTCCACCACCAACTCAACAATCTGTTTGTTGATTTCTTCTTGGAACACTGGATTGGTTACTCCACTACTTCTTGCTTTGATTAGGAAGTCCAAATCTGTGCTGTTGTCACGAATGTTGTATGCGTGTGGATAATCAATGGTTGCGTCATAGTTTGCGCCCATGTATTTGTAGATCCAACGCCAAATGTGTTCTTCTGTGAGCTCCAGTGCATCTGCTTTTTCTGCAAGTCTTGCTGCCAACATCATAAACTCAGTTTGCATTGCAATGCCACTCATTGTTTTTGCTTCAGTGGCACGGATTGCTCCTGTGTTGGCCATCTTGTCAATGGCATCTACACTGCTGGCCATTGTTGCCAATATGCTGGTGATGTTTGCACCTGAACTTTGTAGTATGTAGGGTTTGAGTCCTGGATCTAAATCTTCTGGCACTTGAATGATTGAACCTGCACCTGCTGTTAGGATTGTGTTTGGAGTGGCCACAACACTTGGGTGTGAATCCAATCTAATGGTTTGCTCAATCTCACTACTTAGGTTGTAGATGTATCTTTGTTGATCTGCAATGTCGCCAATGTCACTCACACCAATGCCTCTGATGATGCCACGTTTGTTGTAGGCACACACCGCTGGTATTTCGCCCAGTCCGTTTACTTCTTCTGTGGTTTCTATTGTGACTTGCTTGTCATTTACCACAACTGTCTTTACTGTGTCTGGTGTCCACACTTTGATGGTTTTAACATCGCCGTTGATTTCTTCTATGTATTTGAAGTAGCAGAGTTGGTATCTACCTGTGGGTGAACGTTCCCATTTCCAATCCAACACCATAAGAGGTGTAATAATATTTACATATGGACGCACGCCTGCTGCTATTTCATCTGCGATTGTGATTGCTCCAATGTCTGGCTTGGTTACAATAACCCATGTATGGCCAAACACACTGGCATAAACACTCACGTCTTTCATAAAGTTGTTGAAACTTCTGCCGTCCAAGTCTGCGTCTTTGAGTATTTCTTCTGTGACGGGATTGTTGGCAAGAACGCCCAAGTCTCTCACTGGGCTTTGTTTGAAAATAAAACTGGTGTAAACTCCAATAATACTATTGCAGTGATTTTGCAGTGGAGTTGTTCTCAATCTTGCAGCGTATTCACCTGCTGTTTCTAGGTTGTATTTGACTAGGTGGTTTGCATTTTCGTATTCTTCAGAGCCTGTGTAACTCTCCAACATATACTTCCAATGGTCTTTGTATTCGCTGTAAAGCTGGTTGCCACTCAAATAGTAGGCAATCTGGCTTTCTATTGTTTCAATAGCATCCATGTGTTTTCCTTAAGGTTGGTCTTGTGATATCAAGTGTATTTATTTGTTTGTGTTGATATTTGGTATAAAATGGTGTTTAAAGGCTGACTTTGGCACTCCAACTCTGTGCTGTAGGCTCTGGTGCAGGTCTTCTTATTGGATAGAGGTATGCAATACAGTATGAGAGTGCGTCAAAAACATGGTCGTGCCCTTTTTCCTTGTCTGGTATTACAGTTCCTGGTTTGTAGCTGTGTTTTTCTAGGCTTTCTATTGTGTGCTTGCATTTGGGGTCAACAAACAATCTTCTAACTCCATCACTGTTGCAGAATCTTGCATTGATTGCATTGATTCTATCTTTTACAGGATCATGCTTGCGTGGTGCTCTAACTTGAAAACCAGCATTGCTCAATATAGTGTGATCACTTTTGCCACTACTACTTGTTTGCTGTCTACTGCCACTAGGGTCTGGAAACACATAAACTTTTTGGTTGGGATATCTGTGATGTATTTCTTGCACCAGTTCGTCTGTGTTTGATGAGTATATAAGGATCTCATCTGTGACATAGAAAGTATCACCTGATCTGTGTCCTACAGTTGCACTAATAGGATTTCTGTTGAAGTCAACTCCAATAAGAGTTTCTTTGGGTTTTGGACCCTCATATGACTTGACATTGTGATCACGTTCAAACGAATAGGCCACTCTGTTGCCCACATCTTCAAAGCTGGCTTCAAACTCTTGCTTGAACTGGCTGAGTGTCATTTCTGCTCGTGCTGCTTCAATCTCAGCAGGGTCTACCATTCCTGCTTCAAGTGTGGTCATGCTCCAACTGTTCCAGCCTGGTGTGGTTTTGGCTAGATTGAACAGGTCATAGAAGTAGTTGTTCTTACCACAAGGAGTTGAAATAAACATAGCATCGCCACGTTGGTCAGCAAGTGCTGGTCTGATTACTTCTGGAAATAAATCAGGATCACAAAATGCTGCTTCATCTATAACGCAATATGAAAGGCTGATACCTCTCAGTGCTTGAATGTTCTCTGAACCTTTGAGTGAAATCACACTGTTGTTTTTTAGTGTTATACTCAGTTCACTTTCGTTGATCTTCTTTACCCAACGTAGATCCAACAGTCTGTCTTTGAGTGGTTTCCAAACAATCATCTTTGCAGCACGATATGAACTTGTAACATAGAAAACGTTCTTGTTGGGTTGATGTGCATACCAGCACAACTCTCTAATGGCCAGATACGTTTTGCCACTGCGTCTGCCCGCACTTATACATTTAAACCTACTGGGGTCATCACTGACCTTTTGTTGCCACGGTGCAAGTTTCATTTCTGTATCTCAAGGTTGGTCAATCTCATGTTGAGGTCTTGCATGGCTCGTTCTTGTGCTCGTATGTGTCGCATTATACTTTCCATATGAGTTTGCTGCCTGTTGAGCAAACCAGCAAGTTCAACAAATCCATTGCTGAGGTATTCAAGCTGATCAAATGGATCGTAATCGTTGTTGAGCATTGTATTCTTTCTTTATTATAAAATGTTCACGTCTGGTGCACACCACAGTGTTTACAATGCTCCACTCACCATCAAAGTCTCTGCGTGTAAGACAAAGGTCATGTGATCGTCTGCCTCTACTATCCCAAAGGTGTTGTGGCCATATGTGAAGCCAATCTTGCCAAGTTAGTTCATAACTTTCGCCTCTGTATTTTGCTTGGCTTCTGTGCTTTAGGTAAGCATAGTATTTGTCTCTGGTGATAAGACAAGGGCCTGTAATCCAACAGTTGGGATCGCTAACACGACCTTTACCACTTGGGCTAAGACCCTTGACTGCAGGCACATACTTTATTCTAGGCAAAACTCATTATCCAACTCATGCCAACATTAATGCCCCAAATCAACAAGAACAAATAAATCAAGTTCATTACTCGTGTGGTGCTTTTGATCAGTTCTTTCATAATCCTGGTTCCTTGTATAGTGTTAGAGTGTGTGAGTCCAGCTTGGTTTCAAACAAGAAACGCTGGTATGCATCATCAGTGAGTTCAACAGTGTTGTCCTCCGCTAATACTCCGCCTAGTTTGGCGAAGTTGTAGACAGGTAGTTGGTTGGTGGTGTAAATAAACTTCATGTTAGTTCCAATCAAATAATGTTTGTGCTGGTGCAGTTACTGGATCAAGTAATCCAATGCTAGAGTTTTTGTTGGGCAAATAGATACCCATCGCTGGATTGTAAACTTCTTCACGCAAGTTCATCATAGTGTGCCACAAGATAGTTTTTATACTTTTACTTTTCTTTACATTAGGATGTTCAAGATATGCACCCCTTGGAAGTTGATACATTTCATTTACTGGAGGATTCAACACATTAGGATGCTGGCTTGCGTAGGCGTTGAGATGATCAACCAACTGTTTAACTTGGGCTTCAAGCCAATACGGCATACACCATTTGGTGTTGTCATGAACTGCATACGCATCTCCAAACAAGTCCATCCAATACTGATTGTTTAAGTTGTGCCATTGGTTTAAGAATCCGCTGTTGCTAGTGCTACTAGGAAGTTCACCTTTGGTGTTGATGTAATCGTTCATGTCATCACATAGTTTTGCAAGATTACTCATTATTCGCTGCCTCGCTTGATGTGTGTTAATATGTTGTGGTAACTTTGCAGCAGGTCTTTGCCTGGTGTTTTTCTGCGGTTTTCGTTGAACATACTGTCAACTACGATTTCACTGTGCTTGAGCAAGTCTGCATAGTTGTTGGCTAGTTTTTGTATGCCTGCGTCAGTGTTGGGCACAGGTTGATTTTTGGCCTGCTTGATAAAGTTTTCTAAACTAAACTCTGTTTTACTGTTGGCTGGTGTTAGGGATATCGTCCCTGAGTTCTTCATCGTCATATGTTTCTCCTATACTTGTTGATGATTCGTTGCTCCATGGCAATGCAGCATTGCTTTCGCTGTTAACAGGTTGGTCTGTCATTCCTAGATACTGTTTGCTGAGCCATATTTGCATTGTGGTGTTTTCGTTTACGACAGCGTTCTTGAACATTGCACGCCTTAGTTTTATCTTCATACCTTCACGGCCTTTTACAAGTTCTACCGCGAAGTTTCTGCTTATTGCATCTTCTTTAACTCCAAAGAAGTTTGCAATCTCTTTGTTGGTGCATCCAAGACCTGCTAGTTCTTCAACTTGATCTTGGGGCACTACTGTTTTGTCACGACCAACTGGAAGGCCTGTTATTACACCTTCTACTGGGGCTTTGGGTAGAGGACCTCTCTTGCCCCATCCTTTGGGTCTATCGTTGTTTTCTTGTTTCATACAGTTATTTATGCGAACTGTTAAAAAAGCGGGTGTAAAATGGGCCAGTTTTACTGCTTTAGCCCAGGCAGGTTGGTTTATGATTCTGTGTCTTTGCTTACTAGTAGGCGGATGTTGTATTGGTGCAATACTATGCTGTTTTCTTCCAAGTGATCCAACCAACTCCTAACTATATCCTTTTTTGCCCGTATTTCAAGTTCTTTGATTTTGAAAAACTTTTCGTCAGTGGCAGTTTGGCCATTAAACTGTTGTTTGAAGTGAAACAAATCATCTTCTTGTTTGCGTATCCATTCATTGATATCTAGGACTTTGGCGCCTTTGAGTGTTTCTATGGTTTCATATTTGTCAGTCATCACGCTGCCTCCTCTTCAACAATAAATCGTTGTGGTGTAAAGTTTTCTACTTCCCAGGCACTCATACTTTCAATGCCGCCATTGACTTCATACATAAGGTTCCAAGCCTCGTCTTCTGGCAATAGAACACTATTGTAATACATTGCACCGTCTTCAATGGTGTTCCACTCTACTTTCATCATATCCATCACGCTGCCTCCTCTTCATATATCCACTCTAACGTGCGTATGGGTTTTTTAATGTTGTGTTGCAGTCTAAGTTCTCGTCTAACAGTTCTCTCACTTGGAACTCTACAGCTGAACAATATCTCAACTTGTGCAAAGTGATCAGGTGTGTTGATGTTGTGTCCGTAGTGAGCGTTGATATAATAGTGCTTCATTGTATAGTGCCTTTTCTGTTGTTGCCTATGTATTATTTATACGACAGTTTTTAGGTGTTGTCAACCTGTTTTTTTCTCAATATATCGCTCCATAGTGCCATTTTGCATATTCTTTCTAATAGTGCCAGGATCACCACCAAGTATTTTTGCCCACTGTTTAACTGTTTTACCTTGGAAGTAGTGCTTTATTACTGTTTTTTTCGTGTAAGGTATGTTTGCCCATTTGCAATAAGTTCTGTATTCGTGCATGGTGCCATTTTTTATATGATGTCTAATAGTGCCACGATCACCACCAAGTATTTTTACCCATTCTTTAACAGCTTTGCCTTTGTAGATTATCTTTAGATTTTTGTTGATTGCAGTGCATGGTATATTAGCCCATTTACAATAAGTTTTATATTGCTCCATAGTGCCATTTTTTATATGATGTCTAATAACACCATAATCACCACCAAGTATTTTTGCCCAGTCTCCAGCACTTTTGCCTTGAAAGACATATTTTGGTTTGCTTATTTTTGCCGTGTGTTCAGGTGATTGTTTTAAGCCCCACATGCCACCAACACGATACGGATTATATACAAAGTTCTCTTCAGTGCCTGTGCTTACAGGTAGTGGTGTTGATAGGAAGTCCATGATACCCTCTGTGTTGTTGCCTATGTGTTAGTTATAGCATATATGTTAGGTGTTGTCAACCTGTTTTTTACTCCAATGGCAAATAGCAACAGCAAGATACTGTCTAGTAGCAGTTGGACATAGTGTAATCATATGGTCAATAACCTTGCGTCTTTCAACGCCTCTTTTGGTGTGGTATGAAAGAGTTTCAACCAACTCACGATTAGCATCTAACCAATCTTTACAGGGCAACCCTTCAAAGTAGTGAGTTGAGTTGTTGGTTGCCATCTTACCATATCTTGTTATCATTGTATTTCTACGTTTTGCCTTCGTTTCTTCTGGAGTTGTTGTGTATTTTCTTGCGGCACTTATGCGTTTTCTTGCGTCATCACTTAAATGACACATACCTGCGTTCCAAGCAATATTTCTTTTTTCTACTGTCTCTTCACTGCCGCAGGATTGCGGCAGTGGCGTTGATAGGAAGTCCATATTATTTGCCCTCACTCATGATTACAAGTTGACGCCAGTTGGCAGGATCTACTGCATACATATCTAAACAAGTTTGGATGCTGCGAAAAGTGATACCGTTGAACCGTTCATACTCTGTTGTAATGAAATCTACAATCGCATCTTTTACATCATCTTTAACAGTGCTATTGGCAAGAACACGGATGCGACCTACATTATAAAGCAAACGCATTGCAACCGCAGTCCAAGCATCATTTAGACCTGCTGGAACATACAAGCAACGATCTACAACAGGCTTGATGCGTTGTTGGGCCTTTACACTTAGTGTATCTACCTTCAACGGCTTGTTGCTGATCAAGATTATACGACCTTCGCAACGGAACTCTTGCGGAACACCGTCGTGACGCAGATAGTGACTGCGTTTGCCATAATACATCTCGCCACCACTAGGGTCTAATGCTGCCTTAAGGATGTCTGACATTTCTACATCATCAAAGCATACATCTGTATCGTCAATAACCAAAATCTGATTAGCTTCTTTGGCGTGCTTGTAAATGCGGATAAACAACTCTGGAGCACTAAGAGTGCCCTTGAGAAAGTGATATTTGCTGCTATTTGCGTCTAATGTTTGGCGCACCACTTCTGTTTTGCCACCACCTGCTGGACCGTTGATGATTAGACCTCTTTTGCCTAAACCACCTTTGGCAAATGAACTAACCATATTGGCGATGCTGTTGTAGTGCTGGCTGATTGCTGCTTGCTGTTCTGCAGGTTCTACAAGATCTGGACTCTTGTTAAGTGTATCTACAAAATATGTCATTGTATAGTGCCTTTCTGTTTGTGCCTATACAACAGTTATAGCATTAGTGCAACCAGAAGTCAAGAAAAACAGATCTAATGAAATCAATGGGTTAGCATTTTTCTGCAAAAAACTTGTGATAACGAAATGTTACAACCCTGTAACATATGTTTCTAAAAAAAACGTGTTTTAGGTTGACCTGTATAAATAAGTGTAGTATAGTAAATATACAGTGTAAGGTTAAAACAATCTTGGTCATGCGAGATTGGGCGTTTTAGTTTCCATTAGCCACCTTACACTTTTTAAAAACAATGGAAACACTACAAAGGAAACAGGCAAATGGCAAACACTGGTATTAAACTACACAACAAGGCTAAACAACTGGCATTAAAATATTATGGCACCGCAGATCTTAAGGCATTATCAACATATCAACTAGACAAGGTAATAAGCTGGACTACAGGCAAAAATCCAGACGCAGGCAGAAACCGTGATCGTAAAGCAGGCAGATCCAAAGGCAGATACGCTAAAGGCAATCTATAATCAACACCTAAGGTTAGCGGGCCAGTTTTTAATACCGCTGGGATCAAGGGCCATTTAGGACCAATGGATGGCACCCAAAAAAGACGATGTATTGTTGAACATTGCAAAAGACACGTTTGTTGCACAAACAGATGACATATGAGGTAACGAAGTCATCACACCGTAAGGTGGCCACAGCAGGTAGGGAGTGAGTGTGAGATCCCGTGCAATAGTGTCTATAATAAAATACCTGCTTCCTATATGCTGGAGATGATACTCAGATCAAGCAAAGAGGGGACCTAGCAACAGGTTCCTTCTGACTAAAGAATCTATCTAGATCAATATCTCTTAATAATATTAGATTAAATAAAAGAAAAAAAAGAAAGTGCTTGTGTTTATTGAGTTGAGTGAAACGAAACGAAAATAAACCAACACTTTAGACTTAACGAAGTTAGGTCTATTGATTACCACTAACAAATAGGAACTAAAATGAGTTGGTATTATAATAATGAGTTAATAACCACTGCACCTGAGGAATATGTGGGATTTGTGTATGAGATACATGATACCCTAAATCAGAAGTATTATATTGGCAAGAAACTACTTTGGACCACTAAAAAACTACCACCTCTTAAAGGTAGAAAAAACAAAAGACATAGACGTGTGGAAACTGATTGGCAAACATATTGGGGATCAAGTGATGCACTCAACAGTGCGAGAGCTGAAATAGGCAATCAACACTTTCGTAGAAAAATACTCTATTGGTGTGCCAACAAAAATCAAATGAGTTATTTTGAAACACGTGAGCAGTTTTCAAGAGATGTGTTGTTCAAAGACGAGTATTACAATGGGATTATTTCGTGTAGAATAAGCTCAAGAGGTTT
>Ga0209652_1000748_pt1 | contig 27340 bp, 28 predicted proteins | sample SaaInl74LU_5_DNA_FD_184641 | JGI IMG/M metagenome (GOLD analysis project Ga0209652, IMG submission 184641) | Marine microbial communities from expanding oxygen minimum zones in the Saanich Inlet - ESP_74LU_5_DNA (SPAdes) (version 2) | ecosystem: Environmental > Aquatic > Marine > Intertidal zone... | reverse complement strand
ATCGACATGGTCATTCCAATAGGTCAATTATGGTGGTGTTACTTAGCGAGGCGAAAAGTTACTTTTTTCGAAGGGTAAATCATTCCATGCAAGTCGTTCCTGGCGGGAACGGCCATCTTACCCCCATAGTTATTCCCTTGCTTGATGTCTGTGTGAACAAAAGTGGCGCCAAAGGTGAAAAAAGCGCCAATTTCCGCGACGGATGCGCAATACTTACTGCTCTTCATTTACCGCAGCAAGTAAATGATGGCGATAATAATACTCCTGCTATGCTACGTCTCGCATGTGCTTGCTCTCTCAACACCCTCTACGCAGCACTTCCTTCCAAACTCACCCGTCATAACAACTGGCGTCGATTTTGCAGCTTGGAAAAACTGCTTTAGAAACTGCCCATTTGAGCTGGAGCCGACAGTCATTGATCTACCAGATGTGCTGCCATCAGATTTTCCTACAGGAACAATATATAGAAATGGTCACGCTCGTTTCTGTGCAGACGATGAGACGCCTTGCCTCCATCCTTTTGACGCCGATGGGATGATTTTAGCCATGACATTTGATGCCTCCAAACCAAGTAAAGTATTGTTTAGAAACAAATTCGTAGAGACGGAGGGATATATAAAGGACAAAGAAATGGGTGGAATGAGTCAACGAGGACTATTCGGAACTAAAAAATCTGGCGGTAGTTTAGCGAATCTATTTCAGATGGACTACAAGCACGTTGCAAACACAAATGTTATCCATTGCGGCGATAGTCTGTATGCACTGTGGGAAGGTGGTCTTCCTTACTTACTCGATCCATTGACATTACGTAACAAGAACGGAAAAGGAAAAGCAGGTCTGACAGACTTGGATGGGTTGCTTTCAGACAACTTTAGTGCCCATCCGCGATACGATCCTGCTCGTAAGACCTACGTGAACTTTGGCTCAGTATTTGATCCGATCAAGTCAGAATTCAGAGTATCTCTGTATGAAGTTGATGCTACAACATTCCGTTCAAAGCGGAAGAATGGTGTAACCCCAAACTTTGTACTAGATGCGCCAGCACTTATCCATGATTTCATATTGACGAAGAATTACTGTATCTTCTTCATAAATGATACACGGATCAATGCCATGTCAGCAATCAAGGCCATGCTTGGGTCAGCGGGATTTGCTGGGTCTATTGAAGTAAATAAAGATGCAGAGCATTCTAATATTGTCTTGATACCGCGATCGTTGCTTGACGACAAGGAGCAAGATGCTGTGAGCGACATAGACTTGTTTCAAGATGAGCGAGTCACAGTAGTGAAAATGGACCGACACTTTGCATTTCATTACGCAAATGCGTTTGAAGATATGGAGGGCAATGTTGTGTTCGACACAGTACAAATGGATGGAATGGAGCTGGCTGCAGATTTCAAAGAACCTTTTTGGCAAATCGAGAATCCATTCCGAGATGTTTCACCTACACGTCTAATTCGCTATACCGTCGACATTCAGAACAAGAAACTCGCTATTGGTAACAATCAGCCAAAAGTGCTAACTACTCGGCTACCGGAATTCCCGTCTATTCCGCGTGATATAAGCACGAGACGACATCGATACATTTATCCTCTGGTTGCAAGGAAAAAAGTTAATGTCAATCCCAAAACTAGCGGCTTAGGCGGCCCCGTTGCTGCTGTCGCAAAGATTGACTCAGAGGACACTACAAACAACCAATACTTTTCTTTTGAGCCATATGAATTTCCAGGCGAAGCAATCTTGGTGCCAAAAGCGGGGAAAACTGTGTCATTGCCTTCAGAAGAAGATGCGTGCTACATGCTCGTGTTGGTAACAAATGGCAAGGATTTGACAACAGATGTCGCAATCTTTGACGTCGAGGGAGATCAGGTTTTTGAGAAAGGGCCTATTCTTCGATTTCCATTGCCAGTATTCACGCCCCACCTGCTACATGGTTCGTTTGCAGAGGGAGTCACATTTGAGTTTGGAGAATCATAGTACTTAAGTACTTACTTCACCTCAGACGAACTGTAATGATCTAAAACCTATTGCCTCTACAATACCTGAATCAACATTGCGTACTTATCTTCGCACTTGCCTTGCCGAACTCTCACGCAAGCGTCCTCGCTCGCTCTGTCATCCTTCCTCCTCAGTCACCTTCATTAGTCACAACAAACAGCACACAACATGACACACAACCGAGTGATAGCTGTTCCTACATCAAACTAGCTTGAGTTTAGCGACACTATGAGATATCTAACCAACGCTATGAAGCTGCTGCTGGTATGCTGTATACTTCCCTTCTACACTGCTCTGGCGCTTAGCATGCATTGTTCTCGTAGAGTCCTCATATCAGGTGGAACGGATGGCATCGGACGACATACCGCGCAAAGATTAGCAAATGATGGCTTTGAAATCTTGATACACGGCAGAAAGTCAAGAACTGAATCAGCAGTCATATCTCTCATCAAAGACTTGGAGTCACGAGGTGCTGCACGAGTTGCATATATTCAAGCAGATCTCAACGATCTGAAAGAGGTGGAAAAGTTTGCGGAAAGTGTCAAAGCTGAGTTGCAATCTTGGGAACAGCTAGAAGATGCTTCAAGTATCCCTTCGCTCGACATTCTCATCAACAATGCCGGCGTCTTCGACCCAGAGCCACGCTTTTCTGCTCAAGGCTACGATTCAACCATGGCAATTAATGTATTGGCTCCATTTGTTTTGACAAGGAAACTTCTTCCGTGTTTAGTGCGCGGGAATGACGCAAGGATAATAACAACGAGTAGCATTAGCCAATCACGATTGTTGCCGGATTTGGATCAGTTGTTTGCTAAGAAAGTTGGAAAGAAAGATTTTGATGTGCAGCCGTTGCCATATTCTGGGCACTCGTTTTATAGCCACTCCAAACTTGGTGATCTCCTCTTTACAAAGCAGTTGACAAATGTTTTATCAAAGTATCAGATTGATCACAATACAAGTGCTGATAATCCTCAGAAGTTGTTGGAAAATATGCGAAGAATTCAATGTCTTACAATGGACCCGGGCACAGTGAATACAAAGATGCTCCTCGCTGGATGGGGACCATGCGGCATACCTGTAAGCAAAGCTAACAATACTTACAAACTAGCAACAGGCGAAGAGTATGCATGGGGAAATGTTGACAACGGTTCTTATCACTTTGGATGGGGAGAAAGCCGCGATGCAAACGATAAGCCCAAACTGAATGAGTTTTGGAGCAAACTATCTAGTTGTACATGGCACGATTATGATGATTTATCAGACTGCTTCTAACAAAAATAAATCAAATCAACTCGAAGTAGATTGTATTGCATTCGCGTGCCCATCAGCTCAGTCAAGCAATGCACCCACTGACGTATCTCCGATCTGAATTCCAAAAATAGCTCCCCAGCCAGGATAGATAACACTTCCAACAGCACCCCCAACAGATGCAGCAATCAAACTGACACCTCGCGAGAAAGTCAAGTGAGATGATCGGAATAATATTGAAAGCGCATACGCCGTTTCATCCACTGGTTCTGCCTCATCCTGATCATCTTTGCATTGTTCATCACCATCACTATTACTCATTTCTCTCTCTTTTCGTCTCCTCTTCTTTTCCATGTAATACACCCCGTATCCATACAGCAACACCCCGTGCTGCACTGTCAGTTCTGCCAAAAATGGGATGATGTTGGCCCATAAACACGTTGTATACATTTGTTTATAAAGTTCACTTGACGTGGACGTCTCTTTTCCATCAGTAGAGAGAACTTTCCCCGGTGAATGCTCTTGATTGTGTAGTATTTGTGACGTGCGCAAAGAAGCTTGGAATGGATCACGTGTAAGTTTGTCCATGACATCGACGGAATGCTCATAAGTCGAGTTGCCCCTCCCAGGAATACTGCCACTTTCCAACCGTGCATTTCCATCTACACACAAGATATACCTCCCAATGATTAATTCATAAAACCTCATCAATGCAGTACAGGCATGGAATCTCAATAATGCATATCCAATTTTCTTCGGTAATATATCCATTCTCTTTTGCCACTCACGGCTCTCCCATTCCTCATTCATTTCATCCGCTTCGTAGGGAGTAATTTCACCATCATCCACGAGTTTTTCATTGTCTTGTTCCGAAGTCAGCTGATCTGAGAAGTACGTTGAAAGAGTTGACGAGATGTTGATTGCTACTACCCGAAAGGTCTGAATGTATTATATGAATATTGTTGACGTGAAGACGTTAGATTTTGAAACAGCAAGACTATGATGATGTGTAATGATGATACTGTGTATACACTGGTAAAAACTTACACTGAGCAGCAAAGATTTAGGACGAAACTGAGAAAGCGGCGCTTTTCTATCTTCCATGGGTACTCGACCATCTATTTTTAATTTCAGACCAGATCCAAGGCGAGGATACGCGGACGTCCCAAGAATATAAGCAGTGGAATTGCCTCGAATTGCTGGTGATTCTGCCGCACATTGTGTCGCAGATGAATCAGAGGAGGCTCGTGAACCAAGCACAACCTGCAATGGAGGACTGGAAGAGCTAACGACCATGGTGGTGGTGTCAGTGGTCTACTTATATAAGTGCTCTGAGCTAATTGACCCATCACGCGCAGCGCCTACCATATCGATGTTGGATGTGGTGCTGATGGCATGAGCCCTCTATTTAAATAAAGATATCTGCGGCGGCGGTCAATCACGAGTCAAAGAGAGTCATCGCTATCCGTGACAAACTGTGGCTGGATGAGGCAGGTATGTGAGGCGTAGGCAGGTTGCATATCATATGCTCGTTAGCACACCCTCTGGTAACCATGCCAATCCGACAGCTCCTCGCAACTATCGCCCTCGCATGGGCAGCAACACTCACTCTCGCGCTTGGCACCGAAGAGATCAAGGTGACTGTAAACGAGGGACCCAAATCATGTCAAGATTTCGACGCGGAGAAAAAGCCAACGAAGGTACAAAAGGATTACTCAGTGGCCTTTCACTTCACTGCATATGATGATGCTACAGGGAAAAAGATAGAATCATCGCATGATTTGGGCGTTGCACCTAGCTTTCCAGTCGGTCAAGGGAAAGTTATCTCGGGTCTGGATCAAGGACTGATCGGATTGTGCAAACATTCCAAAGCTTCCATTGTAATCCCTCCCCATCTTGCGTATGGCACAATGGGAAAGCCCGAGCAGGGAGTGACAAAAGATACAATACTTCGATATGACGTCGAGATTATTGACATTCAACCTCCAGTTCCCAACGACTTCAAAGATATTGACTCAAACAAAGACTGGAAAATATCTCGGAAAGAGGCAAAATATTATTTTGAAAGTAAGAACCAAAATGTTGACATAGATGCCCTATTCAAAACCGAAGACACTGATGGTGATGGCTATGTATCATGGGAAGAATTTACCGGCCCAAAAGGTGCCGAGGGCCCTCAATCGACGCCACAGAAACAACAGACACAAGAAGTTGATCCGTTGGAGCAAGCTGCTGCAATTTTTCAGCAGATGGATTTAGACTCTGATGGAAAAATAAGTAAGGAAGAACTTGCTGCTGCATTCGAATTGATGGGCGAGAAGATGACCGATGAATTTTGGACCGAGTCAGATGCCAATGGAGACGGATTCGTTAATATTCAAGAATTCATTGGCGACCCAGGGCGCGAAGAACTGTAGAGTAAGTAGTCCTATTGACTTATCTAAACTATCATCATATATATATATACCCATCGTCCTATATACTGCCAACGCACAGTGGAGACAAAATCGTGATAGCCTTCTCAACGCGATGAACTAAAACGTTTGCACCCCAGGTTGCATAACATTTCTTCGCATTCTGAAAGTGTTGCAACGCTTCGTCATGTTGGTTCTTGTATAGGAGGTACGTTGCGAGTTTCTCATGTGCCAAGCCCTCTTCGTGATTGAACTTATGTTCACGCGCTTTCGTTATAGATGCTTTGTAGCATGCATATGCTCGTTCATCATTCTTCAGAAAGAAGTATTCTGCCTGTAGAAGATATAACTTGTTCGCACAATTCCATGAAGAACTGTCTGTCCATTTCTTCATAAGCTCTATGGCCTTTTCTGCTACATGAGTCCATTTTGCTTCGTCTTCTCGATGTTTTCGCGCAAAGTACAGACCAATTAGACCATCAATGAAGGTAGAGATGAAGAAAAACGACGTTCGGCCTGATGTTGTTTTGGGAACCAAATACACTCTGGTTAGAAGGAAAGAGAGCAGCAGCAAATTTCAGAGGCCGAACGAACAATTGAACTCACCAGTTGTAGCTTGTACCGAGCAATTCGCGTTTAATTCTTCTTGTAAGTCGTAATGCTTCGCGGCGGCATCCATATCACCGCACATATATGTGACGTATTTTATCTTTTGGTACAGATTTCGTGCCAGATTTGCTAACTTGTTCCGAACGAGCAAATTTTTCAAAGCCTCCTCATCCAGACCGAAGTGAGCCTCATAACAATTCTTTTTCAATCCCATCAGATCATACGCCATTTGCTCCGAAATCGCCAACGTTCTCGCCGCGGTTTGATGTTGGTACCTAGAAATAATGGATACAGTGACAGATCAGGCCTTGTGAGAAACGAACATGTTGTCAGAAAGGCATATTCGGAGAAAGAAAACTTACTGCAATGCTCGCTTAACGAATTTGTGTAAACTTTGGCTTGTTTCCTTTAGGTTGGATCCGCAGTTGAAGAGAGACAGCATGTAGTACAAGGTAATATTTGACAAAGCATACTCCGTATCTCCAGATATCATTCCCGCATCGAATGCTTCAGAATACTTGCACAATGAGGCTTGCCACGGCCTGCAAATAGGGAAGAAAGGAAGTTAGCATGCATTTTTCAGGCTTCACAACAAATCATCACGCTTTCGACTCACTCTTTATAAATATTGATCATGCCATAGATCAGAAGATATATACGTGGTAGGATTTCAGCTTCTGCACCACACAGTTTCTTCATGAGATCTGAGGCAACGCGCCCCATAGTGAACGCCCCTTCATATTCATCGTTTGGACTAGAAGCCAACCATGCCCCATAACATGCAAAACCAACGGCAGAAATATTACAGACACCGAAATCCACAGTCATTCTCACCATCCGAAAAACGACTAACAAATTCAGCGGCGGGTTTGTTGAATACGTAGCCATCAGCATATGGTTCAGGAACCGCATCGCAGTCAACTTTTTTGCCTCGGTCATCACCGGCAATGATAACAGATCTTGTTTTGACTGTCCAATCAATGCTTGCTTTACTTTCGCGACCTCTTCGCGGTAGATGTCCGGAGTGATATGCTTCGGCAAGAATTCTCCCAATTGTGACAGAACACTAACGCACCTAGAAATGCACTCTTCGTTTTCACCCGACGATGACAATGCACGAACGAGGTTGTTATAAATATTCAATTTGTCCTGAAAACAACGTGCGTAAATCAATGGTTTTTCAGCCAATGCTGTCAGCTTCGGAAAATCACCTGTCGCGCATAGAGCTTCAGAAGCTATAATAATGCCATTTGAAAACGATGTTAGAAAGAACGAGCGAGACTGAAACACCCAAGAAATGAGTATATGCATAGAAGAGGAAACTAACCTGCATCGTGTAAACGAATAGTCAAACCGTACTTCTTTTCCCACGAATCATTTTCAAGCAGCGCGATTCCAGCCATGAGATATTTGACGGAAGACTGAAAGCTATGCCGTTCAAGTATTTTCTCGCCTGCTCTCAAATTCAGTTCTGCCATTTCATACTTTTGTTGGGGATTGTTAACTAAAGTCACACCTCTGTTCATATTGTCGACAATGTAAAAGATAAACTTATCGATTTCAGCGGACGATGTGCTCAGAAACAACCTCGAACCAATAAGCAAGTGGAACTTTTCCCTTTGCTGCAGAGGTATCAACTCGTACGCTGCCTGTTGAACTTGATCATGCGCCCATGTATAAAAACCTGAGTCTCCCTTGATTTGTAGAAACCCATCATCAACGCAAGATTCCAAGAAATTGTCGCCAATGTTGGCACCCCTTTGTACCTTTTCAACAATGGCTGTGTCGAACTTCGGGCCAAGACAAGCACAGAGCTTCAGTCCCATCTGCATTTTCTTGGGAAGGCGACTCATATGCTCTGTCATGTGCTTGACGACATCTTCAGACATCTCTTTTACTTCAATCCTCTGTAGATCAAACATCCATCGATGGGAACTCAAGCTATACCAGACTAAACCTTCATCATTCAGCGAAATCAACAATCTTCGGACGAACATAATTATGCCGCCAGTCTTTTGATGAACAACGGTCGACCTAAAGGAAGCATTGAAACGCGACGAAAAAAGCAATGAGCAAAACAAGTCAATACTGCGGGTGTAGGCATTCAATTTTTTCTTCAACTTACAATGGTCGGCAGAGAGATGGTGGCAAGCACAAAACATCACTGATCAGAGCATTAACAGATTCCTTCTCTATTGCACCGACTTTGATAGTCATGAAATTGATTCCCTGCTCTCGGATATCATTAAGATTTGCTGACAGCATATGCGACTCATTCACTTCATTCTCTCGGTAACAACCAAGGAACAAAAAGTAATGAATGTCAGGGTCTATCATGAGCATCCTGATTACACCAAGTGTCATCTTATCAGCCCACTAAATGAAAGTATGAGTAGTACTATAATGTCAGCGACAACATGTTCAAAATCAAATACCTCAACGGACACTACGAAGGTACTTACCTGCAAATCGTCGAGTACTAGCACCAAAGGTGTAGAACGGCAAGAAATGGCACCAATAAGCTTGCAAAACATGTACTTCAACCTCTGACCCATCAAATTACCACCAATGTTTCTCCCTCCCGTCCTATCCACTTCAGTGCTGTCATTCATAAATTTTCGCAGACTTGGAATGACGTCAAATAAGCAGCTAACACCCGATCCTACCGCATCGTTGATTCGCCATCGCATTGACATGTAAGTATTCTGTCCAGCATTTGATGCGTTAATACTAGCAAAGAATGAGTCAAGTGCGGATGCTAACACTTTGTCGGGACGAACAGAAACATCAAATTTCCCTTCAATAAAGAATCCATTCTTATCCGCCAGAGGCTTTTTGACTTGGTTGACGAGGGTAGATTTCCTGCAAAAAGTCAAAGCAAACACAGAGGTGTTAGAGGTGAAATGAAAACTGCTACGCAAAAGGATAGTTAATTAACTCACCCAGTCCCAGGATACCCCGCGATTAGAGCCATCATTGGCTGGTCCCCAAGCATGGTTGATGATTGCAACAGATGCAATATCATTGACATTTGAACTTGCCTCCCATAGAACAAATCCTTTGGAAACTTCAAACGGCTATGGATAGTCACATCGTTATCAAAATCAGCCTCTCTTAAGCTGCTGCTTTGATGATGGCTTGAACTGTGTGCTACCATCGCCTTCAAATCTTCATAAACATCGTTGGCAGACTTATAGCGCAACTGTGAAGCATCATTATCATCCCCGTTAATGAGAAGCGCGGAAATCATCGATCCCAAATAGAGGGGAAGACCTTCACCAGGTGTACGCTGCTTCCCTCGCTTCCTCACATTACGGTCAGATACTTCTTCCTCCCCCCCATCCGAGACGATACTAACTCGTCTACTGTTGGTTAACCCTCCAGCATTATCTCCTCCAGCAGCAGCAGCAGCGGAAGACATCTCCCCGACTCCCCCTTCCGCCTTGAACAATTGATCAAAAATTAATCCCAAACTCGTCAAATCTACCTCCATCATCTCCTTAAAAGTCTGCTCATCATTACATATCACAGCATCTGACAGGTCAATGAACTTGGCAACATAATCCCCCTCCAATGGCGTTAAGACGATATTTTCAGGTGATAGGGAATTATATGTCACGGAACATTGATGGAATTGACTCAAGGTTTTGGAAATGGCCATTGCGGCACGGAGGCGAACGTTGAACTCGACTATCTGAGGGTGGATTTGATGCACCTTGTCGAGCCATTCTTTGCAGGTTATTCCATTCTCCCACTTGAAGTATAGTGCCGGACTGCCATTGAAGGAGCTGACCTCGATTACTTGACGGTGGTTATTGCACTGGCTTAGTAATCGTTTCGAGACAGTTTCTTCGTGTAATAATTTCTGTATCGTTTGCTGAACGTTCGATGAAGTGGATGGACTTTGATCAATTACCTTGATGCCAGTATCCTGAGACCGATAAATGGACGTGCAAGTCGATGTAGAAACAAGCTGGGGTCCATTGATGTCACCGCCAGGCCGCGGAGTCGCCGATAATAGCGGCGTCGTTGAAAATGGTGCGACGCCGCCGGCATTATCGGCACTTCTCCCTGAGCCGATGCCCGTCAATTCTGGAATTGAAGAATTAGAATTAGAGACATGACCACCTGGTGGAGAGCTGCTAAGATTGAGATCATCCCAGGAACCCTCCTCGAATATTGATTCGAGGTCGAGGTTGAAGAAGTCATCGACGTCGATATTGTCCATGGTATTTATATGTAAGTAATGGTTCTCCAGTTCACAATTTGCCGTGTCCTTGGAAGAGTACGATTAAGTGAGAGGCGAGATGGTTCTCCAGTTTATTAGTGAGAGGCGTGATGGTTCTCTCTAGTTTATTAGTGAGAGGCGTGATCTCTAGAGGAGGAAGAGAAGATAGATAGAGGAAGTGCGTCCGGCGCCCGGTGCCCACTTGAAGTTGGTGTGACACACCAATGAAACATTTACAGCCTAGCACCGCATGCATCCGATTATCGTACTGTCTGGCAGAAACTGACCGGGATGGAACTTGTCTGAAGAAGGAGAGAACTATTAGGAACAGTCAGGAAGTCGATCGACAGGGGAGTCGCTGTACTCCCTGGGGGTGAAAGAATTTGCCTGAGATTGAGGGGGTATAAGTCGAATATGTCTAGCATTCTACTAGTATCACCTACTAATTTAAGAGGGAGTAAAGAGTTTCAGACTAAGTAGGCTGAGATTTGGAGGTGGGTATGTACCTACCTACAATCTACAATACCGTTCGAGCGACTCCGCTCCCCGGCCTTGCGTTGATGTAGGTTATCTGAGGTTATCTGAGGTTATCCTTGTGGTGCGGTGCGAACCCCACAGATAGATAAAGTACTTACTTAATTAGGCACGCGGTACCGAATGGCCATCGCATCGTGACCTCTCATCTCCTGAGGCCTGACTGTAAAACATATCATACACGCGTGTTCGGTATTCCAATAACGAACTCGCATAAGTTTCAGGACAAGTTTGCTATTGGCTTTTGTCTTTTGCACGTTCTTGGACGCGAGTCGGCACTTGACGCAGGATGAGCCGCTGCAATCAAAGATGCATGCACCTTCTACACCTTCCCTTCCCCATCAGTCAGTATCGAGAGTACATAACACACAACGCACTCCCGTTTTCATAATAACTAAGCAGGTGTTGCAACTTGAAGAAGAAGAATCCTACATGCAGCAACGATGAGTTTAGGTGGCTATAGATCCCCCCCGGCAGGACCCACCTCATCCTCCAAGCAGCCAACACTCGTCTACCAATCAGCCTCCACGGCCGTTTACCGCCTTGAAGATATTGGGATAAAAGTCCTCCTTGCAGAGAACCCAACAGAGCAGCAAGTTCTGCAATTGGTCCATGAGCAAAACGTGTCTTCCTATCTGCCCCCCACCTGTCAAAAACGGCATGTGATTGACGTGAAAGGATTCAAGGGCGATCCGGCAATCCATTTTACTTGGGTCAATGGAAGCACGCTGACGAAATGGTTACATACGGCCCGGCGAAGGGCGGATGTTACTATCACCGTTCGTTTACGCGCGGCGATCGCCATTGTCAAGACCTTGGCGGATTTCCACAAGGCAAAGGTGGTATACAATAATCTGTCGCCAGATAATATTGTTCTGGACACGTTTGATGGTTCGTATATTGCCACTTTTATTGACCTGTCCAAGGCTATCATCCTTTCAAATAATGATACCAGTAATGGGGGGCAGGTGGAGAAAAATGCGGTAGAGATGGATCTTCAAGCATTGGGGCGGATCTTGAATGCCTTATTCGATGGGGAGAGATTCGATAGCAATTCTTCTGCTGATGAAAGCGACGACACACGCACGGAAGGGGAAGAGCATTCGTACAGACGAAAGCGTAACAAGAGACAGGCACAAGTGGAAGGATTTCCAACATGCTTGAATGCTGTAATTTCGACCCTACTTCTTCGGAAGGAAGGAGAAGAAACTTCCGAAAAGTATGGTAATGTCAAGGATGTTCTCTCTGACCTGCAAGTGATTGCGACGAATCCACAAATATTTTTGAAGGCGTTGAAAGTGGATGATTTTACGTTGCATAATCGTTTGAATGCACCAGTTGATGCATTTTACGGAAGGCAATCTGAGGTTTCTTTGTTGTACCATTCATTTGACTCTGTCAATAAGCATGAGGGGCAGCCAATGGTGCTGTCCATTTCTGGTTCGCCTGGCTCGGGCAAGACATTCCTTGTGAATCAGATACGTAAACCTCTTCAAGAGGCGAATGGGTATCTTATCCGAGGCAAGTTCGACCGTAGAGCAAGACCTGACTCGATCATCTTCTTGGCACTAGATGACTTTTTTGCTAGGTTAATTGATGAGAGGAGAAAGAATGTTCAAGATCTTATTCAACGCATACGCCATGCTGTTGGGCCGGGGTGTCGGGTATTGATGAATTCAATACCAAATTTGCATAGATTCATGGAAGGCCATCTCGATGATAACTCAGATGGCGCCGTTGGAAGCTCTGCGTCCGAGCATCGCTGGAAGTATCTGCTCTGCAAATTGGTCGCCGCAGTGTCGAGTAAAAATGAACCCTTGGCCATATTTTTCGATGATCTGCAGGTGAGTCTTGTTGACATTTTCATGTGCACTTAATTGTCTTTGTCATTTACCACATAAAGCTCACTTGGTATCTCTACTGCAACTCTCTTTGTATTTTGTAGTGGGCAGATGAAACTAGCCTTGAAGTCATAAGTATGATGATAACTGAACCTGACATCAAGTACTGTCTGTTCCTATGCACGCATCGAATTGAGGACAAAATTCCACAACACCGTATGAAAAGAATGTTTCAGACTATTCAAGAACAGGGAGTTAGCGTGATGTCGATCAAGATAGGGGCCATTGCCAAGGATACTGTAAACACGATGCTCTCCGAGACACTTTGTCTTCCACCAAGTCTATGCAGCCCCCTATCATCGACTATTCACAATAGAACTGGAGGGATAATTCTTTTTGTTATGAATTTTCTCAGATCTCTCAATGAGGACGGCTTGTTGTGGTTTAATCTGAGCACGAGGAGATGGGAGTATGACATTGTGGGAATTCAACAGAAAGAGGTTTCGGCAGACGTGGTTCAACACATGTCTCAAAGAATGACAAGGCTCCCAATGAGCATGCAGTTTGGGTTGAAGCTATGTTCCTGTCTAGGTGCTAGCTTTGATGTCAATGCTCTAAGGAAAGGAGGTCCTGCGAATGAATTTGATGTTGAAGAGTTCTTACCGTTCTCGGTTGAGGTAAGTTCATAAGATTTTCAGACCGATGTCCACAAACAAAAGAGAAGTCTAACATCTTTTCTGTCGCTTTAGTCTGGCTTTTTACGAGAGGATGGGCAACGTCGGTACAGTTGGGCTCATGATCAGGTGCAGCAGGCAGCCTATGCCTTGATTCCAGTCGGAAAGCGAGAGTCCTTCCATCTATTGCTGGGGTCGAGGATGTTCATGAGGACACCTGCTGAGGAGCTGACAAACACTATATTCACTATTGTTGTGAACATGAATCAAGGCATCGGACAACTGAAAACCATGGCTCAATTTCACGAGGTTGCAAGGCTAAACTTAAAAGCCGGGAAGAAAGCTATGACCTTATCGTCCTTTGATTCCGCTGCAAAGTATCTTCTGGTGGGGGTTAGTTTAATCAAGGAGGAAAGTTGGAATAGCGAATACGAGCTCTCGCTTGGATTATATGATACAGGTGAGTCCAAAAATTGCCAAGCATGTCGTTTCCATGTTTTCATGCATCTCTGACTCGAATTGTATCATATATTTGCTGGTATTTCTAGTTTGTGAAGCTCTGTTTGTCATCGGAGACTGGGAAAAATTGTTATCTAACATTCAAGAACCCCTTCGAATGGCACGATGCTTCGCTGACAAGCTCAATACATATCATACCTTAGTGCGCTATCTAAAAGCTACAGGTGACTTAAGAGGTGTCATTGAGAAATGTAAACACGTCGTCTCGGAACTAGGTGATGACTTTCCCGATCAAATCGATGAAGCCCTTTTCCGGGAGGAAACTCGACGCGTTGAGCAACTGCTTAAGGACAAATCTGAAGCAGAGTTGATATCTTTACCAAAAATGACAGACGAGCGCAAAATTGCCTCCATGCAGTTCCTGAATCATGCTTTGTCTTCGGCGTTTGCTGCTGAACCAATGTTGGCTCCTATACTTACATGTAGAATGGTATCACTCTCTGTCGAGTGTGGCGTGTGCGAAATCTCAGCTACTGCCTTCGCAGGTTATGGGTCATGGCTTGTCTCCGCCTACAAATCGGACTTTGAAGGTGGCTATAGGATGGGCCATGTGGCAATCGAGCTGAAGAATAGGCTTCGTTATGAAGAAGGGATTCCCCGCATTCACGCAATAGTGTATGGGTTTATCAACATTTGGAAAACACCATTTCAAGCGTCTCTGCCTAAGCATCTAGAAGCATATGACGCCGGCAACTTTTCGGGAGACGTAGAGTTCACGTTGTCAAACCTTTACATGCATGGTGTCAATTCTTTGTACGGATGCGGAGATAATCTCCGAGATGTGGATTCAACCACGAGGGTCTTCATACGGAGATGCAAACAAAGCGGTCAATCTTTCCTTGGAAAGTTCATCTGTGTTATCCATGAAGTAGCTCTGAAACTGATGGGTTCTAGTGAGAAATCTTACGCTTCGTTCTACGATACAACAGAGGAAAGGATGTTCATTGATGGCAGAGAGCAAAGCAATATTTCTCTATGCAGATTTATCCTTTTCAAACGAAAATATGTCGCCTTCTTCCTCGGGCAGATGCACGCAGCTGCTGATTTCTTCGAACTGGGATTGAGCTTTCCTATTGGAGGCAATGGTCGATTGGTCAATATTATTGTAGGGGTATTCATCGATGGTTTGATAGCCTTCTACTATGCTCGCAAACGGCGGAGTGACGAAAACCGTTGGACAGAGATAGGGAATGGCGTGCTTGCATTGATGGAGGTCTGGGCCAAGGAGGGTTCAGATTGGAATTTCAGCAACAAATTATTTCTTCTGCAAGCTGAATGCTTCTTTCTGCGAGGAGACGAAAGGGCAGCACTGCAGAAGTATAATGCTTCAATAAAGTCAGCACAGGATCACCGTTTCATTCACGAAGAGGGTCTAGCACATGAAAGACTTGCTAGCTTTCATGATCACTACGGCAGACGCAGCGAAGCATTGATATGCTTCAATGCAGCCAAGAGATGCTATGAGCATTGGGGTGCTCAAGCAGTTGTGCAACGTGTGGAAAGGACGATTGCAAAGTTACAAAGATAAAATAGTGTACATATGTGGGAGATATGTCAAATAGAGTGGACGTCTTTAGCGTAGTGACCAGAGGTAACTCCAGGAGGATACACAGATCAGGGCGGGGCTTTTGTAGAAAGATTCATGTCCGTGGAAAGATCTCGAAGAAAGATCTTCAACAAATTTGCGGGAAAGATCTTCTTGGATATTTTTCAAAAGTTTACCTCAGCCGAAAGCAATCATATGGTAGAGGAAACATCGCTCGTCGTTGTGCCACTTCCTTGTTCTTTCTTTGGCTGTTTCGATTTCCATCATGTCGCACAGTAGCTGGTGTACTGCAGGAGGGAGTGGTAAAGGTGTCTGCCCATTCTCGGTGGCTCTTTTTGCTGGGTCTGCTTTTTCCTACCTCAATTATGTACGCCTTCGTAGCAAATCAACTGTCTCCAAATGTAGCATCGACGAGCACAAACAAACCTACATAATCGCAGGTGATATTGGTGGCACGAACTCGAGGTTTGCACTTCACCGTCCAGGGCAGAAGGATCCTCTTCTCGTGCACATATATCCCAATGAAGAAGCTCTAAAGACTGCACCTACATATCATCATGCCACTTTGATGCCATTCTTGAAAAAATGTCTCGCCGAAGTAGATGAGTGGAAGGCGTTGGGAGAGAAAGACGTATTGTCTCAAATCCAAATTGTAGCATGCTTAGCCACGGCGGGCCCTGTAACGACGAATAATGACGTCTTCATGGTGAACCTTGGTGAAGATGGTGGGTCCATCGATGGAAATGAGATTGAACAATGCCAAGATGGACTGCTTTCCTTGGTTGTGAGATGCAAATTAGTCAATGACTTTGTAGGTCAGGGATATGGCGTGTTAGATTTGGACTTGGACAAGGAGGTGATTGAACTCTTACCAGGTTCCAAAGAAAAGATGAACGATTTGGCACCCATCTGCTGCGTAGGGGCAGGCACGGGTCTTGGAGAGTGCTTTCTAACCAAGTCTAGCTTGGCAACAAAGTTGGGATACGAATGCTACCCATCCGAGGGTGGGCACGCCGACTACGTCCCGAGGGGTCCGCTCGAAGTTGAGCTACTGAATTATCTCGAGCATAAATTTTCAAGCAAACACCGCATCTCAGTGGAACGTGTTGTCTCAGGTCGTGGATTGGCCAATGTCTATGAGTTTTTAGCACAAAAGTTCCCCGCAAGGGTGGACAAGAGTGTGCACGAAGAGTTCTTAAATGCTGGCGACCAACAGGGTCGTGTAATTGGCGTAAATTCCGGTACTGAAGGCAGTTTGACACAGCAAGCAGTTCAGATTATGTGTGCTGCCTACGGATCCGAAGTCGGAAATGCCGCACTCAAGTTCATCCCCACCGGTGGCATGTTTGTGACTGGTGGTCTCGCTCCGAAGAATATTGGTATGATTCAAGGCGTGGATAGTCCATTCATGAAGGCCTATTTGGATAAGGGTCGTATGAACGGGCTGATTGAATCTATACCTATCTTTGCTGTGATGAATGAAGACGTTGGACTGAGAGGTGCTCGCGTTTGTGCTGAGAGGGAGTACAACGCAATGTAGATACATACTATTCAGTATTAAGGAATAGAAAACGTGATGTAAACGCTGTTTTATTACTTTTTGATTTAGAACGGTAAGTATGACACGGACTGAGGGGTGCTAGAGTCTGCCATGACTGAGAGGGAACCAACGCAAAGTAGATCATACAATTAGGTATTAAGAAATGTGATCGTATTGTAAAAAGCTCTTTTGTTGTTACTTTTTGCTTCTATGAACTACATGACTAACACTGAACAAGAAGATCTGTTTTGTTTTTCCACTGATGTTGTTATCAATCAGAACCACGTCATATCCTCCCAACTGCGCTCGCCCACACTGAAACGGCATCCCCACCAATAATACCCCCTGATGATCATCTCCACAATAAAAGATCACGATGTCAATCTAAAGATCCTCATCGTCATCCTCGGGCAATGGCATGGCGGCAGCAGCAGCAAGTTCAGCCTCATATTTCTGTTTGGTTGCCTCATCGAACTGGAATTCAGGCGGTTGAAGCGCAGGAGCCTCAACAAAGTGAAGTTGATTGTCTCCTGACAACTTCCTTGCCAACCAAAGGAATGGCTTCTCAAAGTTGTAGTTAGATTTGGCCGAAATATCATAGTATTGCAAGTTCTTCTTTCGATGGAAGGTAATCTGCTTGGCCTTAACCTTACGGTCCTTGATCTCTACCTTGTTTCCGGTGAGGACAATTGGGATATTTTCACAAACGCGGGTGAGATCACGGTGCCAGTTGGGAACATTTTTGTAGGTGATACGAGAAGTGACGTCGAACATAATGATGGCGCATTGGCCCTGGATGTAGTATCCATCGCGCAATCCTCCGAATTTTTCCTGCCCGGCAGTATCCCAGACATTGAATTTGATTGGCCCTCTGTTGGTGTGAAAGACAAGAGGATGGACCTCGACACCGAGAGTGGCAACATACTTCTTTTCGAATTCTCCAGTCAAGTGCCTCTTTACGAAGGTAGTTTTTCCAACTCCACCGTCACCGACGAGGATGAGCTTGAACTCTGGCATATCCTGTTGAGCCGCCTATATTTTTCATTATTATATATTGATTGGGAATATGTAATAAGTTGGAAGGGTTAGCAATAAGACAAAGGTGAGAAAATGTTCTGATATAATTAATCAGGTCAACGATTAATTGAGCAGCGATAGACGTGATACACTCTCTTTTGATAATAGCCTAAAGCACCACATCTAGTGTTTCACTCAAGAATCATTTCCCATTTAATAATGTTCGCTGAGGGACTTTTCAGCACAAACTTGACACTGCATCACTGCATCCAAAGCGATTTTAGATGCCCTCAAAAGAATAACAGTCCAATGAATCTAATACATCACACGGTCGAAGATATGACCAATGCCGCCGAAAAGCGCCGTAAATCCCGAGACCCAAGAATCCGAACCCACTGACTCAACAACACACCGCTGCACATAGACTTACCATTTTGATTATTTATTATCTCTGTGTAATATTAATTACAGGGTCAATGCCTCTCTATGCACTTCTTTTTTGTTTGCTCGCTCATGCTCGGCGAGCCAAAACCCAACAGCTAAAAAAAGATTGGATGAGACGGGAAGCACGGACAGGACCCCCTCTCTCTAGATAGGGGAGATTTAGTGGTACAGTATATTCCCGAAGGCAGCACAAACAAAGCCCCGCCATGGTCGTTACTCGTTACGTGCTACCATGGCAAACTTGGATTGGTGTGTCTTATTACACTTTTGCCGAAGACATCTATGAAATATCAACGTCAAAGATGTGTTGGCAACCAACCTTTGTACGAGTACAGCTAATATTTATTATTTAAACTGTTAACCGAGTCGATCAATCTATTATGATGTTGGATTGTAGAATGATGCCAACTAAAGATCATTCTATCCGGCCATATGGGCCTTGACTTGAGATACTACACAGAGGAAGTAGTTCGAAATGGGTGCCCGAGGTAGGTATTGTACTTTCGTCGGCACATATTGTTCGTTCGAAGCGAAGCAAAAGATGTTGGTAGCGCTTCAACATGATGAAAGGAGAAGTGATGAGACTTGACTTTTCTTTAAGCCATATAATACAAGTTGTTTACCAACTAAAGTCAATTGCTGGAAGACCGTTCTCGGCATATGGTACAAGGTATGGGAACTCAGTTCCGCCAAGAGCAGCTTGGGTGGCAACTCCACCGAAGGCCATCATGGCAGCACGACCATTCTGAAGCTCCTTAAGCTTCATCATATCAACATCTTCCTTTGACTTGCCCTTAAGGAATTGAAGAGGATCAAGCTTGAAATCACCAGCTTCCCTATCACTCTCTCCCTTGGAAACTTCGACGAGAACAGCACTTGTGCAGAATTCAATGAAACCAATAACGAAGAGCATGAATCCGAGAGATCCCTGTGAAACCATGATGTCATGAGCATGGTAGGAGTCAGGCACATCTTGGTAAAGTGATCCAGGGAATCGAAGAGGAACGGGCCCAAAGGCACCATCGGCAGCAAGCCATCCAGCCCAGGCAAGCATAGCAACACGTCCGTGCTTGAGCTCGGCCTCACGCATCCAGTAAAGGGTAGAAATTCCCTCTACGTCCTCCCAAGAAGGAGGCTGGATGAATCCAGCGAAGTTCTTAGGAATAGATGAAAGGTAGAAGGGATCAAAACCAACATCTCCTACATAGGATCCGTCGAGGTTGACCGGACGGGGAAGGAAAGGCATGGATGCAGAACGCTCTGTCTTGTCAACCATTTTGTCCCACATACGATCGGGCATGGCATCCATAGATGTCTTCATTGCCGACCCTTGTTGGGCGGGGGCAAAGGCGGCGGCAGAGCCAGCAAGGGCGGCGGCGAGGGTGAGCTTCATCATGGTGTCTGTCGAATTTGTTAGTGGATTATGCAACGTACCCTCCTCGCGATCTTGAGTTGCCAAGTGAGTCATGAGCTCTCTACATGTTCCTACGTAGCCCTCATACATCGCATCTGCTGTAATCACTTCAACCGTGACTGAGTGGTCCAAAAGTGACAATTCCAAAACTGTAAGAAACATTGAACCACATGAGACATGAGCAAGATGAATAGACCGATATTGTCCCAATAGACTGTACTTGCTCCAGAACTTGGTAGACCCACAAACTTCAGCAGAGAAAAGGCCGTAATATTCATGAGCGAGGGATCTGTTCTCTGATGGCAAGCTGGGGTGACCTCGGTGTTGTATCAAAAAGAAGGAGAAGAACAGGTTGGCAAAGTCAGCATATAGGAGACAGAACCAACCATGAATTCTTACGACCCCTGCATGGTGTAGGTACGAAAGGTTGGTCCAATTAGGCTCATGAAGATTAGTCATTTTGTCATATGCATATCTGAGATTAAGTCTTTATTCTTCTACTGTAGTCCCTGGCAAAGTCCACGTTAACTACAGTACCAATCTAAATCATGCTCAACTTCAATTCTCACAGTAGAGTACACTTTCGATATCCCAGCAGATCGCAAGCTTAACTTATAGCTTGCCATCTATTATCCCCTAGTATGTTTAATTGCAATAGCTTAGTTGGCAAAGGCAAGGTAATCATCAAATGATTTCTCCAACTTCTCCAACTTTTTGCATACATTGTTCAATCGGGTTTCCGATCTTGGCACACCAGGCTTTTGCTTCTGTGTAACTTCCAACTCAGTAATATCCTGCAAGATTGCCCTCACAATACGGTCGGTACCACGCTGAGTATCCTCATCTAAGGCGGCGTTGATAGCATTCAAGTCAGTACGCACAGCAGAGAAGTCGAAGTCCTTTCTGATCTTAGCTCCAATGTCAGCCTGATTGTCAGATGCAAGGGTGGCTTTCATGTCAGAAACAGATTGTTTGTATCCACGCACAGAGGCAATTCCCTTTTGTACAGAGTCAGACTTGAGAACATCCTCATCGACAATGGCATCCTTAGGATCAATAACCTCAGGGCTGCCGGCTCCGAATCCACCGTATTTGGCTGCGTTGGCTTGACCAGGGATAAGAGTGAATGCGGCAACAGCAGCGGCGGATTGCTGCAAGAATCCGATACGGGTGGTTACGCCATTCTCGGCATTGAGTGCTGTTGAGGATAAAGTTGGTGAGAGAGGTGTTGTAGAGAGTCGATATGAATGAGATATCAATACACGTGAATATGACAAGAATACATGAGAAACGAATAGCGCCTGCATGCCAGATGGCCCAACTTCTCATCGTCTCGTCTCGTATCGTTCACCATTTTGTCCAAGAGCAATCCAAAAATGATGGCCAAATATGAACATTATGACCGTGATAGGCATGTTAGTTTCATGACTTGCGTTCAAATGTTAAACTTACCAGTGGAGGAACGAGCAATTCCAGCGCTAGGGGCGAAGGCCTCAGACCCAACGAGGAATAGAGATGTGACGAGAGTAGTGAATTTCATCTTGGATATGTTTGATTTGTATCGTGAAAATCTAAAATGGTTGCAGCAGAGAAAAATTGGTGAGTGAAGGAAAGATACATAAAGGCAGCAGACAGAGGTGAGTCCAGAGCTCAGCCAATGATCACAGGTAAACATACACGGAAATAGCCACTATTACTCACTGATAGTATCGAAGTTGTGGAGAGGTGTCAACGTTGCTTCCGGCTGGGCTGGCTGTGTTGGTTCCTTTGGTTGTTTGCTCAGTCCAGCTGTGACGTCAGTTGTGTTGCAAAGCGTGCACAAAGAGTCATCATCGCAGCCCCGCGCCAAAAAGCAAGCTGCTAGCAAAAATGCCGACACGCATGCATGCTCGAACTCTGATTCATCGACTGCATTCACAACAACAAAGGAACAATTGGTGATCAACCACAATCGTCTCATTATAACTCCATCTGCGTTACAAATAGTTCCATCTACCCAATACAGTAAAACATGAAGTCTTCAATGCAACTCAGTGTCTTGGCCATCGCTGCCGCTCTTTCCTCAACCAATGCTTTTGTTCCAGCTGCTACGAGATCAATAACATCTGTAGCCAACACTGAACTCTATGCAAAGGGATTTGGAGCTCCTGCCCCTGAACCTCGTGGGAAGTCTGAAGGACAAGTTGAACGTGAACAGAAGGCATCTAAATACGATGAAATCGCTGCTACTGGTGGACAAGAATACCGCATCTTCGTGCGTCAATTTGGATCAGATGATGCATCCTGGCTCCCCACTGGAAGTATTGCCGTACCCCGTGGATCACAGGTGTCAGATGCAGTATTTGCTAATGAGGAGGGCCTTCGATCAGCTATTGTCCGTGCTTACCCTAAGCTTAAGGGAAGTGAGATGGAATTTGAATACGGTTACAACTTGAAGATATATCCTGATGACCCTGTTCAGGTTGCTAGCAAGTCAATGGGTAATTCAAGTGGACCAAGCGTTGGTAATTGGATTTCCAATCTGTTAAGCCCTGTTGATGCTTCTGGAGTTGCCCAGCCAGTTGTTGAGGAGAAGAAGGAATAATTTTATTAGCTATTTTGTGTCAATAACACACTTGTTTATAAAGAATAGAAAGAAATGTTAGTATCGAGTTTTTGGTAGTGTCTTAATAGTGTGTCATTTTGAGTCCATGCACCTGCTGCAGAACTGGTTACGTTTTAGAACTTTGCTCAAGTGCATACATACATATGCACATATGCAAATTCGATGAACAATCACTAACAGTCCACTTCTCTCTAGGAGTCTCATACAAAATAATATTGGTACATGTTCATTAATAGTATTACAACGCAAAAATTACTTTGATCCCGACAAAATACGATTCAATGCAGACGATCCTGCTACTTGACTGATGTGCTTGCCTGCAGCATGCGCATCATGCAAAACAACAAGCTGCAAGACCATGCTTGCCTTTTCTAGGAGAGATACATCTTGGTCAATCTCAATCTCACTTGGATCTAACGAAATGTCATCATCTTCGCCGTCTTCTTCATCACTAAAGTCGTCTAGCTCCATTTCATCTGAAACAGCAGCATAGTGTGCAGAGAAGAGATAATCTTCGTGATCATATCTTCGGCACATCCTCGACTTTGAATACTTGTATGCCTTAGCGCCAAGTCGACTGCATAGAGAGAAGACTCTCCAGTCAAGAGCAGAGGTAGCTGCACTTTCAGATATAGCATCTGCTCTGTGTGGGTCGTCTTCAAAATAGTGTCTCTTACCTGCACCTAGCAAGCAGAGAGCAGTGTTGAGAGCGTGGTTGACTTCATTCGGCTTGACAGCGTCTTGATCGATCTCAACAATGGCATCCAAGTAGGATGGTTCCTTCATGTCTTCATCTGAAGTGTCATCAGGATTGATAACTGGGAAATCTTTCTTGAGTACACTATCAAGAATCTCACAAGCGTCGTGGACAATCTTGGAGACCCTTGCGTGTCTAACAAAGAGAGACACGGATGACTCATGTATGCTTAGTGGTGGAAGAGGAGTACGGAATCGCAAATGCGCTCGTTGGAGCATTATGTTACCGATTGTCGTCAACTTGGCATGGTGGTTGCGGTTGACTTGGTGGAGAGCACATAGCGATGCCGAAGTCGGTCCAAGGTATGAGACGACATTGCAAAACAGCTCGTGAGGCAAGGATGAAAAGGAAGGTTCACAGCTGATATGTTGGTCGTCTTCACTGGATGGCAGGGATAGTATGGGTTGAGAAGGAGGCGGTGAGATAGAAACAGTTCTCGTCACCATATTGAAGCTTATGAACCGCGGCGGCTCAATAGCAGATGAGCCAGGTGCCTTGCGTTTACGAGTCGACATCATTGTTTAGGTCGAAGATATTAATATGGACATGAGATGTGTTATGGTTTTGTGCTTGTGAGCTCATCCTGTGAATTGATGTGGATGATTTTTCGATGCTGCTGAGTGTTGTAGGAGGAGTTAGTGTGATGTGGCCTGCTGTTGTGGTGGTCTTCGTTCCCTTGCGAGGTGTTTTTGTCGGCGGGCGTGTTCTCTTGGAATCTGCGTCTGTGGCAAAGTCGGTTTGACATCATTACTCTAAGCTTCGTTATACAATATCTTTATCACAGTCTCCTTCAGACTCTGCAATTTATATCCATATCAATTTAATGTACTTGACGAAGCTCAAACTCCACGACCACGGACTGTTTTGACTCATCATGAAACACATCATGCTAGCATAGAACACGTCATGTGTGTGCTCTTGGCTCTTGGAAAAGTCCTTGGAAAAGCGTTCCAAATGGTCTCATAAAAACAATTCGAACTGAATCAACACATCACTCCACACTATACAAACATGATGAAGCTTGCTCTTATCTCCGCTCTTGCCGGCTCTGCCGCTGCCTTCGCCCCGGCCCAAACCGGCGCTCGCTCCACCTCCCTAAACGCATTCTCCGCCGAAGATCTTCCCGGAGCTCTTGCCCCCATGGGATTCTTCGATCCTCTTGGATTCGCCGAGAAGGCTGATGAGGCCACCCTCAAGCGTTACCGTGAAGCTGAGGTTACCCACGGACGCGTTGCCATGCTTGCCGTTATCGGATTCCTCGTTGGAGAGAAGGTTGAGGGATCATCCTTCCTCTTTGATGCTTCCATCTCTGGACCTGCTATCAGCCACCCCGGACAGGTTCCCCCAGGATGGGCTGCCATTATCATTGGCGCTATCGGCTTTGCTGAGTTACAGCGTGCCAAGACTGGATTCGTAGACCCCTCAGAGACTTCATTCGACAACCCCGGTGAATTAAATGCCGACTACTACCCCGGTGATATTGGATTTGATCCCCTTGGCTTGAAGCCCGATGATGCCGAGGAACTTGATATCATGATTACCAAGGAACTTCAGAACGGACGTCTTGCCATGCTTGCCGCCGCTGGCTTTTTGGCCCAAGAGGCTGTTGATGGAAAGGGAATCCTTGAGCACTTCTCATCTTAAGCAGAAGAATAACAAAAAATGAATACAATAGACAATATTGGGGTGATATGACATTATTCCATTGTAAATATGAATAGAAAGAGAATAAACTAGAAAATTGCACTGAAACTATGAAATATGCTTTGCTTTCTCTGTGGTAACTGTGCCATGTTTTATCGTCAGCTATACAGTGTGCAACAATGACTTTATGGTAAAAAGGATGTAGAGCAGGTATCAGCACAACAAATCATTGCTCCAACCTCATTCGTTCCATATAAGTATGTAGTTACATTAGGAGTAACAAATACATGCAACATCGCCTCCGTCCATCCAACGAAAAGTTGGAAAACAACCATGAACTGAAAGATGAAGCCTTGCTTTTTTCTTTTTGAGAAATGAGGTGTTCGTGTTGTGAGTGAGATAATGAGGTGTTCGGCAGCTGTGATGCGTCAGTCGATTACCGCTTCAAGGTAGACTTCAACGTCATATGGCCGGGGTTATTTTCATTTGGGCCAATCTAACCCGCCTCACTTCATCGCCAGTCCATTTTCCACGCCCGCTTGGTGGCAATGGCGGGCCAGCCAACGCTGTAACGCTGCACGCTGCTACTCTCAAAATAACAGCGCTACAGAAAGGAGTAATTATTAGCCGCAGAGGCGATTGAAGTAATACATAGAAACTAAACAATAAACATGGGTCTCACTGCGATGCTCGTGGGAAGTATTTCCGGTACTGGACTGCAAATGATGAATAATGCGTTGCAAAAGGTTCCTCTGTCAAGGAGTGAGTTATTTAGAAATTTATTTATGTGTTTGTTCTTGTGAACCGTCAGGTGGAGTTGGCTATTGTTTATTTCCATCTCTTTCAGCATGAATAAACCGTGAATAAGGTGATTCACAGAGGGAGGTGATCGACGTTGGTGTTGGCCTACACAGCGGCTGACAAAAATGTGTTGGGTATAGGGGTGATGGGGCGATGTTGACGCAATGTCACTCATTTTAATATTGTTCCTCCTCATACTTACCCATTCTTTCCCCTCACCTTCTCCCTCAAATTATAGGACCATGGCTTCATGTCGGATATTTTTTCCTTGGGGGTTACATTGGCCAACGGTGGGTCAAGCTTGAAAAAGAATTAGTGATTGACATCAATGAAATTCGTGCGGATAAGGGACTTCCGCCTATGGTCGCCACTAATGCATGGATTAAGTATGAAAATCCAGAATAAGCGCAGAATGTATTCGGGGATCGTAATAAATCATATGTGGGCTAAGTTTATCAGCCTTCTGCGTGATGGAAACGAGTTGAAAGTTAGTGGAAGTTGGGGGGGGATGAATAGCGAGATGCTCGAGTGTAATGTATTGCTAGTCATTAGCAATTACTGTGATATAATCTTATCCAACAGTAGTCATTTCTGTCTTTACATAATTGCAACATGCCCGTGTAGGCAAGAACTTGTTTATATTCATCTGAGACAAAGTGAAAAATGAGTTGAGTGGAGAATCACCCAGTCTGAAGTGCCAAATTTGTACACAATACTTCTCTGATTTGCATGCAATATATGGCACTTATGCATTACTCTCTATGTGAATCCTTCCGCCCCTAGCCTTTAGCTCGCCCAGACTTCATTGCCTTCCTCAATCCAGAAGACATCCCTCGACTCTTTCTTTGAGTTGCCACTAAAAAACGTGCCGAACAAGATCTTCCCTCTCTCTCGTCTATATTCGGCCAGCGCTCTCAAGGTATTGCCTTTCATTCCTGAATCAGGATCTATGTCAACCATTTGACAGCGAGCGCACTTTCCTACCGCATTGAGTTCCAATGTATGATTCTCATTCTTGATGCAAATTTTATTCCAAAAATCTTCTGGGTTGCTTGCAAGTTGTTGTTCGGTATCTTTCTGTGCATCAGAGCTTGATGATACAACTATGTTGGGTCGAAAGTGCCTCGAAACAACTTGCTGTCCCCAGCCCTGTGAAGAGATAACACTGTTAAGCGCGGTGATTGAATTTTGCGACAACAGCAGCAGCGAAGCTTCGTTGGAGTATGCCAATCCATCATCTCTCTCACTTTTAGAAGATGCCGCATTTGTCTTGCCAACATGATGGCGAGCTAACCAGCATCTCACGCCAAGGACTGAACTAAACCAAGATGATGCTTTACGACCTCCCCAAATCGCACCCTTGCACAAGATACCACAAACCTGTACATCTTCAGGATTAATTGACTCGTCATCATTGATTGGTGTGTTCAGACTTAAGACTAAATCATCACAATGAGGTGCTGATACGACGAGACGGTTTGCATCAAAATCTATGCGTGGGTGGATC
>Ga0209652_1000747_pt1 | contig 27368 bp, 16 predicted proteins | sample SaaInl74LU_5_DNA_FD_184641 | JGI IMG/M metagenome (GOLD analysis project Ga0209652, IMG submission 184641) | Marine microbial communities from expanding oxygen minimum zones in the Saanich Inlet - ESP_74LU_5_DNA (SPAdes) (version 2) | ecosystem: Environmental > Aquatic > Marine > Intertidal zone... | reverse complement strand
TTTTCGGCGGTTTTTTGTGGGTTTTGATGCATTTCTAGGGCTTTTTTTGCAAAATCGTGCGGATTGCTGGCTTCGAAGATGTAACCACCGTCGCTCTGTTTTACGATGCGGGCGAGGGGTTGGCAATCGCTTACCAAAAGAGGGGCGCCACTCATCATGATTTGAAAGAGCTTGTGGGGAATGGTGTTGTTGGTGTGCTCGTTTTGAACGTGAGGAATGATATTTACCTCACTGGATTTCATGAAGTGAACCACTTCTTTGAACGGTCGCTGACCGTAAAACTTCACCTTTTCTTGGAGCTTCAATTCGTTGACGAGGGCCTTTAGTTTGTCCAGTACGTCTATGTTGCCTGAGCCCACCAAGTTCAATTGGGCTTGGGGCAAGGCTTGAAGAATTTCGGGCATGGCTTTGATGGCCGTGTCTAATCCCCGGTGCGGACCCATGCCGCCCACATAGGTGATGTTGAACTTTTCTTTGGGGAGGAGGTGTAGCTCTTCTCCCGCTTCGAAATTTTTGATGAATTCAACGGATTCAGTATTGCTCACCACATGAATGCGCTCTGCCTTGGCTCCGTGGAAAGACACGAGTCGTTCGGCCATTTCTTCCACCACGGCAATGATTTTTGGCGCGTGTTGCACTGCCCATCGTTCATATTTGAGCCAGCGATTGTAGCCAAAAAACAAGCGGTTTTTGAGTCGGATGAGGGGCGAAGTTCTCCACTCAAACCACGTTTTGAGTCCCTCGGGATAATTCTCGTGCAGGTCGAGCACCCAAGGAATGCCGAAATGATCGGCCACGCGCTTCCCCGTTTTGGCTAAGGGAAGGTCGTGAATGTGCAGTACCTCAATGTTTTTTTCCTTCACCCAAGCCATCATGGCGTGTTCAAAGGGTTTGTTCACAAAACGTACAGCACTGAAGATGTCGCGCCAGCCTTTGGATTTGGTGTCCATGTAAATTTCAGCCCGAAAAACAAAAGCGCCATCGATAAATTCCTCTGTTGGGAGTCCGGGACGCGTACCACAAAGCAAGTGCACTTCGAAGCCCGCAGCGTGGAGGGCCGACATTTCTTTTTGCAAACGAACATCGTTGGGATAAACGGCATCGAGCACCATCCCTATGCGGGGTTTATTCATGCAGCGAATTTAGCAAGTGCTCCATCACTCTCCAAGTGGCTTTTCCGTCCCAAAGTGGTGGAATTTGTCCGCTTTTTGGCGATTTCATTTTTTCCATAATCACCTCCACCTTAGCAGGCACGAGTTGGTTGGTGCCGAGGTCGATGGTAATGGGCCTTTCGGTGTTTTCGCGAATGGTGAGGCAAGGCACTTGGCGGAAGGTAGATTCTTCTTGAATGCCGCCAGAATCGGTGAGGATGACTTGGGCGTGTTTCACCAATTTTTGAAAGGCGAAATAGTCGAGCGGTTCGGTGAGTACCAGTTTTGGAATGGACTGGAGTTCCTCCCACATGCCGAAGTTTTCAAATTTCTTTTTTGATCTGGGGTGAATGGGAAACACCACTTTTTGATGGGCACTCACGGCGCGGATGAGGTCGATGATGAATTGCAAACCTTCCCTGCTGTCCACATTGCTTGGGCGGTGCATGGTGAGCAGGGCGAAGTTCTTTTTTACGAGTTGATGTTCTTCCAGCACGGCTGATTGCTCAATCTGTTCGTCGAAGGCCACGAGGGTGTCAATCATTGTGTTACCAACAAAGTGAATGCGCTTTTCGTCTTTCCCCTCCGCTCGAAGGTGGTCGAGTCCACTTTGTTCGGTCACCAAATACTCTTGGGTAATTTCATCCACCAAAATGCGGTTGATTTCTTCGGGCATGGAGCGGTCGAAACTTCTCAGTCCGCTTTCCAAATGGGCTACGGGAATGCCCAGTTTGTTGGCAGCGATGGCCGCAGCGAGGGTGGAATTAACGTCACCGGGAACAATGAGGAGGTCGGGCTGAATTTGCTGCATCAAGGCGGCCAACTTTTGGGTCATTTCACCCACCTGTTCTGCTGGAGTTCGGGAAGAGAGCACGAGAAAATGATCGGGCTGGAGTCCGAACTGTTCGAAGAAAACACTGCTCATGAAGCGGTCGTAATGCTGACCCGTATGCACGATGCTGATTTCCACGTCGTGGGCAGCGGCAGCGGCTCTAAATTGGGTAATTTTGATGAAGTTCGGGCGCGTTCCTACCGAAATGAGTATTTTCTTCATTGGGGGTGATTTGCAATGAGTTCTTTCATGAGCCCATCGAGTTCCTTGCTCAGTGTTTTGCGGCTAAAGGTAGCAACATCTCCTTGGATTGGGGTGTTTTCTCCTTTCAAGAAAGCCTGAAAAGCATCCATCACTTGTGTTTTGATCTTTTCTTTCTCTTGGTATCCAACAACGGGTGTTCTGTTCAATCCTTGAAAAATAGCACTCAAATCTCCGTCCTCAGGAGCAATGGCGAGAATGGGTCGGCCGGTGCGCAGGTATTCAAACACCTTCCCGGTAACAATTCCTCTGGCGTTCTTGGTCTGATTCACAATGAGCAAAAGCATTTGTGCCCGGGCTTGTGCTTTCAATACTTCTTGATGGGGGAGGTATTCTACTTTTTCTACTTGGGCTTTAAGTTCGTGCTGTCGGAGGGCTTCCATCACGCTAAAATCTACCTTGCCAATCAGTTTAATGCGCAGATGTGCTTTGAATTGATTATTGGTTTTGCAGAGTTCTGCAAGTGCTTCCCAGAGTGCGGGGATGTTTCTGCTGGGCGAAAAGGATCCGATGTGAGCCAGGGTAAACTGTGTATCGAGTTCCAAGTCTTGCGGCAGGTCTTGGTAATCGGCTTCGTCGTATCCGTTGGGGATGACTTTTATTTTTCGGGCTGAAGTGATTTCGCTGAATTCGTCTTTCATGGTTTTTCCCACCACCACCAAAGCATCGGCATCATTACAAACGACTTGTTCAAGCCGGTGGTGTTTGCGATCGGCCCAAGCGCTAAGTTGGAGCTCTTCGTAGAAATCGATGTTGGTCCAAGGATCCCGAAAATCGGCCAACCAGGGCGTGCCGTGCTGTTTTTTGATGCCTTGGGCGATGAGGTGCATGCTGTGAGGCGGTCCTGTTGAAATGAGCAGGTCTTGGGGATGCTGTTCAAGGTACTTGTTCAGGAATTTGATCGAAGGTTTGATCCAAAATTTCCGCGCATCGGGGATGAAGAAGTTCCCTCGAATCCAACGGGCCAGGGCTTCGGTTTTTTTGGGTTTGGCTGTTTCCGATAAAAACCCGGTGTTGATACCTTCTTCTTTTTTCGCTCCTGTGACTTTTTTGTACCACGAATAGGGTTCCCAAATTTCGCTTTGAATGAGGGTGATGCTGGGCGGTACTTCTTGGAGTAGTCCTTCGTCGATGCTGGGGTATTCTGGGTTTTTCGGACAATAAACACTCACCTCCCAACCCAATTCCACCAAGTATTTGGCAAATTTGAGCCAGCGCTGTACCCCAGCTCCTCCGGAGGGAGGCCAGTAGTAGCTTAAAATCAGCACCTTGTTGTTTTTGCTCATGCGGGTCAATCAGGGCATCAAAGAAACGCAATATTCGCAATACTCTGCGTCAGGATTGTGGGTGATTTCTTGGTCAGAAAGCAATTCATCGCGCAGCTTTAGCAGCCAAGCTCTTAATTCGCGCTCGGTAGTTTCGTCAAAATCTTCCTTGTTCACGGTTACTTTCATGAATCCATTGGAGATGTTTCGCGCTGAGATGATTCCCCCTTCCACGCTTCGCCCAGAAATAATTCCATTCTCCTTGGCCATCAACAAGTAAAGTAAAACCTGAAGCGCCTTACTGTGCTTTGGATCTTCGAGTGCTTCAATGCTGGCAATGTTCAATTCGCGCGGTTCTACTCGTCCGGTTTTGTAATCAATCACACGCGTTATACCGTCTTTTTGGTCGATGCGGTCAACGGTACCTCGAATGTTGAAGGGGATGTCGCTGGAGATGCTCATGTTCAGTTTGTTTTCGAGCGACTGCAGTGTTGAGGGGATGTTCTGGCGCTCTACTTTGAGCAGAGCCCTCAGGTATTGCTCCACGACCTTTTTGGCGAGGTAGTTTTCGCCTTGTTTCGTGAGGTTGCCCTTGTAATTTTTGGTGATCACCTCTTCCACTTTATTCACGAGGCCCACTTCAATTTGATCGATGTCTTCCGCAGTGATGATTTTGTTGATGAAGGGCTTGAGAACTTCTTCCATCACTTCGTGTACGATGGTACCAAAGGTGCTGCTTTCCATGGTTTCTTCCACATCTTCTTGCTCATTGAGGCCCATGATGTATTTGAAGAAAAAGTCTTGTTTGCACTGGATCCAGGTGTTGATGGCTGAGGGCGACAGTCCGCCATCGAGCAGCACTTTCACCCGATTTTTCACCCAATCGTTGCTCAACATTCCGCTGGGGAGGGCGGGGAGTTTTCCGCTGGGAATGCTGAAATTTGTTTGGCTCAGCTTGATTTTTGGGTGCGCCTTAAAGTGGTATTCGAGCTGTTGCAGGTAGCGGCTTTTTTCTCCGGCTTTTTCCATGCTTTGCTCGCCTTCAGCATAAAGTAAAAAGGCCCTTTCGCAGCGTTGAATAAGGCTGTAGAAATAAGCGGCAAAAATGGCTTCCCGGTCTGATGGAGAAGGCAAATGGTATTGGGCTCTTACGTCCTGAGGCAAGAAGGAGTCGGAGAAGTGGCGCTGGGGCAAGATGCCTTCATTACAAGCCAAAATAAACACGTTTTTAAAGTCGAGTGCCCGTGTTTCAAGCAAGCCCATGATTTGGAGTCCGCTCAAAGGTTCGCCTAAGAGATCGAGTTGTTCCTTGTTGAGCAATTTCATCAGGATTTGGCGAAAGGCGTAGGGCGATTCGAGCACGCGATGCTTGTTTTGAAAGCGCTCTACTTTTCGAAGCACATTGCTGAACTGTTTCATCACCTGCAGCATCACGCGTTGCTTGAGCGGACCATCATCCTGTTTTTCTTCGGTGTTTTGTTCTTTTCCGCCATCGATGCTTTCCACCAAATGGTAGAGTCCTTCGATGATGTCTTCTGGACGTTTGCTTTTGGCCGCTTTGAGCCAAGGGGCGAGCCACTGTTGGAGTTCCGTGTTCCAATTTCTTTTTTGGGGTGTATTGAGGTCGATAAAGGTGAGGTTTTCCTTTACGATATCGTTTTCCAAGGTGTTGAGCAGGGCAGTTTTAGAGCTGATGCTTTTGATGTAAGGGTGGCGCAGGAGGTCGAGCAAATCGCTAAACCGCACGCTTCCACTACTTCCTTCCATCATCCTAAAAAATGCCGCAATGAGTCCGGAAAGGGGCGTGCTCCTGAGGGCAATTCCCATGGAAACGTTGGCGCTTTTTACTTGATCTGGGATGGATTCAATCACCGCGGGGAGCATGCTTTCATCGGGCAGCACAATGGCGGTGTTTTCGATGTCGTCTTCGCTCATCTCTTGGAGAACGTTCATCACCCATTTGCATTGGGCCACAGCTGAAGAGGCGGCTACAATTTGCAGGTGTTTCTCCTGGCTGCGAAAATGATTGGCTATGGGGAGTTTTCCAAGCACTTGAGTGGCTTGACGAATGAAGGTGCCCGCTTCAATTTGCGGATCGTTCACATACCATTCATCGCCATCAAACAAAACGGTAGCTTTTCCCAAACGAAGCCATTGGCGCACGGTATCGGCCTCTGCTTGGGTCATGGCGTTGAGCCCCACTACATAAAGGTGCTCAAAACCGTGGTCAAGTGGCAGGGCTTGTTCGCATTGCCATCGGGCGATGGCTCCTCCGTAAGTGCTCCCCTTTTGTTGAAGTTTATTTTTGAGGTGATGGTACACCTTGGGCAATTGATTCCAGAAGTAGAGAAATTCTTCTTGGGTAAGGCTGAGTTCTTCGGCATTGAAGCTCCATGCTTCGACGTACTTGATTTTCCTGAGGTCGGTAAACACGGCGTCGGGATCGGCCAGCTGGTGGTCGATTTCATTGAAGTCGGCAAGCATTACTGGTCCCCACGACATAAAACTATCGAAGGATTCCTCGCTTTTGCACACTTCTTTGAAACTGAGAAAAGCCTCAACGAGGAGGTCGAGTTGCTGAATGGCTTGGAAGGGCGTTTGCTTGGCCAGCACTTCGCTCATGGTGAGGAATTCTGGATGCCAATGAGCGCCTTTTTCCAGCGCTTTGAGGTGTTTTTTGAGGAAGATGGACGTTCGTTTCCCCGGCAGCACTACGGCAACATTGGCCAATGATTGGTGTTGGGTTTTGAGTAATTGCGCAATGTCTTGAAGAAAGGAACTCACATCTCAGGGTTTAAAGATCATTTATCTTTTAAAGTAAACCCGTTTTTAATGAATTGCACAAATTCTTTGAACACTTTTTTTGATTTGAACACCGATGCCACCACGCTGCCCATGTTTTCTTTTGGATTTTCCTTGTTTTTTTCTGGCTGAAGGGGCCCTGGGTTGGACTTGGATTGGTCTTGCCGAGCAGATGACTTGCTTTCGGTATCGATGTTTTGTTCTTCGAGCATTTCCGAGAGCTCGTCGGCAATCTTAAAGCGCTCCTGGGCTTGTTTTTTCCAGCCGGCTTGTTCTTCGAGCAAACCGAGGTTGTTCTGCGCTACGGCATCCTCGGGGTCGAGTTCTACGGCTTTGCGGTAGTCGGCCAAAGCTCCTTCGTAATCCTTCATGGCAGATCGAATGTAAGCCCTGCTGGAGTAGCGGTAGGAGTAGTCGGGCTGCAGTTTTACGGCGTAGTTCAAGTCCGACATGGCGTCTTCGCTTCGCCCCAAATGAAACAAACATACCGCTCGATCATGATACAAATCGGGGTTATCAATCACGAAGAGCATGGCCTTGTTGTAAGCGGCGTAGGCTTTTTCGTGTTGGCCTTCTTTAGAGAGGGCTTGGGCAGATATCCAGTGTTTATTTTCCATCTTTGTGCAAAGATGACAAAAGCATGGACGAAAAGTTTCCCGTTTACTTAGAAATTGTTGGTGGAAAGTCGATTTACTGCATTTCCAGCCCCAGTGAGATGGAAGAAATTCAGGTGATTGGAGCGCGTTATACGGTGCATCGTTTGGTGGCTAAGATTTTGCCAGAGCGGGTGCTGATTCAAGACATCTTGGCCAACGAGGGCGGAAGGTGGAATCGCATTTCAAAGGAAGATTATGAAGCCAAAAAGTCCTTCATCACCCAGAAAAAAACCTTGCTTTAAACCATTAACAGGCGCTTGTTCGGTAATGCTGCTGCCTTGCTTCATCTCAATTACAGAAGGCCTTACTTTTAAATCATGATTGCACCTCAAGAAAACGCTTCTTTGCGTCAATACAATTCCTTCGGTTTGGATGTGAACGCCGAATATTTTGCTGCCTTTTCGAAGCTCGATGATCTGCGCGAATTGCTGGAGTGGCGGAAGCGTAAAAAGTTGGACCTCCTTTTACTTGGTGGCGGAAGCAACGTGCTTTTTAAGGGCGATAAGTCGGGCTTGGTATTGCGCAATGAGTTGATGGGGATCAATTTGGTGGGGGAAGATGCAAGGAGCTATGTACTGGAATCTGGAGCAGGGGTGGTGTGGCACGATTTGGTGATGCACTGCGTGAAGGAGAACATGGCGGGATTGGAGAACCTATCGCTCATTCCGGGAAGTGTGGGAGCGAGTCCCATGCAGAACATCGGTGCCTATGGTGTGGAGATTGAGCAGGTTTTTGAATACCTCGATGCCCTGCATTTGGAAAGCGGGGAGGTCCATCGTTTTAGTCATGCCGATTGTCAATTTGGCTACCGAGAGAGCGTGTTCAAGCGGACTTTGAAGGGCGAGTATTGTATTGTGAAGGTGGCCTTTCGCCTTCAGAAGGAGGCCAGTTTAAAAACAAGCTATGGCGCCATTCAGGAAGAGTTGGAGCGCTTGGGCGGGGAGCTGAACATCGCTAAGGTGTCTCAAGCGGTGATCAACATTCGTCAGTCAAAACTGCCCGACCCCAAGCTGATTGGCAATGCCGGAAGTTTCTTCAAAAACCCCGTGGTGAGCATGGAGGAGTATGCCCAAATCAAAGAAAATCACCCCAATTTAGTGGCTTATCCTAGCGGCGAGGGCATGAAGTTGGCGGCAGGATGGCTCATTGACCAAGCAGGCTGGAAGGGACATGATAGAGGCGCTTACGGGGTGCACGACAAACAAGCCTTGGTATTGGTGAACCGCGGTGGTGCCACGGGTGAGAAGTTGTTTGCCTTGTCCGCCGACATTATTGCCGACATTGAACAGAAGTTTGGTGTGCGTTTGGAGCGGGAGGTGAATATGATTGATTAAATCACAATTCAATCATCTTTCAAAACTTCGCGCAAGGAACAATGCGTCGTTTGGCCAAGCGGGCGTTGCGTTTGTTGGACCATTCGTACTGGATGGAAATTTCATGGGCTCCGCCTGAATTTGGACTGCCGAGCTGCGAAATGGTTAAATCATAGCTGTATCCAATCTTATACCTATTGGTGTTAATGCCCACCAGCAGGGCTACAGCATCTTGGTTGAGGTATCCGTAGCCGTTGCTCTTCGCCAAAAGTCCACGGTACCAGAGCCCGAAAGTGAAGGGCTCGGTTTCCACATAGGCACCAAGATCGAGTTGATTAAAATCGCCTTGCTGCTTGTAATTGAAGGCAGCCACAATGTAATTCTTGGAACGATTGTAAAACTTGCCGGGCATTTTCATGCGGTAACCACCGTGCGCACTGTATTTCCGAGCAAGAATGGATACCGTTTGAGGGAAAAGGCTTTCGTTGGGTTCGTTGAGGTGGTGCACCGCCAAGCCGAACCAGTATTTTTTGCTGAACAACAAGGCTCCTGCACCCATGTCAAAAAAGCCGTGGGGTTGAATTCCGTTGGTTTCCAAAGAGTTCTCAGCATTGTCGCGAATGATTTGATCACTGAAAACAAGGTCGTTAAAATTGATGTTTCTATTGGAGTAGCCAAATTGAATCGCGGGCAAAAAGAAAACATCTCTTCGAATGGGCACTTCGTAGGTGTATTGCAAGGCCACCGTATTGCTTCTCAAAGCACCACTACCTGCCTTTTCGTGCATGGCGAGAATACCAAAACCACTGTTGATACTTGGGGCGTAATGATCAAAAGCGAAGTTGTAGGTTTGCCACCCACCAGCAATGGAAGGCCATTGGTTTCGTCCGTTTATGGCCAAGCGGTTTTGCACCGATGTACCAGCAAAGGCGGGATTCAGATAGGTGGGAGCCGCATAGAATTGGGTAAACTGACTATCCTGAGCGATGGTCGAGCTTGCCCAAAGGAGGCACAAAAGAGACGATATGATGAGCTTCAGCTTCATTCTTTAGGTAACAAAAAGTCAGGTAAAATCACCTCCACTTCTCCTGTTACGGGAAAATCGAGGAAGAGTTGTTCGCTGCTTGTCTTGTGCCCTTCGGCTTCCAAAATCAAGCGGTATTTCATCAAGGGGTTCAAGACCAAAACAAAGGCACCTGTTTTTGGGTGACACTTATAAATGCCTTGCACTTGTTGGTCGTCTTCGTTCAAAACGGTAATGCTGGTGTGCACGGGATCACCCTCATCATTCGCAATCTTGCCTTTAACAATCAACTGCACTTGTTGTCGGTAGATGAAGTCGATTTCATACAAATCTTGTTTCCCATAGCCTCCGCTCTGATCAGATGAGTAGTAGCCTTTTCGCCCACCGGCATCTACGGCTAAATAAATGTCGTCAAACACGGTATTCACGGGGTAGCCGAGGTTTTCAACGGGGCTCCATAATTCCGGACCTTCTACATAGGCTCTAAAAACATCGTAACCACCAATGGTGCTGTGTCCTTTAGAACTGAAATAAAGTGTTTTTTTGTCGATGTCCATAAAAGGGGCATCATCATCGTAAGGCGTGTTGATGGCCGGACCCAAATTCTTCGGCAAACTCCAATCTCCAGTGGGGAGTCGTTTTACACGGTAGATGTCTTTTCCTCCGAAGCCTCCTGGACGATTGGAAGAGAAGTACAAGGTATTTTTGTCTGGCGAATAGCAAGCGGAAGCCTCTTGATAAGGCGAATTGATTTCTTTACCGAACATTTTCGGGTCGCTCCAGCCTTCACCACTTTTCTCCGTGAAATAAAGATCGCCTCCTGTTAAATTAGCGTTGGTGCGGTAGATGATCATCGTTTTCCCATCCGAAGAAATGCTCACCGTAGCATCGTGAGTGGTGGTGTTCACGGGCGCACCGATGTTTTGCGCTGGGGTCCAAATGTTGGCTTCGGGACGCGAGCTGCTGTAAATGTCTTCGAAGTATTCTTCGTTGGGGTCTTTCAGTTGGCCTGTACTGCCTTTTCTTCTCGAGGTGAAGTAGAGGGTGCTGTTGTCTGCACTCACAATGGGCACATATTCTGAGTATGCGGTATTGATGGTAGGACCCATGTTCTTGATGCGCACATCCACGGGGTTTTTGATGGCCGCTTTAGCTCGCACGCTCATGGCTTTGTGATATTCCACCGTTGCGAGGTCCACTTTTGGGTTCACCACTTCTTGGTACTTGCTGAAGGCCAAATGAGCATCGTCAAAACGCAGGTTGAGGTGCAAGGCTCTTCCATAGTAAAAATAGGCTTCTGGCTTGCTTTCAATGGCTTTTTCAAGATGAGCGAGGGACTTTTTTTCGTCCATTCCCAACTCAATCATGCAGGCGCCAAGTTGATAGTTCAAACGGGCATCGCTGCTGTCTTTTTGAAGCAGTGGGTGCAAGAGGTCGTAAGCAAAGTCATACATCTCCTGTTGAAAGGCAATGTCTGCTTCATCCAAACTGCGCTGATCCTTTCGGTCCCATTCCTCCTGAGCATTCAGCATGAAAGCGCTCAAAAGGGCGAGGAAGAGGGTGATATGTTTTTGTCCTTTCATCATCGAATAATCAGTGTTACATCTCCCGCTTCAATGCGTTCTTGTCCGTCAACAAACTTCATCTTCGCCTTCCAAGCATACACGTCTTGTTTACAAAGTTCTCCTTTGTAATAGCCGTCCCATCCTATGTTCACGTCTTCACTTTCGAAGAGGAGTTCGCCCCACTTGTTGAAGATTTGAAGTTGGTATTCTGTTACACCGAAGTGGGTAGGGAAGAACACGTCGTTGTTAAAGCCGTTCGGGTCATAAGCCCCGCCGTTGCTTTCGCTGGTGTTCGGACTAAATGCATTGGGGAAGACAATTTCGCCCAGGGCAATGGCATTCAGTACATCATAGCGAATGAGGGTATCGTTGCAGCCAAATTCATTGGTGGCCACCAATTGGATGGAGTAAAGGCCTTCTTCCTGGTAGTAGTGCACCGGTTCAAATTCGGTAGAAGTGGTTTCGTCGCCAAAATCCCATTCGTAAGCCGTTGCGTTTTCAGAGAGGTTAACGGTAAACATGGGTTGGTTGGGCACCACCACTTCGTTGGGCGAAATGGTAAAGCTTGCTGTAGCTTTTGGGTGAACCGTAATGATTTCTTCTTGTACCAATACATCGCTGTCGCCTTCATTGAAGCCAAAGGCGGTCAAGCTGACGCTGTAGGTGCCGGCTTGGTAGTAGGTGTAGCTCGGGTTGGTAGCCGTGCTTGTTCCACCATCGCCAAAATCCCACAAATAACTCGCGCCATACACCGAAGTGTTTTCAAAATTCACGGTTAATGGAATACAGCCTTTGGCTTGCGCCTCAAAGTTGGCGATGGGTTCTGGAGCAATGATTTCAATGGTCTGACTGAATTGGTCGCTACAAAAACCGTTATCAATATCCAGGGTAATGGTGTATTCGCCCCAAGTGTCATAAGTATAGTCTGCAGGGTCGATGCCGCTTTGATTGCCGTTATCGCCCATACTCCACGAGTAGTTCGCCGAGTTACCTGCGCTACTGAGGTTGTTTATGGCAATGGTCGCGTCAGGGAACACTTGAGATTCGGGTGTTGCCGCAAATAGGGCTTCAGGTGTAGCATAGACGTTAATGTTGGCATAAGTGGTGTCGTAACAACCAAAAAACGATTGGGCCACCATCATTACTTCAAATTCCAAGTCTTCTGTTCCCTCATTCACAAAGGTGTGTTGCGGATTTGAAAGGGAGCTTTCACCCCCATCACCAAAAAACCACTGATAGCTAATTCCTCCTTGCGACTGGTTTTGGAATTGCACATTCAGAGGGGTACAGCCATTGATCTCTCCGGTGAAGTCGGCCTGAAGTTGTGGCAATACATTCACAGTCAATTGATCGCTCGAGGTACATCCACTGGCGCTGCTCACGTTAAGGGTAACATCGTAAGAGATGGGTTCCGTACCGAAGTTAAAATAGGTGTAGGTGTGAAACTGCTCGGTGGTTCCGCTCACTTCTCCAGTACCGTAAACCCAAGAAACTTGGTCGGCATTGATGGATGCATTTTCAAACACCACATCCAAAGGATAACAACCAAAAGTGGTGTCAATGAGCGCAACGGCCGTGGAGGTAGCCAAAACGGTGACCGGCACAAAGCTGGTATCGGTACAACCATAAACAGACGATGCAACGAGCATGACATTGTACGTGGTGTCTTCTGGCGAGTTATTGGTGAAGATGTGTGAAGGGTTGGTTTGCGAAGAACCGATGCCATCGCCAAAATCCCAATCAAAACCAGAATTTGCTCCAAGCGATTGGTTGGAGAAGGTCACATTCAAAGGAGCACAGCCCGCTTCAACGCCTTCAACCGCTGAAGTTACCAGCGGGAAAACGGTGTAAGGAATGCTGGTTTGGTCTGTACAAGCTGCGTCAGAAATGGCAGTAAGACTCACCACATATTCCACCGGTTGGGCGGAAGTGCTCGACCAAACGTGCTGGTGAAGTGGGGCGTCTTCGTTACTAAAACTCGCATCGCCATAATTCCACTCGTAAGATGTTGCGCCGGTACTGGTATTAAAAATATCTGCCGGCGCAGGGTGGCAGCCTTCTTCTTGGCTCAAGTTAAATTGAGCAATGGGAGAAGGATTTACGGTAATGGGTAGGGTGAAGCTGTTGGTGCATCCGAAATCGGTAATGATGCTCAAACTTACGTTGTAGGTGGTGTCGGTGGCGGTCGGACTAAAAAAGGTGCTCGATGGGTTTTCGTTCACGGAGTTGAGTCCGTTTCCAAAATCCCAAGAGAAGGAATCACCATTAGACGAAGTGTTTTCAAATTCCACCAAGTAGGGCGAACAGCCATCACCAGGATCGGCAAAAGAGGCCACGGCTTGCGGATAAACTTGAATGGGCAAGGTGAAGGAGTCGATGCAACCGTCGTCTGAAATGGCTGTCAATTCAACTTCGTAGACGATCACTTCGTCTGTTAAATTTTCAAAGGTGAAGCTGTGCGTTAATGCACTTTCACTGCTTGTTCCAGCACCACCGTAGTTCCAATCGTAGGTGTCGGCCTGGATGCTGAGGTTTTCAAAATTCACCGTGAGCGGACTACATCCCGAGTTGATATCAGCCGTGAACTGCGCAATTGGTTGTGGGTTCACCCAAACCTCGCTTGAGGTGGTATCGGTACAACCGAAGGGCGAAATACCAATCAGCGTTACTTCGTAAATCGCGGGGTTGGTGGTTTGATTCTCGAAGATGTGCGTTGGTGTAGGGAAGATGTTGATGTCTGAACCATCGCCAAAATCCCACTGAAAAGCGTTGATGCCTTGAATAAAGGGCATGGTAACGATGAGAGGAGAACAGCCACTGTCTGGTAACAAATCAAACTCCCAATTGGGTGTTGGGTAAACGGTAATGTTCGAGTAGGTGGTGTCGTGGCAACCGTTGTCTGCAAAGGCAATGAGTTCTACTGTAAAGTTTTGAAGGAAGCCCGTGTTGTTCGCATACAGGTGGTCTGGGTTTTCTTGTGTTGAGGTGGTATTATCACCAAAATCCCAGGCATAGCTGCTTGCACCAGTGCTTGTGTTGATGAAATTCGCATCAAAAGGAGCACAGCCTGGCGGAACTGAATTGTCTTGAAAAGAAGCTTGGGCACCGGGGGAAACCAGTACATCTAAGGTGTCTGAAGCGCCACATCCAAACGTAGAGAAGGCGGTAAAAATCACCTGGTAAATGGTGTCGTTTGGGGTGAAGTTGAAATAGGTGTGCGAAGGGGCTTCGTCTGTGCTAGCGGTATTGTCGCCAAACAACCATTGGTAACTAGCGGCTCCTGCCGTAGCATTTTCAAATTGCACTTCCAGTGGAGCACAACCTTCAGTAGGGTTGAGTCCGATAACCGGCACAGGAGCAGGTTCTACGCTCACGGTTTGTGTTAAGCTTGCGCCACAATTGGCCGTTGTAACTGTTAAAGTAACATCAAATGAGCCATCGCCAGCATAGGCGTGTTCTGGGTTCTGGTCGAAACTGCTAAAGCTATCGCCAAAGTCCCATACCCATGAAATGATTTGATCGCCAGGATCGGCAACTGACAAATCAGTAAACTCAGCTGCCGTGCCTTGGCATACGTTATTGGCTAAGAAGTCAACTTGTGGCGAGGCATAGACGGTAACCAGGGCTTGGTCTGTGTCTAAACATCCGTTCAGTCCTTCCACGCTGAGCGTTGTCAGGTAGTTGCCCGGGGTGTCATAAACAACACTCGGAGGCGTATTTCCACTAAAGGTATTTGGGGCCACATCGAAGGTCCAGGTGGCGCTTACCCCACCCGTACTTAAATTCTCATAATCCACACTCAAGTTGTCGCAACCAATGAGGTCGGATCCGCCAATGATGGCCACCGGGCTGGGTTGCACGATTACCTCTACACAAGTGGTGTCTGCACAACCTCCAGAAGCATTGTTGATGCCTACTGCGCTGCAAACATTGTATGTCCCTGGGTTATTAAATATATAGGTGATGTTACCTCCACCAGTTGGGAGCCATCCATTGCCATCGTCAAAATTCCACGAATAGGAGTTGGCACCGCCCGTGGCTTGTTGCAAGAAAGTGATGGGTTCGCCCACACAAATAGTGTCGTTTGAAGCCGCAATAACGGCTGTAGGTGGCGGAACAATCTGAATGTTAATGTATGCCGTATCAATACCGCAGTAATTGCTATCGAGCATCATCACTTCATAAGTTCCAATTCCCGGGTAGGCAATGGTTTGCGGAAACGTTGGAGGCCAAGGGGTCCAATCAATAATGGAATCTTGTCCTTCACCCCAATAGTCGCCGAAGTTCCAGTATTCGTAACGCTGGAAAATGTTTCCTTGGAAAAGACAGTTTCGTTGGGTGGTGTTGGTGAGTTCTACTACCGTGTCTGGATAGCAGAGCAGTGATGCACTAGCTGTAATGGCCGCATCATCAATGTCCCAAATACGAATGGGGTTGAAGGTGGCCTCACTCGCTCCACCTTGAATGGTGTTGCAGTAGTTTTCTGCCACCAGCGACACCACGGTTTCGCAGTCTACGGTGTTTTGTTCGTAGGTGTGTGAAATAACTTGGTTCCAGTTGGTGTAATCGAAGGTGAGTGGCGGACTCCCATCGCCAAAATCCCAAGTAAATGTTGTTGTTTCTGATACGTTGGTTGAAGAGTTAATGAACTCCATGGCTTGTGGAGCGCAGGCTTGTGTTAAGCCGCCCACAGGAATTTGAATGGAGGCGCTGGTGGCTTCTTCCATCACTACAACTCCTTCAATGACGCATCCCGTATTGATTTCGGTAATGCTCACCACGAAGGTATCAACAGTAGCGGTGTACAGGTGGTTTATGGCCACAGGAGAGTTCCAGCTTGCACCGGTAGTGTTGGCTGTTCCATCGCCCCAATTAATTTCATATTCTCCCCAATCATCTGGAGATTGGAGGTTGAAATTAAAGTTACCCCCTGAACAGCTGTACCAATACGGATCGTCTACAGCATTCCCGAAGAAATCGAAAACTTGCGGACACTGGCCGTAAGCGCTTCCGGTCATCAGGAGGGCAAAAATGATAATAGGGCGGAGTAAACTCAAGGTTCGTTTGTTCTCCATGAAAGGTTATACGCAGCTAAGCTTCCTTAGATACGATATTTGTAGGGGTTTCGACTAATTCACTTGTTTGTGCGATGAATGAATCTCGTTTGATTCAAGATCGAACGGGCTAAATTTAAGGAAGTCAATAAAGGAGATTAAGCTTGTTCTTGAATTTTCTTAACAATGAGATTAACAGCAGGACAAACAAGGGTGTTTTTCATGGTCAAATTGAGGATTTGATGCATGTTTTTTCTGTCGGTATGCGGGTATTCTCTACACGCTTTTGGTCGGACTTCATAAACGCTGCACTTGTTGTCTTCGCCCAGAAACGGACAAGGGGCGGTGTGCAATACAAAGTCGCCATCATCATCAATAACAAGGTGTTCAATTTGGAATTCCACGGCTTTCATGCCCAGGTGCTGAGCGAGGCGTTCGATGTCTTTTGGTCTAAAAATCGGACTCGTGGTTTTACAGCAATTGGCGCAAGTCAGGCAGTCGTATTGATTAAAAACAGCCTCGTGCGCTTCGTGGAAATCGGCATCAACTTGTTTGTGTGGGCGTTTGGCTTGTTTCTTAAACCAAGCTTGGTTGGCCTTCTTGTTTGTTTTTGCTTGCGCGATGGACTTCTCCACCTCAAAGGCTTTATTCATGAGGGTTTTGGAAATCGGGGTTGTTCACAAAGGAGGTGTCGGTAAGGGTTTTCAAAAAGGCAATGATGTCTAATTTTGAAACAGGAGGGAGCATCAAACCGCCTTCGGTATACTTCATGAATGGATCAACAGTAGGTGATGGAAGTCCTCCGCTGTTGTAGTGTTCTACAACCTCTTCGAGCGTGTTGAACCTTCCGTCATGCATATAAGGCGCGCTGAGCTCTACGTTGCGTAAGGTAGGCGTTTTGAATCGACCATAGTCCAAGGGATTACCTGTTACGCCACCCACTCCAAGGTCGCTAAACTCAGAATCTAAACCGTTGTTGTGCGGTAAATAATCGGTGAATTGAAGTCCGGCTTCACCATGGCAGTGAAAACAATCGGCCCCAAACTGCCCACCTTGAACAATATCCGGGTCGCCCCCTTCTTTTTGGAAGAGCTCGTAACCTCTAAATTCGGCCTCGGTAAAAATGTACTCTCCGCGTCGCCATTTGTCGAATTTAGAATTGGCGGAAACCATTGTTCTTAGAAATTGAGCCATGGCCTTAACTGCCCTGTCTTCGGTAATCGCATCATCCCCAAAAGCCGCCGCAAACTTGGCAGGGTAGAGGTCGGTATTCCGCAATTTATTCAAAGCATCTTCCCACGATTGATTCATCTCAATGGGGTTAGGAATGGGTTCGCGAAGTTGTTCTTCCAAGGTCAGTGCTCTGCCGTCCCAAAAATAATCCTTCGCCCAGCCCAAGTTTAATAGAGCCATGGACTGACGCGTTCCAACAGCTCCCGTAATTCCCACAGAAAATTGTGCAGGATCAGAAAAGGAATGTTCTGGGAAGTGACAAGATCCGCAGCTCATGGAGTTGTCGCCAGAAAGCAAGGGTTCCCAAAAGAGCAAACGGCCCAATTCAATGCCTTCCACCGTAGTTGGATTGTCCACCGGAATGTCCATGGGCGGAAAAAAGGGTGGAATAGTGATTTCGTAAGGCGTACCAAACACCGGAGTCTCACACTCTTCTGTATAGCCTTTGCGGCATCCTTGAGCGAGGATGATGAAAGCAAGAGTAATGATGACGGCGCTTATTTTCTTCATTTGTTCAAATTTACGAAAAGTGTCTCAAGGGAAATAACTTGGGTTTTGAAGCAATGTTTCGTCGCTAAGGGTATTTAAAAAGGCAATTAACTTACTTTTATCTTCCTCACTCAATTCAAAACCATCTATTCTAGGGTCTTTGTTGATGTGATTTTCCCCACCACTGGCAAAAAAGCCGATCACTTCTTCGAGGCTTTCGAGGCTTCCGTCGTGCATGTATGGCGCCGTTAGGGCCACGTTTCGCAGGGACGGAGTTTTAAATTTACCGTGATCTTCTTGGTTAAGGGTGATGCGCTCTCGCCCGGCATCGGCATACTCGCTGTACAAGCCGATGTTGATGTAGTCGAAATTACTGAACAAAACGCCTGCATGACACGAAGCACATTTTAGTTCATCACCCATAAATAAAGCCATGCCTTGCATTTCTTCTTCAGTGAGGGTGAGCTCACCCAATAAGTACTGATCATACTTTGAATCAACACTCACCAAACTGCGTTCAAAAGCAGCCAGTGCTCGGGTGATGCTGTAAGGTGTAAGTCCTCGTTGAAAAGCACTCATGGATAATTCATGCAAAACAGGGTCTTGGTTCAGTTCTTCAGCAGCAAGTAAGATGTTGTGGTCCATTTCGTTTTCATCAGCAATAGGGGCGAGCACTTGGAGTTCAAGACTGGGAACACCGCCGTCTGCAAAAAGGCGAGGTGCATAGCCCACATTGGCCAAAGAAGGCGCGTTTCTTAAACCCGTTCTCCCTTCAATTCCGGTGCTGAGCGCTTGTCCGTCAGAAAAAGCCAAATGCTGTAAATGACAAGTAGCGCAGCTCACCAGTCCGTCTCTCGACAAGCGGGTATCGTGAAAAAGTAAGCGGCCAAGTTCCACGGCATCCACAGTTAAAGGGTTGTCTGCCGGAACCGGCATTTCAGGGAAGTGATTTGGTAAATGGAGTGCGTAAGGCTTGTTCTCGGGCATAATCAGCTCGTCTGTTTCGGGTTTGCAGGCCACGAACAGCAGGCTAAGGATGACGAAGATGTAGGCCAGTTGTTTCAATTCAATTCAATCGCTTCATTAAAGAGTGTCGTAAAACGTTCCGCTAGGGGAACATTTCCGCTGGTGTGGGTGATGTTGTCGCTGCCAATATCAATGGTGTCATTCTCATTAAAGAAGAAGCGCTCCACATGAAAATCGAGGTAACGCACTTCTGTTGCTTCGTCGATGGTAAAGGGCTTTTCAAGAAAGTGCTCTCTGTAGAGGAAGTCTTCTCCAACGTGGTAGGCCCAAGGGTCGAGAATCGGACTCATTTCGCCATCCAAATTGGCTTTTCCTTCCACTTTAGTGAAGATATATCCAGTGTTCCATGTCCAAAACATTCCCGCACTTCCATTCACAGAAAGCGGGTGGTTGCTGGCATATTGGGAGGGGTCTTGGTCTTTGTTCAATTCCTCGGGAACCCCAATTCCAAATTTAATTCCCTGGTAATCGCCCTTCTCGATGGTCCAGTTATACACTTTGTCTTGCGAAAAGTTGATGAGGTCGATGCCCTGCAAAGGCACTTCACTGCCGTCGGTTTTTACCGCTTTTATTTCAGCGATGTAGGTTTTGAAACCGTCAACACGAATGGTGTGACCAAGAACATCAGTATAAATTTCACCTATTGTAAAGTCGTTCCCATTGAAAAGGGCACGGGGCACGAGGCGAAGTTGACCTTCGAGTTCTTCATCCGTTTCTTTCGTGCATCGCGATTGCATTAAGGGAAAGACAAGAAGCAGCAAGAGATAGTGTTTCCAATTCATGTTGGGCAGTTTAGTTTGTTGGCTTGAAGATAAAGGCGTGTATCCCTAATTAGAGACACACGCCAATGTAATCATTCAAAATCAATAGTGGTGCTTTGGATGTTGTCTGCAATTCCGTTGGTGAGCTCTGAGGCGCCGTGGGTTCCAGATAGATTATCGAAAGCTACATTTAAAAACATGCTGTGGTAGTCAATGTTCATGTTGACGCTGTTGCTGCCCTCTTCAAGATCAAGCATCAACATGGCACTCATGTCTCGTCTGAGTTCATCCGTAGCCGCGTGAATGCTAAACGGCACCAAGTTTCCATCGCCAGCAATGTCGGCTCTTCCTTCCACTTTCAAAAACTTATACCCGGCGTCTGGGTTCCATCCCCAGTGCATTAGTGGGTCGTTCAAAGGCGCCAAGGCCAAGGTAGGGTCTTGGTGGTTGAGTAGGCTATCCAATCCAAACAAGAAGCTCAAATTGTGAACGTTTGTGAGGTTTGTAGCAGCAATTTCTATTGTATCCGTGCTGGCTGCAGAAAGAAGGATGGCTGTTTCTCCATTCTCCGTGTTGTCCATCATGTCGCTCATCACAAATCGTGAAAGATAAAAGCGCACTTCATCAAATTGAACATCAACGCCATCAATGTTGTACGTTGTTCCCAATTCAAAAGGAGCGTCTTGCCACTGGTGAACAGGGTTTACTTGAATGGTGCTTGTTGGAATCACAACTCCAGGGAGCGGCGTTACAATTTCTTCTGTTTCTTCGTCTTTTTTACAGCTGCTTAGCGCTAGTGCGATGAAGGCGAATAATAAGGTGTATGAAAGTAATTTTTTCATTCTTGTTTTTATTTTGCAATCATGTAGTTAAGACCAATTTGCACTTGAGCTACAGCAGGAATTTGAGTTCCTGTTTGGGCTTGTGCCATAATGCCTTGCCATGTTGCTTGTAGTGATACATTTTTAAATTGAATTTCCATACCGAGATTGGCAAATAAATAGCGTCCTCCGGTATTGTTTAATACTGTGCCATCTTCTTGGTCTACAGTTAATTGTTCAGCGTAAACCCCTACAAAAGGCAGGAGGCTTCGTTCCTCATTCCCAATAATAAAAAAGTGTTGCCAAGAGGCGCTCATAACGTGTCCGTGCAGATATCCCGACAAATTGCTGGTGTTTCTTCGTCCCATTCCATTAATCAGCACTCCAAAGCGTTTGTACTTCGCCATGTACTCAAATTGAGCAAGGAAATCATAACTGCCCGTTCCTGCTTGTAAGTCGTGATCTAGCGCCACACCTTCGTGTTGAAGCTTCGTTGCTCCTAAGGGGAATTTAAGGCCAAAACCACATACGAGTCTGTGCCTAAAGTTACTTTGCGAAGCGTTTGCTTTGCTGATCAGGGGTGCATAACGGGCCATCAACACCGGGTCGCCAAAGCCGCTTGAGCTTCCTGCATCCTTGCCGTTGATGGTGCGTTCGCGCTGAACGATTGGGAGCATACCGAATACCGACCAACGTTCATTAATTTGGTAGGTGCCTCGGAGCTCGCAAGTGGCGAATAGTTCTTTGTATTCGTCGCCAATAAAGACCGCTTCTTCTTCCTCTAAATGCTTCGCGAGTGATTGTGTTTGAAAAGGTTCAAGCCTACCTTGATGCAGCCGAGAACGATGCCAAAAGCCCAAACGATGATTGAAATCATAGGGCCGGATGCCTTCGAAAATGCTGCATACGTCACAAGCGTATGAATAAAAAGGAAGAACAAAGAGGCCCAAAATAAAGAGCTTCTTCATTGAATTTTATCATGTAGTTTGAAATAAATCAGATCGATTTAAATCAGCTCGGGAGGGAAGTCGATGTTTCGGTGAATGCCATCGCGAATGCTTTCTTGGCAGCAAAAGCACTTTGCCTTTTCGGTAAAATCATTGCTCGTGCTTTCAGAAGGAGAAACAGGTGCAATCCAATCCCAATTGACCCATTGTGGAAGTTCTTGCTGCTGGTCGATGGGCTTCTCCGCTTTTTCAAGCGCATCATTCAAATAACACTTTCCTTTACAGCAGGAATCGGGAATATCTTTCTCAACACACAACTCGGTAGCAATACGTTCTTGGTTCAACTCAAAGTGCAAAAGCACAAAGCTAGTTGCCAATTGCGAGAAGCAAATACTCAGAATACTGCCGATAAGAAGGACGTGTTTTACCCCACAAAGGTAGAATATTGCTAACTTGCTTCAACTTTATTTCTGAGATAATGACCACCCTTTCCGACAAAAAATTTCTCGTTTATCGCGCTTCCGCGGGTTCTGGTAAAACATACACCTTAGTGAGCATGTATATTTTGTGCTGCCTTGAGAAATCCAATGCCGATTATTTCAGACACATTCTCGCCATCACTTTCACCAATAAGGCCGCTGGGGAAATGAAGAAAAGGGTGATGAAGTACCTCGAAGAAATCCCACAAGGAAAACATGCCGAGATGCTCCAGTTTTTTGTTGAGCAAACAGGGAAAAGCGCGGAGGAGCTGAAATCACAATTGCAGGCCATTCATAAAACCATGCTGCACCGTTATGGTGAGGTGAGCATCATGACCATCGACCGTTTTGTGAACAAGCTGATTCGAAGTTTTTACAAAGACTTGGGCTTGGATGCCGATTACCGCATCGAGCTCGACCAGGCAAGAATTACAGGTTCTGCGGTAGATCAGCTCTTGAGCAAGGTAGGTGAAGATGCCTTGCTCACAAATATCTTAGAGCACTATGTAAGTGATCTGGTGGAAGACGAGAAAAGCTGGAAAGTAAAAACGGTACTCGACGATTTTGCGGGCAACATCTACAAAGAAAGTGTGCAGTCCTTTCTCGATCACATGCGCGAAAAGTCGCCTTCGAGTTTACTCGCAGCTCAAGGAGAAGTAAAAAAAGACATCGCCAAGCAAATCGCCACCTGGAGATCGCTTGCAGCAAGTGCTTTTGAGATCATCAGAAAGCACGGCGTTGAACACTGTTATAACAGAAACTCCTTGCCCAAATACCTCCGAGCAGTAGCCGATGGAGATATAAAAATGCCTTCGCCCTCACTCTTAAAAGAATTTGAAAATGGCGAATTTGTAGTTCCTCAAAAGATCACTGGATTAGATCGAGAACGAACAGAAGAAGCCGCTGCAGCGCTTATTGATGCCTTTGGCGAACTCATGGAGTCAATGAGTGAAGAAGAGGTGGGTGCGCACCTCCTGCTGCAACGTTTGAGTAAGAAGATTTACCAAATGGCTGTGCTTTCACAACTCGAAAACGAGGCCAAGAAATATCAAGAGCAGCAGAATGTAAAGACCTTTTCCGACCTCAATGCGATGATTTCAGATTTGGTGCGGAACAACCCAGCTCCCTTCGTTTTTGAACGTATTGGTCAGCGTTACCACCACTTCCTCATCGATGAGTTTCAAGACACCTCGATTGTGCAGTGGCAAAACTTGCTCCCGCTTTTTGAAGAAGCCTTGGCTGGTGGTCATTTAAACCTCATTGTGGGCGATGGAAAACAAGCCATTTACCGTTGGAGAAACGGCGATGTTCAGCAATTTCAAAACATGCCCAAGTTGGTCGACCCCAATCCCACGCCCGACATGCGCGCTCGGGAGCAGGTGTTGAAAATGCACCATGAAGACAAGTACCTCGAAACCAACTACCGCTCTCATGCGCAGGTGGTTGAATTCAACAATGCACTGTACTTGGCATTGGCTGAGCATTTGTCTGATGATTTTAAATCGATTTACACCAAGCAAGAGCAGTTGGTAAACCACAAGAATGAGGGTTTTGTACAGCTCAATGGTGTCTTTGGGAAAACAGTGCCCGAGCGAATGGAAATGCGTCACCAACAAATGATCGAAAGTGTCCATCGTTTGAAATCGGCCGGAGTTGCTTTGAACGACATCGCCCTTTTGTTCAGAACAAATAAAGAAGCCGCCGCTGCTGCAAATGCCCTTTTGGAAAACGGAATTCAACCCATCACGGAAGAGAGTTTGTTGCTGCAAAATCACCCTGGGGTGCATGCGGTAATGAGTTTTTTGGGCTTCTTGGTGAACCGAAACGACGATCGGGCCAAGGTGCAGTTCATCAGCTCACTTTCACAGATGGGAAACGCTTTGAATGAGCTGGAGGTCTTTGAAAAATACACGGTTTTCACCAAACACAGCAAGCCAAAAGGAAGCGATAGAATTCGTTCGCACTTCGACTTACAGACTTTCCTCGATGAGCAAATTCCGGCACTGAATCAAGCCGGCTTGGCAGACAAACAGCTCTATGAGTTGATTGAGTTGCTCTTAAGTGTTTTGGGCGTTTACGAAAAGGCACCGGCCTATGCGGAAGCACTGCTGCAATTGGTTTTGGATTACAACGCGCAAGATCAAGAAGGGATTTCCGGACTTTTAAAGCACTGGGAATTGAAAAAGAGCAAGGCGAGCATTCGTGTTACTGAAGGCAGTGAAGGGGTTCGTTTGTTCACGGTGCACAAGTCGAAAGGACTGGAGTTTCCTTACGTGATTTACCCCATGGCTTTTAGCTCTTGGTGGGATGTGCGGGGCGATTTGCCCATTCATTTGGACAAGCCCATTCACGGACTCCAAAAAGCGCTTTTACCCGCGAAACAAGGCATGGGCGGATCGGCCATTCAAGCGCAATACGACCTCGAAGCAGAACGCTTGCTCCTCGATGAATTGAACACCACCTACGTGGCCACCACGCGCGCTGAAAAAGGACTTATTGTGATTTTGGAATTGAAAGACGATCAAGCCAAAGGCACTTCAGGGCGATTTAGGATTCCGGAGATGGTTTTTCATTGGGCGAAGGAGCGTTTTGCCGACTTTCAAAAGGATTATCGCGTGGTGATAGGGGAAATTCATCCCAAGGAGAACAAGGAAAAGCATCAGCCAGAAAAAAATGAAAGCCCCAGAAAGCGCATTTTCGAAAGAGGGCCGCTTTCTGAACGCTTGAAACTCGCTTTCGATAAGGATTTACGTTTGCTTCGCGAAGGAAAATTAAATGCCCAAGAAATCGGGAATGAGGTGCATTTCGGACTAGCCCAAGTAAAGGACTTGAGTGAATTTTCTGCTTATAAAAGTCGGGAATTTCCTTGGGTAAGAATGGATGAGGACGATTGGAAGAAGATCCTCGAGCAGATGGAAAACGTGCTCCATCATCCCAAATGCAAAGAATGGTTTTCAAAAGATCATCGAGCCATTGTGGAACGAAGTTTAATTACTCCGGAAGGCGAAGAATTACGACCAGACCGTGTGGTTTTCATGGAAGATCACATCGCCATCATTGATTTTAAAACAGGCGCGAAGAAAACCAGTCACGAAAAGCAAATTCGCCAGTACATTAAAGCTTTGGAGGCACTCGAGGAGAAAGCAATTCGGGGCTTTTTGGTGTATTCAGATGAAATGGTGGTGGAAGAAGTGAGCAGAGAAGAAGGTCAAACAAGTCTGTTTTAGGACCATAGAACCTTAATTTTTAGGAGATTTTATTCTTGAGCAACTTGTATGAGAAGCCTTCATGGAATATCTTTCGCACACCTAAATCCTTATCATGCACAAGGCTATACTCCATACGCTCCTTTTGGGGCTCTTTACTATTGCAACAAATTCAACTTTTTCTCAAAAAGTACTTCCTGAATGGGAATACAACAGAGAAGCCACTTTCCCTCAAAATAGAGCAGCGGCTTGCGCACCAGCCACTGCGCTGAGAGATTTGGAATGGAACAATGTGCGTGCTTTAATTGAAACGGGAGGATCGCTTTGGCACGACAGGGCGGTAGGAAGAGGTTCTTACGAAGTGCCAAAAGGTGGAGGAGTTTCTGTGATGTATGGAGGCGCTTTGTGGTTGGGAGGGATTTCTCCAGATCAACAGTTAAAAATTGCGGCGGTGCGCTACCGTCAAAGTGGAAACGACTACTGGCCTGGTCCGTTGACCAACGACGGAAGTGCAGAGGTAGATGAAGCCACTTGTGAGCAATACGATCGTTTTCACATGTCCTTGAGGGCTGATGCCATTCGCCACCGTCAATATCACGATTGCTTGAATGATCCCACTTGCGACCTCGATGAAGAATTCCCGGAGGGCTATTCGTATCCCAGCTCATTTGATGACTATCCCGCCCACGGAAATGTGGCCTTAAACCAAGACTATTACCTCGCACCTTTTAAAGATTATGATGAAGATGGTGCCTATAACCCAAATGCCGGAGATTATCCGTGGTTTGATTTTACGGGTGAAATCAATTGTGCTGAGCGAAGAAGAGACGATGCCGTTCCGCTCTTTGGCGATCAAAACTACTTCTGGATTTTTAATGATAAAGGAAACGTTCACTCCGAATCACAAGGAGAGCCTATTGGTATGGAGATTCGTGCCCAAGCCTTTGCTTTCTCCACCAATGATGAGGTGAACAACATGACCTTTTACAACTACGTTCTCATCAACCAAGGAACCCAAACACTCACAGAAACCTACTTCGGAAAGTGGGTGGATTGTGATTTGGGCGGACACGTAGATGATTACGTGGGCTGCGATGTTCAGCGTGGTTTGGGTTATGCCTATAATGGAAATGCTGTGGATGAGCCCTCATCAGTTTCTGCTGGTTATGGCGCCAATCCACCAGCCTTTGGGGTTGACTTTTTTGAAGGGCCGTACCAAGACTCGGATGAGCTAGACAACCCGCTCACTACCAACTTCTCCGATGCCATCGATTCTTTAGGAATCCCATACGCCGGTATTGGAATTGGATATGGCGATGGCGTAGTGGACAACGAACGCTTTGGAATGAGAAAATTCCTCTACCACAACTTTGGAACGGGAATCAACGGTTTACCAAATCTTGCCTTAGAGCATTATAACTACTTGAAAGGTTTCTGGAAAAACGGACAACGCATGAGCTACGGAGGTGATGCCTTGAACCCAGGTTCGGGTGCTGATCTCACCATCCCCGCAGACTACATGTTCCCCGGAGATACCGACCCAGTAAATTGGGGTACCGTGGGAATTCAAGTGGATCCGTGGACAGAGCAAATAGCAGAAAACCCACCGGGCGACCGCCTTTTCATGCAAAGTGCTGGTCCGTTTACCCTCGAACCGGGCGATTACAACAACATTACCGTTGGGGTAGTTTATGCAAGAGCTACTGCCGGAGATCCCTTCGAGTCGGTAGAGCTTTTGAGAATTGCTGATGATAAAGCACAGGCCCTTTTCGACAACTGTTTCGAAATTGTTTCTGGTCCGGATGCCCCCGATGTGAGCATTCAAGAACTCGACCAAGAGGTGATACTTTACCTCACCAATGACAATGCCATCAGCAACAATTTCAAAGAAGAGTACATCGCCTTTGATCCCGCTATACCGGGTGTTCTTGAAGATGGAACAACACTCGATTCTTTGGAGCGATCGTTCACTTTCCAAGGATACCAAATTTATCAAGTGGCAGAAGCTACCGTATCGCCAACCGAATTAAACGACGTTGATCTTGCTCGATTGATCGCCACAGTGGATATCAAAGACAGCATTGATGTCGTTGTTGATTACGAATTTAATCAAGAAATGGATTTGCCCGTGCCCGTCTTGAAAGCACAAGGGGAAAACGAAGGCGTAAGGCATTCGTTTAAGGTAACAAGTGATGCTTTTGCTCAAGGAGATGCGCGATTAGTGAACCACAAAACCTACTACTTCATTGTTTTGGCTTACGGTTATAACAACTACCGAACTTTCGATCCAGTAACAGGACTTGGTCAAGACAAGCAATTTAAAGCCTCAAGAAAAGCGGCTAGTGGTTCGATTAGGACTTACTCGGCCATTCCTCACAAACCAGCGGTTGAGAACGGTGGAACTGTTTCTAATGCCTCTTACGGCGACGGTGTTCAGTTGACCCGTTTGGAAGGACGTGGAAATGGGAACAACGACATGCTAT
>Ga0209652_1000746_pt1 | contig 27371 bp, 22 predicted proteins | sample SaaInl74LU_5_DNA_FD_184641 | JGI IMG/M metagenome (GOLD analysis project Ga0209652, IMG submission 184641) | Marine microbial communities from expanding oxygen minimum zones in the Saanich Inlet - ESP_74LU_5_DNA (SPAdes) (version 2) | ecosystem: Environmental > Aquatic > Marine > Intertidal zone... | reverse complement strand
TTGTAGCGTTAAAGTGACAGGGTCTGGTAAAGGTTCATGCCACGTCCGAATATGTCATTAAATCCCAGTTTTCGACCAATCAGCCCTTGCCTGAAGGCAGAATGCAAAAGCTTTTCGACAGAGGTTTGCATTTCTTCCTGGCCCATGGGAAGCATCCGCTGTTCATCGTCACTTAGCTGTTGTCGTGCAGCACGAAACCCAAGCATTATGCGTTTTACATCATCCTCCCGTTGTTCAAAAAAGCTACGGGATACAGCAAGGATATGGTTGATCTGGGTAATGTTGGTTTTTTCTAAACTGACTTTTCCAGCCTCTTCGGCGTTCTGAATGACAGATTTGACCCATATTGCATCTGGCAAATCATTACCAAAAATTGCGGCATCAACATCACCATTTTCTATCAACTCCAAAGGTGATGCTCCATTAGGATCCCGTGTAACGTTGGATGGTTCTGGGGCATCAGTGACATGTGGAGGCTCTTGGGTAATCCATTCGATTTTGGTAACATCGACGCCACACTCGGTATCTAGAATCGTACGAACCCAAGCACCAGTCGTTTGGCTATAGGCGCGCACAGCCACGCGTCGCCCCTCCAAATCAGCAGGGGTTAGATTGGTAAAGTTATTATTTTGGATGATACATTTATGCTGAATGCGTGATGCGACACTTATGGGCAGTGGTACAATATTTCGGTTATGCTCTATGGCTTGAATGGCAGTAACGATTGCCAACTCACTTACATCAAAGGCGGTGTCCTCGGTCATTGGCCGAAAGGCCCGATGAATGGGCTTTATCGCCTTCGGTTCGAGGTTTAATACGGCTGTCTGAGCTTCAAGAAATATATTGGAAATAGGCGTGTTGCCCAATGCTATAGTGATGCTTTTCATTTAACTGCCTTTATCATACGGCTCTATGGCGATGATTTTTTATTTGTTAGGTAGAATATTTCAGGGACGGAAACAGTGATTTTGCCACTCCGCCAAGCATTAAATTCTGATCGCTTTGATCTAGATGAGAGATAGCTGCACGAGCCTCGGCCAAAAGGGTGCTTAAAGGCCTCTCTGCAGCGGGGAAATTAGACCCCCAGGCGATTCGATCTGCAGGAAAAAACCTTAGGACATGTCTGAAAAAATCTTCATGGTTGGAGTTGCCAACTGAAGCCGCTTCCAAGGTTCGGTGCGTTAATTTCAAATGAACGCCAGAAAATTTAGCCAATCCCCAGAGGTCTGACGCTTTTTGATAAGGCGCACCATCATCGAAAACAGAACGAGCAAAGTGATCGATGATCACAATTGAGTTAGGGAATTTTTTTAAAATGTCATGCAAAAGTGGAATTCCCTGTGGGCGCATTTGAACACAAACTGGCATACCTATTTTGGAACAATAGCCCCATGCACTGTGCGATTTTGGGTCATTCAGCCAACTTGCCTGCCCTTCCATGGTTGTGCCAGCCGTGAACAGCCTTAAAGCGGTCAGCCCCTTGGCGCGCCAATAGCTAATTTTTTCAATTGCATCCTCCGCTAGGATATCGGCGGAAAACACGCCGGTAAATCGATTGGGGTGACGAGCCACCGCTTCGGCTAAATAACTATTATCATGACCATATGCGGTAGAGGCCTGAACGACAGCCGCTTTCGCAATGCCAGCAGCATCCATGGCAGCGATTAATTCATTGTAGGTTAACGGATGTTTTAGTGACCAGCTAGATTGAGTGCCGCCTAGCGGCTTGAGTGGAAAACTGTCCGTATCGGGTGAAATAACATGGGGATGAATATCTATTACATCTGACATCTGGAAAACTACTCCTGTTTGGATGTTATGCCGGGCTTAAAGACAAGAATTATATGAGCCAAGCTAAGTTCAATTTTGGTCACTCAAAGTTTGGTTGTTTGACAATTGTTATCACCAAAGGATGGCTGGCTTTGTGAATAAATAGGGTTAGTTAGTTTTTCCTCGCCGCACACACTAAAGCTACCTCGCAGGCGATGTCAGCATCGCTGCGGTTTTTTCGGCCAGCATATAGACACAAGCATTGATGTTGCCGGAGATTGTCTTTGGAAATACGGATGCGTCGACAACCAGCATGTTGTCAACACCGCGAAACCTTAAATCAATGTCGAGAGGCGCGCTGTTTTCGGGTCCCATCCGGCAAGTTCCACAAGGATGATGGGCGGTGACTGCTGTTTGTCGTACCCACTCAATTCGGCTCTTACGATCAGAGGGTATGGGGCTTTGCTTGTCGGCTATGAATTCTTGCATCGCTGGATCATTCGCTAGTGTCATTGCGATTTCAACACCTTCCAGCATCCGCTCAACATCTTCCGGCTCATTAAGATAGCGGCCATCAATTTTTGGGGGCTTCAATGGATCATCACTAAGCGCTTCAACAGTTCCATGACTGGCAGGGTGCAGCAAGACCGGCCGAATACCAAAGCCGTCTTCATAGCCAGAAGAAATCAGCGGCCACCATGGGGCAGCATGCTTTGGTGCGCCGCGGAATAGGAATTGGATGTCGGGAACTAACGCTTTGGGGCTAAGCCGTGCGAACCCATGCATGGCGCCGGGTAATTCCGTTGCCGGCCCCTTGCCAAAAAGTGCTGCCCTAGGAAAATTAAAACTGATGCGGTCAAGCCGCATATTATGGTGAAACTCACCCTTGTCCTTGCGGCGAAAGTTAATTTGCACCGCCATGTGATCGCGATAATGACGCCCTACGTCTTCGGATTTGATCAACATGGGAATATTAGCTCGTTTTAACACTGCCTCAGGGCCTATACCTGATTGCATCAGGATATGCGGCGTGTGAAACGCTCCCGCGGAAAGAATCAGCGTACCACCAAGTTTGATTGATCGATGCTGGTTGCGCCCTGTCACCAGATCAAGCTGGTCGGCCTGATTGTTCTTTAATTTTATCCGCGCTACATGAGTGTCAGTCAGAATATGAAGGTTGCAGCGCTTCAGATGATTGGCAAGGTAAGCGCTCCATGCGGTAACCCGATAGCCGTTGCCGATGGTCTGCTGACTGCGTGCAAAGCCCTCAAGCGGTGCCCAATCGGGTAAAGCATTATAATCTTCAATTACCTCATAGCCGCATGACTTGGCCGCTGTGAACCAAGCGTCATATAAAATGTCTGTGGATTTTGCTGGCGAAACTGTTACCGGCCCGTCGATGCCGCGGCGGCTGGTGTGTGGCCCTGTCCAGTGCTCAATTTTTCGGAAGAATGGTTCCACTTCGTCAAAAGACCACCCCCCACAGCCAGCGTCCCGCCAGTTATCATAATCAGCTGGCGCACCTCTTACATATGACATCGCGTTGATCGATGATGAACCGCCTAGAAGTTTGCCACGCATAAGTTCAATTTCTCGGTGATGAAGGCTGGGCGTTTTACTGCTGTTTAGTTTCCAATCAAAAAGTCGGCGGCTCCATATTTTGCCGACACCGATGGGCACTCGAATTAACGGATGCCGGATAAGTTGGCCAGCTTCGATCAGCAGAACTGAGCAAGTACTGTCTTCTGAAAGACGGGAGGCAAGCACGCAACCAGCGGATCCGCCGCCAATAACGACAAAATCAAATTCAAGCATTGATAGATCGTCAATGTCAGCAACAATTGGCATAAAACTTTGCTTTCATCCCCAGCGTCAGGCTTGCAAGGCCTTCTGGTAAATACCCAAATCAACGAAATGTTCGGCTGAGCTAATTGGCGCTGTGCCATTACCATACTTTGATCGTAATGCGATGACCTGATCCATGCCTGCGTCAAGCAGTGCAGCCGCTGGGGTAAGGCCCGATGCAGGCGAGGTAAGACTGTTCATTACTGCTGTCATTGCCTTTGGTTTGATTTGTGGCATACGCGACCCAAGGATCGTCTTTGCCTCGGCTTCATTCATGGGGTCAAGAACCCATGCGAGCCCGTCAAGATAGGATTTTATAAAAGCGTATATTTTTTCCGGTTGGCTGGCCAGCGTTGATCGCGTTGTTGCAATAACGCCGCCCTGATATTCAGAGTAAAGATCGGTTGATTTTGCAATGACATTAAATCCATCGAATTGGGCAAGGCTGGTAAAAGGTTCAATTGTTAATGTGCCCGCGTGGGTTCCGTCTTTTACCGATTGCCAGCGCTGGGGCGTTGCGCCAACAGCAACAAACTCCACGTCACTTCGAGAAACACCAGCTTTTTCCAGCATATCAAAGAGCACGAATGCGAAGCCGGTAGTAAGGGCGTCAAGTGCAATGGTTTTTCCTGCCAGATCGGCAAGCGTTTTGATAGAGGGTAGGGTCACCAAACTAAGCTCAAGCTGGGTTGCTCCCATTATGACAACATAATCAGGGTTGATGCCCGCCGTAGTAGCGCCCTGGCCAGAACCATAAGCAGCGACATTATCAAACGCGGTGCAAATAATATCAAACTCACCAGCTGCAGTTTTTTCCGCCTGATATATTGAGCTCGGCGTTAACTCAAGCTCAACATCAAAACCGCGCGCTTGAAACCGTCCATGTTCAATCGCAGCAAATGTTGGTAGGTTTGGCGCGCCGGGAAAGGCAATAACTCGAAGTGGGCTGTTTGACATGGGTTGATTACTCTTCTTAAAGCGTTCATGAAATTTTATTAATTGGCAGTTTTGTTCGGTTTTTGGGTTATGCCTGAGGCGTATGATTAGACGGCAAACTTGCAGCTTTTAGTGTTGTCCAGATGCGTTGCGGCGATACTGGCATGGCGATATCCTCAACTCCGAAATCAGCTAATGCATTGACCACAGCATTAACAATGGCTGCCAACGCTGGTGTTGTTCCGCCTTCTCCCCCGGCCTTGATCCCAAGCGGGTTTGTTGGCGATAACACTTCGGCAATTTCAGTCTTAAAGCTAGGAAAATCAGCGGCTCGTGAAATCCCATAATCCATCAATGAACCTGCCAGTGGCTGGCCAGACTTATGATCAACAAAGCAATGTTCAAACAATGCTTGCCCCGCGCCCTGCACAATACCGCCATGCGTTTGGCCATGCACAATTAGCGGGTTGATACAACGCCCAACATCATCAATCGTGCTGTACCTTGTCACCGTGCTGGACCCTGTTTGAGGGTCTATTTCGATTTCACAAATCGCCGTCCCATTTGGATATACTGGCGTGTGCATCTCGTTCTTGCGGACAATTTTAAGGACGCCGTGACTATCAATGGTTTGGATCGCAATATCATTAAATGTGAATTGATGATTGGTTGTGCGCACTACGAACACACCATCCAAGAACTCAATCTCATCACTTGCACAATCAAGCATTTCGACAAGCCGTCCCTGGCATTCAGCAATTAAATCGTCACAAGCAAGCCCTATGACCGTTGCAGCATGGCGCATTGACCGCCCAGAATGTGTGCCGCCACCAACAGTGACAATTTTAGTGTCACCTAGAATGATGTTAATATTTTCCACTGGTAGTCCGGTGAGATCAGCAGTGACCTGAGCAAAGCTTGTCTCATGGCCCTGACCACTTGGTTGCGTGCCAATTACTAGATCAACAAATCCATCCGCTTTCACAGTGATCTCAGCCTGTTCACGTGGAGATCCGATTGAGGATTCCACATAATTGGCCAACCCCCGGCCCAGCAGTAGGCCGTTTTTGGCTGCTGCTTTTTTGCGCAGATCAAATCCATTCCAATCAGCAAGTCTTAAAGCCCGATCCATATTGATCTCATATTCACCACTGTCATAGCGTGAACCAACCGCGTTAACATATGGCATTGCTGACGGTGGAATCAGGTTTTTGCGTCGTAATTCTAGCGCGTCAACGCCAAGCCGTCGTGCCGCAATTTCAATAACACGTTCAATGGCATAGGTGACTTCAGGTCGGCCAGAGCTACGATATGCCTGAGTTGACATGGTGTTGGTAAAGACGGCGCGTGCTCGCAATACAGCGGCTGGAATGTGATAGGAGCCGGTGATAAGCCCAGACCCTTTGCCGAGCGGTGATAATGATACACAATGCGCTCCAACATTTGAAATATTATCACATTTTAAACCCAGGAATTTGCCGTTTCCATCTAGCGCTAAAGCTATATTTGTGACCAAATCTCTCCCTTGATAGTCTGTAAGAAATGACTCACTACGTGTCGCTGTAAATTTAACTGGCCGGTTAATTTTCTTTGCCGCAAACAGCACTAGGCCAAATTCAATATAAACACGGTTCCGTGTGCCAAAATTTCCACCCACATCGGGCGAGATTACACGAATGTCAGACGTGTCAATGCCAAGTACAGCTGCAATTTCACTTTGTTGCCGCACCGCACCACCGCTTCCCGCAATCAACGTAAATTTACCGGCATCAGCATCATAACTGCCAAGCGCGCTACGGGGTTCCATGGTTACGCCAGTTACCCGCTGAATATAAAACTCATGCTCGACAACATGTGATGCTTTTGCAAAAGCCTGATCTGTTAAAGCCTGATCGCCAAACTTCGTATCAATCAGAACATTATTTTCGATATGCTCATATAATTGAGGCGCACCTGGCAAGATGGCATCTTTTGATTCGCTAATGTGTGGCAAAACAGAATAATCAATAAAAATTTCTTCAACCGCGTCAAGCGCTTGCTGCAAACTATCAGCAACAACCATCGCAACCGCCTCGCCAACATAGCGGACACGGTCTTCCGGCAAAAGATAATGCGCGTCAATGGTCGCATGCGTGCCGTCCGGGGCGCGCAGTTTTAGATCGTATTTTGTACTAGGAATAGGGTTATGCGGTATTGGCCCAAGGCCAGCTTTTTGGATATCCGCACCTGTTATTACCGCTAACACTCCTGGCATTGCGAGTGCTTTTGCGCTGTCAATGCCGTTTATCAAAGCGTGCGGATAGGGCGAGCGGGCCATCGCGGCAAAGCCTTGATTGGGTAAGGTGAAATCATCGGTGAATTGTCCCGCGCCAGTTAGAAGCCGTTTATCCTCCTTTCGCCTGATGGGTTGACCGATGTTTTTAATAATAGCCTCGCCAAAACTTTTCACGACGGCAGTTTGTTCTGGCGGTGGAACAACAAATTCACTCATGCAAAGCCATCTTTCCCTAACTTGTTTTTCATACTTTAGCCTGTTCAAACTAAGTTTTGGTCTTGCACCACTTAATCAGGCGAAATTTGTATGTGTTTAGGCGTCACCTTTTGCGCCTATGATTTTTGCGAGCGGTGCAAAATTAAGAGTTAAGATATTTATTGTATTAATGTATGACAATGCTTTTGTTTTGTCTATACTCAGAAGTCAAAATCAAAGGAATTAGCAAAACGTTTTGTAAACAGTTTTCAAGAGATTATGTGATGACAAAAATTGGCCGATCCCAGCTTAGATTTGAGGATGACCGTTTTTTAAGAGGCCAGGGTCAATATACGGATGACATCAAGCAGTCTGATGACGCAACCTTGGTGTTTGTTCGATCACCCCACGCTGCCGCCCGGATTGTTAAAGTAGATCTTGATCGGGCCAAAGCTATCGAGGGTGTAATAGCCATTTTTGGCTGGGACGAAATGTACGCCAACAATGCTGGCAGTTTCAAACCGCGCGCACAGTTTCCTGGCCCTGATAATGGGGCGATGAGAATCCCGCCCTTCACCCCCTTGGCAGATGGTTGCGTTCGATATTGTGGGGAACCAGTTTTAGGCATTATCGCTAAAGACAAAGCCAGCGCAGAGTTGGCGCTTGAGGCCGTTGATATTCTCTTTGAGACGAGTTCGTCCGTGATCGATATTGCAAATGCCCTTTCTGATGGTGCGGAATGTGTCTGGGATATTTATCCAGATAACCGGTGCTTTCATTTTGAAAAAGGCGATGCTAAAAAAGTTCAGCAAGAAAACGGAAAAGCAGCGCATGTTGTTGAACATCAATTAACTATTTCTCGGGTGACTGCTGCCGCATTGGAACCACGTGCGATCCGTGCAAGCTTTAATAGTGCATCAGGTAAATATCGGCTAGAGGTTGGCACCCAAACGCCAAACCGTATCCGCCCTGATCTTGCCACAGCATTGGGGATAGAGCCTGATGCTATCGAAATTATTGCCCAAGATTGTGGCGGCTCTTTCGGGATGAAAAATACAGCTTTCCCTGAATATGCGGTTGGCCTATGGGCGGCGGAGCATTACGGTATTTCAGTGTGTTGGCGGGCATCGCGGTTGGAGTCGTTTCTTAGCGATACCCATGCGCGTGAGCAAATAGCGGATGTTGCGCTTGGGCTTGATGAAAGTGGGAAGTTTCTCAGCCTTGATGTCAAGATTACGGCAAATCTTGGCGCCCATATTGGACCATCGACCATTCATCCCGTGGTCAGCAATATTGGCGGCATAACCGGCGTTTATGATATTTCAGCCAGCCATGTATTAGTTGAAGGCGTGTTTAGTAACACGCAAAACGTATCACCATATCGAGGCGCTGGGCGCCCGGAGGCAACGTATATCATCGAACGAATGATCGATATTGCTGCTGAAAAAATGGGCTTTGACAAAGTCGAATTGCGTCGCCGCAATATGATTCGCCCAGAACAGATGCCGTTTAAAACGGGGCTTGTTTTCACCTATGACAGTGGGGATTTCCCCGGTCTTCTTGACACTGCCTTGAGTGCAGCCAACTGGGCTGAATTTGATGACCGCCGAATGGCTAGTAAATTGCGTGGCAGAATACGCGGATTTGGCATTGCTAACCCGATTGAAATTGCTGGTGGGCCGGAACGAAAACCACATTCTGAATTTGCCCGTGTGACCGTGTCGCCCGACGGCAGCGTTGTATTAGTGAGTGGGTCATCAGACTCCGGGCAAGGCCATGCCACCGTCTTTGCGCAAATTCTATCTTCCAAGCTTGGCGTTGACCCCACCGCTGTTTCACTGATCGCAGGAGACACTCGAGAGGCCCCCAATGGTACGGGCACTTTTGGCTCTAGAACCGTTTCTGCGGCTGGAACGTCAATTGTTAAATGTGCTGAGATCCTGATAAAAACTATGCAGGAACCAGCGGCAGAGGTATTGGAAAGCACCATTGATGAGATTTCTTTTGAGGATGGTTACTACCGAGTTCAAAAGAGCAATCTTTCAATCAGCTTTATTGATCTTATCCGCCAGAGCGCCGTGCCCATTTGCGCTGAATTTGATGGTAGCGCTGACAATGCAACCTTTCCAAATGGCTGTCATATTTGCGAGGTAGAAATTGACCCAACTACAGGTAGTGTTGACGTCATTTCATATTTAGTAGTTGATGATGTTGGTACTGTGATTAACCCACAATTATTGAAAGGACAAATTACTGGTGGCGTTGCCCAAGGGCTAGGTCAGGCGCTCATGGAACAAGTAGTTTATGACTCCACCAATGGACAACTTGTTTCAGCAAGCTTTATGGATTACGCCATGCCGCGAGCGACTGAACTTCCAGCGGTGGAAGTGATTAGCCAGCCAGTCCCAACAAACAGCAACCCACTTGGCGCCAAAGGCGCGGGCGAGGCTGGAACAGTGGGAGCACTAGCCGCAGTGATGAACGCTGTTTGCGATGCGCTGACCAGTGTTGGTGCTGACCCGATTGATATGCCGGCGACGTCACAGGCCGTATGGAAGGCCTTGCAAGCTAAAAATCTACAGAGCCCCTAAAGCAAAATATTTATTCAGGTATTACCGGCATTAAAGCAGACGCAGACGCACTCATAACATGCCGTTGGGCGGCATCAGCGGCGGCGGCAGCATCACGATTTTTGATTGCGCCCATTAAAGCATGCAATTCGATGATGCTCTGGCTTTGCCGTTCTTTGCGTACAACAGAGCGATTACGCAATTGGGCTGTGCGCAGGGTGAGACGTGACAACAAATTTCTTGCAATTGAGTTTTGAGCAATTTCGCATATGTAAGTATGCCAACGCTCCTTTGCCTGCGAAATCGCCAGAAATGTTCCCTGACTATAGGCCGCAATTAGATCGACAAAAATTGTCTCCAGGGCAAGCAACTGCTCATCGGTTACGTTTTCCGTGAACTGTTTAAAAATCAGTGCCTCGATCTGGGCACGGATGCGATAGATATTGGCTGCATCGTGTAGAGATATTTTAACAACAGTTAGCCCGCGTGCTGACACCTTGGCCACAATCTCCTCAGCCTCAAGTTCGCGCAAAGCTTCGCGTAGCGATGTTCGGCTAACTTCCAACTGATCGCATAAATCCTTTTCGATCAGACGGTCGCCGGGCTTTAAAATGCCATGTTCAATGGCATAGCGAATCGACTCAATGATCTTCGAACGAAGCGGTGCTGTCTCAACGCGGATAGGTACCAAAATTTTATTAGAATTCATACTTTTCACTTTTGTGTATTCAGTGCTTACCAAATTCGACCCACCTTCAAGTTTACCAGTTATAAAGTAAAAACCAAGCACTCCAATAAATGTCTGGCTTTTCCACTCTAACTTTAATCGTACCTCTTTACTTTGACGAGTGACGGTCTTTTTTCAAAAATAATTTAAATATAAACGGCGCCATCATCATTACAAATGAAATTCGAACCAAATGATGGCTTGCGACGTAGGCAATATCTGCATTCATTGCAAGTGCTACAAGACTCATTTCGGCAAGGCCCCCAGGTGAGTATGCAAGCACTAATTGCTCAATTGTTTGACCGAATATATTATGCAGCAATAGGGCAAAGCCAAATGTCAGGATAAGCATTATAAGCGTGGCGCCCAAACTCAATCGCATGGCCTGAAAGATGGCTGCGGGGCCCGTACCGATAAACCGGCAACCAACAATTGTACCAAGAAAAATTTGCGCAATGATTACTAACTCGCGAGGTGGCGGGTTTTGCACAATTCCTAATGTGTGCACGGCGGCACTTACAAGGATAGGCCCTAACAGCATGGGCGCGGGAAGACGTAAAAATCGGCCAGCGTAAAATCCGGCAATACCAACAACGGTCAAAACAACCAGCTCTTCCGGTGGTATATCAGAGAAAGGTATTCCAAATTGTGATCTGTCAGACAGGTCTATGCCCTGTACCAACCGAAACCAAATAGCAACTAGGCTAACAACAATAACAATGCGGCAGGTGTGAGCAAGGATAATCAAACGTTCGTCAGCACCCATTTCCTTGCCAACAATCATCATTTCCATTAACCCGCCAGGCATGCCAGAAAAGAAGGCCGTTGGTAAGTCAAAGCCTGCAACAAGACGGTAATAGGGGACAACGACCATCGCCGCCACAATAAGATACAAGACCATGAAGGCCAGCGATGGCGCCCACAGGGCAATCTGATCAGACATTGTTGGAGTAAAACTAGAACCCAGCATGACCCCGATGACAACAGCAACAGCAGGCCTTAGGCGCACTGGGCCAGCGATCGGCATGCCTATCATGGCGGCAATAATATTGACAAACATCGGGCCAAGCATCCACGGAAGTGGTACCGTCAACCAATCAAAAACAAATCCAGATATGATGCCCATGAAAAGCGCCAAACCTATTTTTGTGAGGCGTGCATCAAGCCAACTTCTGGTTGTTTTTTGAAAAGTTGGCAAGACAGGTTTATCGCGCTTATTTTTCAAAGTCACGAACTGGTGTCTCCGGTTTCATGCCACCCTTTTGTCCAGCGTGCGTGATCAGACCATTTTTTTCCCACTCGCCGGCAACTGCACGTTCAGCATATTCAGACCATTGGTCAGACCAGTCTCCAAGTTCATAGCCATGCCATGGTGGCTGTGGCGTTAGTCGTGGCAGCTGCAGTTCTTCCCATATCACCTTTGCGCGACTCATAAATTGTTCGCGCGGCAGCGCTAGCGGGGGCATGTCAGCCTTTAATGTCGCATCAATCATTAAAGTTGCATCTGAACTGCTGCGACCAGATTTTGGACCATGACCGCCAGACCTATATGGGGTGATATGAACATCGGATGAGACGTTTGAGCGATAGGCAATCGACCAGAAAATGGCATCCGCATTGTTTGGGTCAATATCTTCAGAAACAGCAATAACAACCTTGCCGCATTGGGCCTGCAAAGATGCGGCTGCTTGTAAACCTCGCCAAACTTCGGTTTGAGGTGCACTTCGATCAAATTGAAGAAAAATGACTTTACGGATATTTGTCAGTGGCTCATGCATAACAACCCGCTTAATACCTTTTATATTAAAAGTTTTTTTAAGGTGTCCCAAAAACAGAGGCTCATAGGCCACTTTTTTAAGGGTTGAGCTCTCACTTGGTGTTACCTGACTGATGATAGAAATAAATACTGCTTTCTGGCGCATTGTGATCGCAGTGACCTTCATTGACATATTAAAATCTTCTAAAGCCACATGCCCATGGCTCTCACCAAATGGCCCTTCCGGTTCCAGATAGTCAGTTGCAATCTCTCCTTCGATTACAATTTCGGCGTCGGCGGGCACTTCCAAATCGACTGTTTTGCAACGGGTTGTGCGGACTGGTGCTCCTATAAGCCCACCTGCCACTGCCATTTCATCTTCATCAATTGGTAATTTTTGCGGTCCAGTAAATAAGATTGCTGGCGCACAGCCAAGAACAATTGCAACTGGCATGACCTCGCCACGCTTTTGATACTTCAACCAATGCTGATACCCGCCTGCGCCTCCAAGCCGGCTTGCCATGCGAACTCCTAAGCGATCTCGCGCCTTTAGCTGCGCCCGATAAGTGCCCATATTACGAATGCCAGTTTCGGGGTCTTTTGTGATGACAAGTGTTGCAGTTAAATATGGTGCAGCATCGAAGCCCGGGGTTGAGATTGGGACTGGCAGAGATGCCAATCCACCGCCAGGCCGGGTAAGGTCTTCGCCTGTCATGACAACTTCTTGACAAGGCGCATCGTTAACTGTCTCTGGGGGGATTGGGTTGTCCATCGCCCGCAGCCAAACATCGCCAATTTCGTCAACTGACACGCCAAGGCCTGCGGCATATATTTCCGGATTTGCAGCCAATGCGCCGACAACAACTGGCATTTCATAATTCTTACCGTTCGTATCGGTAACATTATTAAAAAGAAATGCTTTTCGGTCTTCAGCGGGTATGCCGCCTTGAAATTGCCAACGCACCAGCGGGTGTAGCTCACTATTCTTATCAATTTCACGTTCAATCCGTTGCAAAAGCCCAAGACTCTCTAGCTTTTGAAGGTGGTCTTGCAAATCAACAGGTGCGTTAGCGCTAGTTTTGTTAGACATGGTATCTACTCATCTTTGAAAGTGCACATTACATTTAAAAATGTGCACGCCAATTTTTGGCGTGCACAAATCGGTTTTTATTTTGCAGAACCTGCACCAGATGTATCAATAGCAACCCGAGCTGCTGCAAGCATCTCTTCACTGGAAGCCATCAACTCAGCTGTAATTGCATTTAATTCTTCCCCTGTTGCGGGAGTTATAATCGCGTTACGTTTCTTTGCTTCGGCAAGAAACGCCTCATCCTTAATCATCATTTGGAATGCTTCACGGATCCCTTTGACAATATATTCTGGGGTATCAGGGTGAATCATCATTGAACGGCCAATTGCTGCTGTTGCCCCTAGGTAGCGTAGCACTTTTTTACCCATGGGATCATCTGTAAGCTCCTGCATTAGAGGAACATCAGGCATCCCAGCATCGCGTTCCAAGCCAGTTTGGATGAGGATATTCATAGCTCCATCACCTAGATCACCTGGGTCGGATACAAACGAAGCATAGTTTTGTGAGTACATATCTGCTTCACCACGAAGTGACGCCATCACTGTCGCTTGTGATCCCTTATATCCAGCAATCAACTTCAAGTTGAGCCCAGCAATATTCTTTAGGGCTGCTGCTTGTTGCGCTGCTCTAGCATTTTTTCCAGTGCAGGCTACAACGAGCTCTTGCCCACGCATTTCTTCAACAGTTTTTGCTTTGTCAGCACGCACGGCAAACCCTACATTTGCGGTTGAAAAACGGCCAATATACTGAAAGTTTTTTGCATCCCAGCTAGCAGCTTTAGGTCGCATATGCTGGATCTGTCCAAGCGTATCTGGGAACACGCCAAGCGCCAAACCATCTGGCTCAGTCTTGTTTAGGAAGAAGGCTGCACCCTTACGGCCACCTCCACCAGGTCTGTGCTGGACAATGATATTCGGGTTGCCAGGTATGTGCTTGCCCATAAACTCTGCAGCAAGTTGGGAATATAAATCATATGATCCCCCCGGAGGGTGCCCAAGCATGATGGTGATGGTGTTGCCTTTATAAACCTCTTCCAAAGATTGCGCATAAGCGCCTTGAGGCACCATAGCTACTGTTGCGATGACAGCAGTGACTGTTAAAGTGGCGCGGATCTTACTGATAAATTTCATTCTTACCTCCCAAATAAATTTACTTCGACATTGGTGCCACAAATTGTGGTGGGTTACCTAATCGTACTAAATTCGCAAAGATTCACGAATTCTGTATTTAAAATACATTAGCAGGTAAAAAAATAATTTGTAAACAGAAGGTATTATTGTCATACAATAAAATGTGGTTACGATAATCTCTGCTTTATTTAATCAATGACTATTGGAATAACCGTTAGGATAGTGATTTTTTAAACTACGACCTTAACTTGGGGACATTTAGATGGTTGAAGCCGCTTTAGAAGCGCTCCAGATAATTTCAGATCCGGGACGCCTGATGTTTGTTGCACTTGGAACAGTTTTGGGTTTGCTAATTGGTGTTATACCCGGCATCGGTGGCCTTGTTGGGCTTGCCTTATTGCTTCCCTTTACCTTTGCGCTTGACCCCTATACGGCGCTCGCTTTTCTTGTTGGTGTTCAGTCAGTTACCACCACCTCAGACACGATTCCCGCGGTCATGTTTGGCGTCCCCGGTACAACAGGATCAGCTGCAACAGTTCTGGATGGTTACCCGATGGCAAAAAAGGGTGAGGCTAGCCGTGCTTATGGCGCCGCCTTTACGGCCTCGGTGTGCGGCGGACTGTTTGGCGCAGTCGTTTTGGCTATGTCGATCCCGATCATTCGTCCATTTATCATGGCTATTGGCACACCTGAACTTTTAGCAATATGCCTACTTGGCCTGACTTTGGTGGTTTCGCTCAGCCATAATGCGTTGTTCAAAGGGCTGGTTGCCGCCAGCCTTGGCTTGCTTCTCGCAACGATCGGAGATGAACCGCAGACTGGCGAGATGCGCTGGACGTTTGATGTGTTCTACCTTTGGGACGGGTTGAGCTTGGTGCCTGTAGCCCTTGGACTATTTGCGGTGCCGGAAATGATTGATTTAGGCGCCTCAAAACGAAGCATTGCCCGTAAGTCGGAAAGAACATCTGCATGGGGCCAGCTCCAAGGCATGAGGGACGTTGCCCAAAACTGGTGGCTTGTTATTCGTTGCTCGAGCATCGGAACCATTTTAGGGGCCATACCTGGTTTGGGCGCCAATGTCATCGACTGGATTTCTTATGGTTATGCGGCGCGTGTCTTGCCAGGGGCGAGAGAAACATTCGGCAAAGGCGATGTGCGCGGAGTGATAGCATCAGAAAGTGCTAACAATGCCAAAGAGGGGGGGGCTCTTGTGCCGACGCTTGCATTTGGTGTGCCTGGCTCTGCGTCCATGGCAATTCTACTTGGCGCGTTCCTAATTCATGGAATCGCGCCTGGACCAAAGATGCTTGATGAACAGCTGGATGTAACCTTCACCCTGATCTGGACTGTGGCGATTGCCAATATTTTGGGTGCAGGACTTTGTTTTGCGTTTGCCGGACATTTTGCCAAGATAGCGACGGTTCGCGCTGGACTGCTTGTTCCGCTGGTTTTTGGCATCATGACCATAGGTGCATACCAGGGTGCAAAAGATTATGGCGACCTTATTGTGTTGTTGATCTTTGGCGTTCTGGGGTGGGTTATGAAGAGGCTAAACTGGCCACGGCCCCCACTAATTCTTGCCTTTGTACTTGGCGGTCTCATGGAAAGTTATCTGTTCATCTCTCAGTTGCGGTACGGCTTTGAGTGGATGCTAAAGCCTCTTCCTTTTGTTATTCTTCTGATAGTCTCGTTTTTGCTTATACGTCCGTTGATCATTCGGTTTTTGCCAAATTGGAAAAAACAGCAGGCTGCTAGAAAAGACATAGCCGATAGTAAACCAACTGGGCATGTCCCACATGCCCATGGCGGAGAGATGATCGCTGATATGGTTATGTGGGCCGGAGCCATAAGCCTGATGGTCTATGTTTATGTGGCATCATCAAGTTGGCAAGCACCAGCGCGCATGCTGCCTCAAGCCATTGCGATTGGTGGGTTAATTGCTGCAGCAGGCTTTATGATCTTTCGTTACATGGGAAAAATCCCACCGCTTGCAACCGAAAGTAGTGAGCCCATTCTCAAGGTTGCGCGCCAAATTGGCTGGCTACTGGCACTAGTGATCGGCGTTAAGTTAATTGGCATGCTTCCTGCCATTGGGATGTTCGTTTTGCTTTATATGATTTTTGAGGGCAAAACGAAACCACTGACGGCAGTCCTGATCCTACTTCCGTTTTTGGGAGGTGTTTGGTTCCTGTTTCACGAGCTTTTGCATGTTCCATGGCCACCATCAATGCTTGGCGACTTATTTCTTGAGCTACGTCGGCTTAGCGGACGCTTGATCTAAAAGTTAAAGGACCCACCACGCAATGCGAGATAAAATAAAAAATCCTGCGGCAAGCTTAAACCTGCCAGATCACCAACTCTACGGGAGTGACTTGATTGCTGAGGCACTGCGCGAGCAGCGTTTTCCCTATATTTGCCTTAACCCCGGAGCAAGCTATCGTGGGCTGCATGATAGCTTGGTAAATCATCTTGGTAACCAAACGCCTGAGATTATAACCTGTATGCATGAAGAACATGCCGTTGGTATTGCCCAAGGGTATGCGAAAATCACTGACAAGGCTCTGGCAGTAGCCGTTCATTCCAATGTTGGCTTGATGCATGCGTCGATGGGGGTGTTCAATGCATGGTGTGACCGGGTGCCGATGCTCATTCTGGGCGCGACGGGGCCGCTGGATGCTGCAAAACGTCGACCATGGATTGAATGGATCCACACAACTATTGATCAGGGCAGTATGGTACGGGGCTTTACCAAATGGGACGATCAGCCTGCATCTCCAGAGGCTGCCGTCGAGTCTATTCGCCGAGGTGTAATACTGACGAATACAGCGCCGTCAGGACCCGTCTATGTAAATCTTGACGTGTCTATTCAAGAGCAGAAAATCGACGTTAGGCCGACATTTGATGATATCTCGCATTTCCCAACTCCGGACAATGCAGAACCACCCAAAGCTGCACTTGCAGAGGCGCTGGGGATCCTTTCCAGGGCCAAGCGCCCATTTATTTTCTGTGGCCGTGGGGGAAGAAGTGAGGCGGAATGGAATAACCGGATTAAGCTCGCCGAGCGATTGAATGCCCGCACGGCGACACATATGAAATTACCAGCCGGTTTTCCAACAACGCATCCATTATTTATCGGCGAGACAGGGTGGCGTCTGAAAGGCGCTGTGCTTGAGGCAATCCAGTCTGCCGATGCGATCCTGATGCTTGATTGGTTGGATGGCGGCAATGCATTGAAATTGGCATTTCCCGCAGGCGTGTCGCGTCCGCCAGTAATTAATGTATCGAATGATTTTCACATGCATCGTGGGTGGAACATGGATTATGGCGGGTTGCCAGCTGTCGATGTGTCGATACCAACGGTAACGAGCACTACGGTTGCTGCGCTGCTTGATGGTCTTGAGAAACCCGTGCCTGCAATACCTTTGCAAGGTTGGGATTTACCAAAGCTTGAAGGCAAAGGTGAAATTGGTCTGATGGATCTGGCGTTGGCGTTTTTTCACGCTACTAAAGATCGAGAGATTTGCATCACCGGCCGGCCGCTTGGCTGGCCACTCAATGCAAATGAAATAACTCATCCACTTGGCTTCTTGGGCCACACCGGTGGTGGGGGCCTTGGTGCCGGAACGTCAATTGCTGTCGGGGCAGCACTTGGTCTTCGAGAAATAGGTTCGAAACGCCGCGCCGTGGCAATACTTGGTGATGGTGACTTTACAATGGGATTAACAGCAATCTGGAATGCAGCTACCCTAAAACTGCCAATCCTGTTCTTGATCGCAAATAACCATTCTTATTATAATGATGAAGATCACCAGATTAAAATTGCGCGACATCGCGGGCGAGCTGAAGAAAATGCGTCAATTGGTCAGAGAATGCAGGGGCCTGAGCCAGATCTTGCTGGCCTGGCACGCGGTATGGGTCTAGAAGCGCCCGACCCAATTATTGATTTAGCAGATCTTCAAGCAGCGTTAATATATAGCCTTGAACGCGTTGAAAATGGGGCAGCGGTTGTCCTTGACGTTAGAGTTCGCCAAGAATATGTCGGCGACGGAATGGTGGAACTATCATGAATAGCATAATGAAAACCGAATATATTGCCACAGCAAACGATAGCACCAAAATTCGCTATGTGATTTGGTCAGGTAGCTCTGAGAACAAAAAAACGCCTACCAAGAGACTGGTACTTGTTCACTCGCTTGCGATGGTTGCCGAGTTTTGGGAGGCCACTGCAACCGAGCTTGGGTCTGACTTTGAGATACTTGCTATCGATTGCCGCGGACATGGCGCATCGGACAAGCCTCAAGGCCCTTTCAGTGTTGAGCTATTTGCCGGTGACCTTGCCGCTGTTTTAGACCAGGCCGAATGGGATAAAGTAATTGTTGGTGGTGCGTCGATGGGGGGCTGCGTTGCACTAACCTTTGCTGCGCTTTATCCACAACGTACTGCTGGTCTTGCGCTGATCGATACAACTGCTTGGTATGGTGAGACGTCTATCGTGGATTGGGAGGAACGTGGACAGAAAGCAGTCACCGGCGGTATGGCAAGCATGACTGGCTTTCAGAAGACGCGTTGGTTTTCAGAAAATTTTTGCGCCAAGAACGACGCTGTTGTCGAACAGGCGATCAAAGTCTTTGTGGCGAATGATCCTGCTGCTTATCTTGAAACTTGCAGAATGCTGGGTCGTTGCAATCAAAGCGCCGCCCTCAGCAATATAACGGTTCCGTGCGAAATTATTGTTGGTGAGGAAGACTATGCCACACCCATAGTAATGGCTGAAAAAATGCATGGAGCGATCCCCAACTCAAATTTGACGGTGATTCCAAAGGCGCGCCATTTTACCCCACTTGAGGTTCCAGATGTGATTGCGCGGATTTTGGCATCAATGGATATTGTCTAACCGCCCAAACTTGTTTTTTGCAACCAGCAATTAATAACCAAAGGTAAAACTGCATTCAAAGACCAACTATGAATCTGAGGAATAACTATGAATTTAGCCGACGAAATTATCATCCCGGGCCAGCTTGACACTGTCTTTGTCAGTCTAATTGATCCGGAGGTTTTGAAGCGCTGCATCCCTGGTTGTGAAGAGCTGAAAAAGACTAGTGACACTGATTTTGCCGCAAAAGTTGTATTGAAAATTGGTCCAGTCAAGGCTAAATTTTCTGGCACTGTGAGCTTGGATGTTTCCCGCGCACCACATCATTTAACGCTTTCTGGTGCCGGTGAAGGCGGGCTTGCCGGCTTTGCTAAAGGTGGGGCTGATGTTGAACTGGTGGATCAGGGTAATGAGACGCTGCTACGATATAGCGCAACGGCTGAAACCGGAGGAAAAATTGCCCAATTGGGTGCGAGATTGATTGAAAGCACCGCAAAAAAACTATCAAAAGCGTTTTTTAATAATTTTGAGAAAATTATGATTGGTGAAGAATAAGACTGGCTGAATAGGCTTTGGGGCCGACTTGGAATTTTCAAAGCGCGGTTGTGGCCGAAGCGTTAAAGCGGCGACAGATCTCCTCAAGATAGAGTGATCCACGATGATGAGAGGGAAATGAATGCGACGTGTAATTATAGCAATAACTGGTGCATCAGGGGTGATCTATGGCATCCGTGCGCTTGAGCTATTGCGACAAATTGATGATGTTGAATCGCATGCCATCATTACCCCATCCGCCTACCGCACAGCTCTTGCCGAAGTTGATTATACGCCGGATCAAATCAAGCTGCTCGCCGATCAACTTTATAACCACAAAGATATTGGTGCAGCAATCTCATCTGGCTCGTTTCAAACCAATGGTATGCTGGTTGCGCCCTGTTCAATCAAAACTCTAAGTGCGATTGCCAATTGTTTTAACGAGGAATTGACCGCCCGCGCTGCTGATGTTTGTTTGAAAGAACGGCGCCGCGTGGTTTTGATGCTTCGTGAAACCCCATTTCATGCGGGCCATATCAGGTTGATGGATCAGGCGACTCAGGCTGGAGCCATTGTTATGCCACCAGTTCCAGGGTTCTATACGCGGCCAAAAACATTGGATGATATCATTGACCAAACGGTTGGTCGTGCGCTTGATCTTCTCGATATCCATTTGCCAGCAGTAAAGCGCTGGACTGGTAGCGGCGTTTCTTAGACGCGTTAGAGATAGAGTTACAGCGTCAATATTTGACAGTTAATTGGAAGGAAACTTATATGCCAACTGTAGTAATGAAGGTAAATGGGACGAATGTGAGCCATGATGTTCCAGCCAATACCTTGCTGGTTTCATTTTTGCGTGAGACCTTGGGGCTGACCGGAACACATGTTGGGTGCGATACCAGCCAGTGCGGCGCCTGTATTGTCCATGTGAATGGCGAGTCCATCAAATCGTGCAGCATTTTAGCAGCTCAGCTTGATGGCGCGGATGTCACGACAATCGAGGGTATCGCCAATGGAGACGAGTTGCACCCAATGCAGCAAGCGTTTCATGAAAATCATGGTCTGCAATGCGGGTTTTGCACGCCAGGGATGGTGATGAGCGCGATTGAGCTTGTGGCAAAAAACCAAAACCTGTCCGAGCGTGAGATCCGTGAAGGACTTGAAGGCAATATCTGCCGCTGCACCGGCTATCACAACATCGTTAAATCAGTACAGGATGCCGCTGGGAAAATGCACAGCGCATAGATAGAAGGAATGAAAATGTATTCAACAAAATATGTCAAAGCGAGTGATGTTGATGATGCGGTAAAAGCTTTGAAATTAGCCAATGATGGCAAATTTCTGGCTGGTGGCATGACCTTGATCCCCACCTTGAAGCAGCGGCTCGCCAATCCTGATTGTCTGATTGATCTGTCTGATTGCGGTTTATCCTCAATAGATAATGAGGGCATTGGGATTCGGATTGGAGCGATGACGCGTCATGTTGATGTTGCTACATCTGCAATGGTGCAAAAGGTCATTCCAGCGGTTGCGTATCTGGCCGCGCATATCGGCGACCGGCAGGTACGCAATCGCGGCACAATAGGTGGCTCGCTGGCGAATAATGATCCGGCGGCCTGTTATCCGGCGGCGCTATTGGCGCTTGGCGGTACGGTTCACACCCAAAACCGGTCAATTCCCGCCGAGGATTATTTTGACGGCATGTTTGACACCGCGTTGGAAGAAGATGAAATCATTCAGGTCGTTAGCTTGCCGAAACCTGAAAAGGCTGCCTATGTCAAATTTCCAAACCCTGCATCACGCTATGCAATGGTTGGGGTATTTGTGGCAAAATTTGCCGACGGTGTGCGTGTTGCCGTTACCGGTGCGGGTGAAGATGGCGTATTCCGTGCCAGTGAATTAGAAGCGTTACTTGATACGGATTTCAGTGCTGATGTGATTGCCGATGGCATGGTCTCATCCGATGGCCTGATGAGTGATATCCATGCCTCGGCGGATTATAGGGCGCATCTGATCGGCGAGATGACCCGCCGCGCTGTGAACGCCTGCGCCTAGTCTTTGTGAGTTCCTAATGATCCCCTCCGATATTGTAAAACAGCAATTAGCTCCAACCGGTGTTTTGCGCGCTGGTATTAATCTGAGTAATTTCTTGCTCGTGTCTGGCCAGCTTGCGGATGGTAGTCCGGACGGTATATCGCCCGATATTGCCAGATATATTGCTACCAGGCTCGATGTGCCGTGCAAGCTGGTCACATTTGATCGTCCAGGACAACTAGCCGATGCTGTGAACGAGAATATATGGGATATTGGCAATATTGCTTTTGAGGCTGAACGCGCGCAAACGCTGGATTTCAGTAACCCTTACGTACTGATTGAGGCCAATTTTCTGTTTCGCCAAGATGAAGATTTTGTCAGCAATGATGATGTTGATCGTGAGGCTGTGCGCATCGCCGTTTCTGAGCGTAGCGCCTATGATTTGTGGCTAACCGATAATTTCAAAAGGGCACAGATTGTCCGTGCCCCGTCAATCAAAGCGGCGCATAAGATGTTTTTTGAGAACGAGGTCAATGTGCTCGCCAGCCTCAAGCCAAAACTGCTTGAAGATATGGTAAGCCATGAAGGGCTGCGTCTCATCGAAATGCCTTTTACCGCGGTCAAACAGTCGGTCGGTATCGCCAAGGGCAAGCCCGAGGCAGTGGCGTTTTTGAACGCGCTGATCACAGATCTAGCCCGCGATGGATGGGTTGCTACCCAGCTGAGGCACCATGATGTGGCAGAAAAACTGGGTATTCCGGCGCTCTAGGCTAAAGTGTCGGGCTCAACATACTGCTGCTGTTTTTTATTGCCCAGGCTTCCGAAGAGTTCCTGACACCGGCTGAAAGAAGGCTGATGATTTAGGGGTTTGTTTTATTGCGTAGTTAAGCGGATTTGCACTAATAGTAAGTTTTCCTGATGCCATTGGCCTTTGGCATTGCATTTTTTGGTAATCATCATGTCTGGCGTTATTCTCGCACTTATTGCTGCTGCTATTTTTGGCTTTCAAAACGCCGCGGCGCGACGAGGCGTTATCACAGCCACACCATTACAGGGAATGATTATCACGGTACCGACCGTTGTACCGCTGCTGGCGGTTGTTTGCTATTGTCTTGGCGGCTTCGCTGCTGTGCAAACTTGGCCCTACCAAACTTATATGTTGGCAGGTGCAGCTGGGGTGATGCATTTTGTAATTGGCCGGTTTAGCAATTATAACTCTATGCAAGCACTGGGCAGTACGCTTTCTACACCAATTCAACAACTTGGTACTGTCGTTTCTTTGTTTTGCGCTGTAACAATTTTGGGAGAAAGCCTAACAGGTCTGAATATTTTTGGCATTGTTCTGGTCAGTATTGGCCCCGCTTTATTAATAATGGGGCGACGGCGATATGCGTTAAGCGAAGCGGACACTACCTTTGTTCCAGATTTGAAACGCGGAATTTTACACGGTATGATTTGTGTCGTTGGTTATGGAGGAAGCCCCATCCTGATTGTTATGGCGTTACAAAGCGCCAGCGGATTGGCCTCAGGTAAGAATTTCGTGCAGACGTATTTGGCAGGAGGGGCATTTGCTCATTCATCAGCTATTCTGCTATTTTCCTATATTTTTGCCTCAGCCTGCGTGGTCATCATGGGCTTGAGATCCAATGGCTTTAACTCGCTAAGATCTATGTCAAGGTCAGGATTGAGGTGGTTCCTAGTCTCTGGCTTTATGATTGCAATATCCCAAGTGTTTCGTTATGCCGCCTTCGCACTTGCACCAGTTTCAGTTGTAGTGCCAATTCAACGGCTTTCAGTGATTTTCAGGCTATTGTTTAACTGGTATCTCAACCGTCAATACGAACGCGTCGAGACGCGCATTGTAATTGGCATCATACTGTCCGTTTTTGGCGCCGCGGCGCTGGGTGTTGATACGACCGCTGCACTTGATTGGCTGGCTCCTAATCCAGTTATTTATAGCATTTTGAACTGGCGGCTTTAGCTTTAAACTTCTTAGTAGCCATAAACTAAAAAATCAGCCCACATCTCCATGTAGGGCCGCCTCTGCTCAAGATAGTCAGTTCGGTTATACGCACGCGCAACCTTTGAACCAGTTTTGTGAGCAATGATCATTTCCGCAACTTCAAACGGAATGTCAGTATTATCCGTGAGCCATGTTCGCAAAGTTGACCTGAACCCATGAGGCACACCGGGCAACTCTTTGTCTCTCATATGTTTTGATAGTGTGCTGTCGCTGATGACACCTTTTCGGATGCTTGGGAAAAGAAAACCATCTTTGGATATGTTTATGGCATCAGCGACGACACTCTGTGCTTCCTTGCTCAATGGAACGCGAAAATCTTCCGTTCTACCCCGTTTGCCCTTCATCATCTCGCCCGGAATCGTCCAGATATCTCCGTCAAATTGCTCTACCCTTGCATGGCGTAATGGCCGAGATCGCAGTCCAGTTAGCATCAAAAGTTTCATACATAAATGAGTTGGGCTGAGATCAGTCAATGACTGGTAAAATTCGAGAGTATCTAATGCACTGAGGGCTGGCATCTTCCTTGACTGATGCCGTGTTGGCCCCAGCAGCTGTCTGGCTTTATCAACAACGCCAATATCAACGTTCAAGCCTAAGGCGGCAGCATATTTGATTATGACATTTAAGCGGTTAAGGGCCTTGCGCGCTGTCTCGTGCTTCGTATTCCAGAGAGGTTTTATTACTCTTTCCAAATCACGTTGAGTGATCTCTTCGACGGGGTAATTACCGAGCTTTGGGATTACATGCAGGCCTATGGGGGTAAACCAACGTCCATTGACCCCATCACCGCGTAGCTCAGCTTTTTTAGACTCGAATGCCTGCAAGGCTATGGTCTTCAGCGTTGTATCTAATTTGGATTGCTCGCGAAGTTGTTTGTCCCTTTGCTTGATTGGATCTATACCGTCACCAATCCTTGCACGGTATTTTTCAGCAAGGTCACGAGCTTGCCTAAGACCAACATTCTGTAAGCTGCCGAGCCCCATCTCTCTTCGGTGACCTGCGATTGTGTATCTAAAAAACCAACTGCTGCCCTCATTGCGTTTATTCAGCCATAGGCCGCCGCCATCGCAATGCTTTCCTAACGGAAGTGACTTGATCGCCGTTGCTGGGAGTCTGTTTAAAGCTCTCATATTACATATGCCTTTCATTCCACCTTTCTGTCCACCTTTTGTGGAGAGATGTTCTGATTGGTTATGAGATCTCATAATACTCTATGAGAAATCAACATATTGTAATATAACATAAAAATGAAGTAATTGAAATAGCCTGAGATTGATTAGGACGCTAAGCTGGTGCCTGTCGAGTGCACCATTTTTCATATATATTTCAATTCGACAGATAGCAAAGCTGTGCCATAAGCACCGTTATATCCGGCTGATACAGTTACGCGCTGTTGCGTCGTGCGGCATTATGGTTGATCAGGCGATCGCCGACCTGTTTTAGATGCAGCCACATGGCATTGGCCGCGGCATCCTGATCACGCTCACGGATTGCCGTTGCGATATCATCATGTTGGTCAAAACTGTGGTGATCTGGAGGCGGTGATGCGGATTCGTCACGCAGCCGTCCCCAAACAACGGTACGCCGGATGGCATTCAACTGGTCAAATAATGCCAAAAGCACGACATTCCCCGACGCCTCGGCAATGATGCGGTGAAAGCGGTTATCAGCATTTTCATATTGCCGCCATGTTTTGGCCTCGCGCTGCGCCGCCAAACAGCGCGCCAATTCATCAATATGAACACCCGTCGCATTAATCGCCGCTTCACGGCACAATACCGGCTCGATCAAAATCCGCGCGCGCGTGACATCAAGAGGGTTCGATTTTTCAGCAACCAGCGCAATGCTTGATGGCTCTTCAACCGGCCGTGCGCCAATAAAGGTGCCCTTGCCGACATGCCGCCATAACTCACCATTATTTTCCAAGGCCGCCAGAGCCTTTCGTAATTCGCCGCGTGATACGCCTAATATCTCAATCAGTTCACGCTCGGGCGGCAGCCGGCCACCTTCCGAAAAATCGCTCTGTGCCAGCCAGGCCCGCAATTGGGTCAGCGCTCCATCAGCAACCGTCATGTTCATTTCCTTCTATCCTGCAATGATCACATCCATATGTTTTAGCCCACACCAAAACAAATCAGAAGCCATTAATCATATGCCACAACAATACATCATAGGCTCTCTAAAAAACTATAGTTTTAGGCTTGACCAATGCAACACACTATGTGATCAATTATTGATTGATCAAAAATTGATCACATAGTGTGGGGGCGCCGTTCGTGAATTCTGTTTCATCGTCGCTGTCCGGAATGGATCATGCAGACACATGCAAGGCCATTTCTCGTATGATATTTTAACACCGGATAAGGTGAAATTGGAGGAAACTAATGACACGAATTATCAAAGGATTTTTGACTTTCGTTTCGGCAGCGCTATTCATGGCATCAGCAATGACCACAGCACATGCCGGCAAGGTCAGAATCGCACTTGCCGAAACACCATCTGACGAGCTTGCCGCTTTTTTTGTAGCGCTTGATCGGGCCAAAGCGATGGGGCTGGACTATGAATGGACAGCATTTTCCGATGAAGAGCTCGCTATTCAGGCGATTTTGAGCGGCCAGATGGATATTGGTTTTGGCACCCCCTACTCGGTCATGCAAAGATCGAAAGCGCCTGTGCGGATCATTTACCAGCTATCGAAGCTGAAATTTTTTCCGGTTACATCGAAGAAATATTCAAAGCTGGAAGATCTCAATGGCGAGCCAATCATGCTGCATTCGCGCGGCGGCGGCACCGAATCGATTGCGAACGTGATTGAAGACAGGCTGAATATGAAATTTGGCAAACGCTCTTATGTGCCCGGGTCATCAAACCGTATTGCGGCATTGATTGCGGGACAGACCGACGCCACCATCGTTGACCTGTCAAACAAGAACAAACTGGTCAAGCTACATGGTGATAATTTTAACGTGTTGCCAATGTTTGAGGTTGATGCCAGTGATGAAGCGCTGTTTGCGAATCTGGACTGGATCAAGGCCAACCAGAAAGACGTCGATATTTTTGTCAAAGCACTGGTGAGCGTTTACCGGGACATGCACAAAGACCCGACCATCATCAGCAAGCAGACTGATCCTGATGGGCCAATTGGCCAGCTGCCGAAAGAGGTGCTGGATGGGCTTGACCAATTCTATAATGATGCGGTTGCTGGCGGTCTCTATGACCCGAATGGTGGCGGCATGACCGCGGCCAAAGCGGATATGGACTGGTATTCAAAAGCGGGCCAGCTGACCGGTGATCCGGCAGCGCTCAATATCAGTGACTTCTGGTATATGGATTCGCTGAACCGCGCGGCGCAATAGCCGGCACGACCTTTCAAGGCCGACAGCGTGATCCATCTTTCATGCTGTCGGCACCACCATTATTTTACAGATTTAAACATTTTCTATTCCATGGCACGCCACAGACTGGCTACGGTAAATGATGCGACATAGATCTCTTTTCCTGACCATTTTATCAGCAACCATTGTCTTTGGTTCCTGGGAAATTGCCGGCCGAATTCCAGTGAGCTTTGCCTTTCCCACATTTTTAGAGTCAATGACCGCTTTTTGGGTTCTGG
>Ga0209652_1000745_pt1 | contig 27375 bp, 27 predicted proteins | sample SaaInl74LU_5_DNA_FD_184641 | JGI IMG/M metagenome (GOLD analysis project Ga0209652, IMG submission 184641) | Marine microbial communities from expanding oxygen minimum zones in the Saanich Inlet - ESP_74LU_5_DNA (SPAdes) (version 2) | ecosystem: Environmental > Aquatic > Marine > Intertidal zone... | reverse complement strand
CATTGTCGACCGGTTCAATGGCCGGATCGAAGACGTCCTGCAAAGCCATCGGTTCCAGAGCGGCGAGGACCTTGAGCAGACCATTCTGCGCTATGTCACCGTCTACAATCAGCAGCTGCCGCAGTCAGCATTGGCATCCAGAACGCCCTTGCAGGCGATGAAGGACTGGCACAAACTCAGACCCGAGCTGTTCAAGAAACAGCCGTACTACCTCACGGGATGTGACACCTACCTCATCGAATTCCGATGACGCGGTGAATAATTCAGCTCGGCCGGCCGTATGACACAGGTGATAGGCACTCGAAACGTCATCCATCGAAATGCGGAAATTCCGATGGCTTTATTCAAGCGACAAAAGCCGTGCTTGCGACGGAATGACGAAGACAAGCATTAACAGCAAAGTCCTCAGGCCGATTTGCGTGGCATGGCCTGCATAGATGAAGGACACGTCTTCAAGATTTGCCGTAAACGTCAGCCATGGCATTATCCCCAAGGCAGAGAGCCCGGTAAAGATCAAAAATCCGAGACCAGCGAGGCCCAAAACAAGCAGTGCAATTACTTGCAGGCCCTGCGCAATACGCAGTCCCAATTAACGATAGGTCACAGCAGCTTCCCCCAAAGCATTGAAACATCGTCCATCTTTAAGTCTAGAAGGAAGATTGCCAGCACCCAAGCGAAATGGGGGGGGAAACGGATAAATTCCAAATTGTCATGTACTATCAAAACGCTACAAAAATTTGTCGCGCAAATGGAAACAATAGGATCCGATTAGCGGATTGTTTCTATGGGCCCTTCCGCCCGACCATGGATGAATTGGTCTACGTAAGGGTCTGGACTCGTGTCCATTTCCCTGATCGGGCCCGTCCAGCGGATCTTGCCAGCGTGGATCATGGCCACCTGGTCGGCAATGGCGCGCACGCTGGTCATGTCATGGGTGATCGTGATGGCCGTGGCCCCCATTTCGGTCACGATCTCGCGAATAAGGTCGTTGATGACGCCGGCCATGATAGGATCGAGGCCCGTTGTAGGCTCGTCAAAGAAGATGATTTCAGGATCGGCACAGATGGCGCGGGCCAGGCCCACCCGCTTTTGCATGCCGCCCGAAAGCTCGGCCGGGAACCGGTCGGCCACGTCCGCTTGCAGGCCGACGCGCCCCAGTTTCTCCATCGCGATGCTACGGGCTTCGGGCCATGGCCGGGCCAGGCTGCCACGCAACAGGCGGAAGGCGACGTTCTGCCACACGGGCAGAGAATCAAACAGGGCACCGCCCTGGAACAGCATGCCGAACCGGGCAAGGAAGGCCTCGCGCGGGAGCCGTGTGACGTCGGTTTCGTCCACCTTGATGATACCTGCGTCCGGTTTGACCAGTCCCAGAATGCATTTGATCAGAATCGACTTGCCGGTCCCCGAACCGCCGATAACCACCATGCTTTGGCCTTTGCCGACATGCAGGTCGACCCCGCGCAGGACGTGGTTGGAACCGAAGGATTTTTTGACGCCTGTCAGGGTGATCATGCGGAAAAGAACGCCTCTGTCAGCAGGAAGTTCGCGGCGAGGATGAGGACAGCGGCCGCCACGACCGAGGACTTGGTCGCCCGTCCGACCCCCATCGCACCCCGATCCGAGTGCATTCCATAATAACAGCCCATCAGCGCGGCGACAAAGCCGAACACGGCCCCTTTGGCAAGGGAGGAGGCGATGTCGTGAAACTCCAGAAAGTCGGCGGTGTTTTGAAGATAGCTGGCCGTGTTGAACCCCAGCCTTTGGGTGCTGATGACAAAGCCGCCAAGGATGCCGATGACGTCGCCGATGCCGACCAGAAGGGGCATCACCAGCGTGGCTGCCAGGACACGCGGCAGCGTCAGGTACTTCATCGGATGGGTGGAGAGCGTCACAAGGGCGTCGATCTGCTCGGTCACCTTCATGGTCGCAATCTCGGCCGCGATGGAGGAGGTGACGCGGGCCGCGATCATCAGGCCGACCAGGACAGGCCCAAGTTCGCGCACCATGCCGATGGCGACGATTTGTGGCACCACGGCCTCTGCCGAAAAGCGCGACCCGCCTGAGTAGATTTGCAAGGCCAGGGCGCCGCCCGTGAAAAAGGCGGTCAGGCCCACCACGGGCAATGAGAAATAGCCGATTTGCAAAAGGGCGTGCCGAAACTCGCCAAAATAGAAGGGTGGTCGGACCAGATGGCTGATCGTCTCGCCGATGAAGATCGCGAATCTGCCCGTTGCCGCAAGAAGCATCAGGGTCGCGGCCCCCAGCCGGGCGACCAGCCTTAACATGAGTTTAACCCTTGTGACGCCCGTCTCATGCCTGAAGATACCGCCGTTCATACCGCGGACCTAGCGAGGTCAGGATCTCGTAGCCGATCGTCCCGGCGACGCTGGCAAGATCGTCCGGTCCTTGATGGGCCCCGAGAATCGAAAGCGTCTGCGGTGTGTCGTGCAGATCGGTGATATCGACCGTTATCAGGTCCATAGAGACCCGCCCAACCAGCGGGCAGGGTACATCATTGTGCCAAAGCATGGCCAGAGAGGACAGAACCCGATGCAACCCGTCGGCATATCCGGCTGATAGGGTCGCGATCCGGCTGGGCCGCTCGGCCTGCCAGGAATTGGCATAGCCCACCACCTCGCCCTGTTGCAGAGTGCGGATCTGTACGACGGGCAGGTCAAGCCGGGCAACCGGGGTGCCCTCGGTATAGGGGGCCGCCCCGTAGAGTCCGATCCCGGGTCTTGTGATGTCGAAATGGTAGTCTGGTCCAAGCAGGATTCCGCCGGTTGCGGACAGCGACCTAGGCGCTCCAAGTCCGTCGGTCATCTGACGGAACATATCCAGTTGGTAGGGGTTCATCGGGTGATCGGGGTCATCGGCACAGGCAAGATGGCTCATCAACATGGTTGGCCCCTGGGCCAGAGCCGTTTCCGCAACGGCGGCCCATTCGTCCCACTCCATCCCCAGCCGGTTCATTCCGGTGTCCAGCTGGATCCCGAAGGGGTGTCCCGGCAGGGCCTCGAAGTGGCGAGTCAATTGGTCAAGGCTATTAAGCATGGGGGTCAGCCCAAGGTCGCCGATGGTGTCCGTATCGCCGCGCATGTGGCCGGAAAATATGCAGATTTCCGGGCCAGGCCCAAGGGCGCGCCGGACGACAGCGCCTTCCTCGGCCATGGCGACAAAGAACCGGCGGCAGCCTGCGCGGGCCAGTGCGCGGGCAACCCGCGCCGCGCCAAGGCCGTAGCCGTCCGCCTTGACCACTGCGCCGGTTTCGGCGCTGCTCATACGGTCAAGGGCGCGCCAATTGGCGACGATGGCGTCTAGGTCGATGGTCAGGATGGCACGGCTCATAGCGGTCTTTTGACAGGCAGGGGCAGGGGCGGCAAGGGGCGGCGGCAAGGGGGGGCGGATCATTCCTCTGGCGCGGTGGCGAGGCGGTAAGCCAGCAGCTCTTCCTGCTCCAGCAGGTAGATCTCGGACGGGGGGGTAATGAGGGCGTGCTGCATCAGCGCTGGGTCGATGCCCATCTCGATCAGATAGGCCATCACCTCGCCCTGCCCGCGTTGGATATCCTCGACCGCAAGAAAGGCGGGCAGGGCCGTGTTCTTGCCAAAGTAGTGCTGATGCACGCCGACCCACGCCCCTTCGGCCACCTCGCGGCTGGTGCCGGCGGCAAGGATATAGGGGCAGGCGGACAGGCAGATGTCGGTCTCGGTCATGGCTGTCCCAACCTCAAGCCCGCGCAGGGTCCGGCCAATGGCCAGGGCGTCGAGGACAGAGCCGCCGGGGCTGTTCAGAAAAACCGTCGTCGGCGGGGTCGCTTGCGTCTCAAGCCATTCGGCCAGCCTGTTGGCGTCCCCGTCCGCGATGGTGCCTGTCAGGGTAAGGGCGGCCCCGCCGTCCCAGTCTGCCGTGTCAAAGGCCAGTCGGCTGGGCAAGTCGAGGGTGGAGGGGATAGGCCGTGAACCGGGGGCCGGAGGACGGAATGTCAGATCGCCCGGCGCATAGCGCCGCGTCTGGTCGCCCGGCCGCGTCGGTTCGGTCATCCCCGGCGCGGTTGAGCCGCCAAGAATGCCCGGCATCACACGCGCCACGTCAGCCCCGAACAGCAGCAGGGCAAGCCCGACCTGCAGGCCAAGGATCGCCAACAGCCAGCGCCGGACCGGGTGGGGTGCGGGATCGGGGAGATCGGTCATTCGGCGGGTCGGGATGTATCGACCGCCGACAATCCAGTCCTGCGCGGGTCAGGTGCCGGATTTGGCGGTGGTTCCAGTGCGGACGGCTGAAGCGGAGGAAGATTGGCCTGCGCCGTCTCAATCTCGCGCAGACCGGCAAGGGCGGCGCGCAATTCGGCCAGTGTCATCTGGTCTTGGCCCGACACGCCCGCGCGTCCGGCGCGGATCGCGGCCTGGGCGATGGCGGTGATAAAGACGAGAACTGCGGGCAACAGGTCGATGGCGATGGCCCCGGACCAGGAGGGGATGAAATTGCCCGCATAAAGGATGACCGCGTCGGCGGTCGAGATCGGGGTATAGACGGTCTCTTCGGGTTGCTGCATCGACATGACGCTTTCGGCGGCCAGTCGCAGCGTTTCGGCCCGCTGCCCCAGAACGGTCAGCACCGAATCGATCGTTGCCTGCTGCCCAGCCCGTGTGTCGGCGTTTGACCCGTCCAGCTGCGGCAGGATCACCGATTGCGACAGATCCAGAGCCGACCGCTGGACAAGGGGGGCTACCGAAAGCTGGCGCAGGCGGGTTATGACATTGGCCAGCCGCACGGCCTCTTCCGAGAACTGGACCGAGCGGGTCTCGACCGGCCCCGGTTCGACGGTAAGGGCGCGCATCCGGCTCAGGATCTGGTTGCCCTCGGCAAAGGCGGCGGCGACGAGGCTGTCCTGGCTGGCGATCTGCGCCTCCAGTCCCGACAGTTCATCGGCCTTCTGGCGCAAGAGACGGAACACCGCACCCTGACCGGCAAAGCCCGACAACTCGCCACTGGCCTCCTGTTCGGACAGGTCGGTGAAGGACTGCCGCACGCGGGCCACGTCGCGTTCGAGCGCCTGCGCCGAAACGGCGATGGTATTGGCCCGCTCCAGCGCCGCCTGGTAGTTCTGCACGGTGGTGGCCAGATGCTGTTCGACCGCCGCTGCACCGGCAAGGGCGGCGGCATTCAGCCAGGATGACATGGCGATAATGGCCAGCGACCCCAGCCCCATCGAGGCTAGCAGACCCAGCCGAGAGGCCATCGTCCGCATCGCGGGCAAAAGCCGCATCATGTAGGACCAAAAGACAAAGATACCGACCGACACGGCGACGGAATAGGCCATCGCGGCAAAGACACTCAGCGCCCCGGTATCGTCCAGAAGTGACGACACCCCAAGATAGGTATAGATGCCAGAGGCTACCGCAAGCACGGCAAGGGCTGCGCCGGTAAAGCTGTCCAGCCAGGCCAGATGGCCCTCGATCTCGCGGGATTGTTGCAGACCGCGCATCTCGGCCCGGCTGACGGGATTGGTTCCGGACATTTGCGGCCCTCCTTGGCGGTTGCTGGCAAGATAGGCGGTGGGGCCGGGCTTTGCGAGTCACGCCCGCGTCAGTTGACCCCGAAGTTGCGGTTGCGTTGAAACCACATCCGTTCCCCGATCAAGCAGTCATAGGGGGTCGCTTGGGTTGGCCAGATACGTTCAGGCGAGGGGCCGGGCGAGGGGACGGGCGAGGGGACGGGCGAGGGGACGGGCGAGGGGACGGGTATCGGGTCGAAGGGGCCGCCGGCCAGTTCCAGCACCAGCTTGCGGGTCACGGCTGCGGCGAAATCCTCCCAATCGCGCACGGCGATGACAAAGGCGCCGGGACCGCCAATCACGCAGCGTTCGTAATAGACATCCAGATCCGCCAGCCTGCTGCCGCCCAGCCCGTCGCGCGTCATCAGGGGCAGCCCGTTGATGGTGATGCCGCGCGCCACCACCGCGTCGCGGGCCTCGGGGGCAGGACGGCCCTGATTGTTTGGCCCATCGCCCGAGATGTCGATGATGCGGCGCAGCCCTTGGAATGTGTTGCTGTCCAGACTGTCGGCCCCGTAATAAAGTGCCCCGCTGATCGACGTGCGGCTTAGCGTTCCGGCCCGCCAGTCGGAGAGGGTCTGGGCGACCCGCTCAAGGTCATCCGGCCCGTCGATCATGGTCCAGTCCTGCACCACCCGGTAAGTGCCGCTCCCGGCCCATTCCACATAGGACAGGGCAATCTGGCCGATCATCCCCCGGCCAATCACCTCGGCGACGGGTGCGCTGCGCAGGGCCTCGGCATAGCCGCGCCGTTGCAGGTCAAGCTCGGTCGGGGACATGGAGCGCGACACATCCACAAGCAGCAACAACTCGGCGTCCACTTCCTGGGCCGCCAGCGGTGCGGCCAGGCAGAGCGAGAAGAGCAGGGCAAGACCGCGAAGCATTCCCGACTGTCAGCCGCAACCGGCGCTTCTGTCCAGTGACGATTGTGCGAGCAAACGGTTGCACCGCCCGCCCCTGCCTTCATAGTCTGATCCCATGGCCAGATCATCACGCCATTCAGGGAGGATACCATGGCGCTACCGACACGTCGCGTGACACGAGAGGAAATGCTAAAGCGCGTTGCGCTGTTTAGCGAGATCAAGGGGTTTGACGGCGGGTTGCCCGACAGCGACCACCCTGACGCCCGACGGACCCTGTTCAACGTCGTGGGCTTTCAGCCGCCCGAAGGGGCCGGGGGGGCGACATCATCACCGGTCGGGGCCAGTGCCGCCGAAAACGCGGCCATCAAGATTTCCGAAGGCTTCAATCTGGGCTACTGCAAGGCCAAGCCGGGCAAGGGCCCGATGATGCACAATCACGACACCAATGAGACCTTCATACCGATGACCGGCCGCTGGGAATGTTCATGGGAAGTGGATGGCAAGGTCGAGGCGTTCGAGCTGGGCCCCTATGACGTCATCTCTTTTCCCCCCGGCGTTCAGCGCCGGTTCATGAACGCCACATGGGATGAACCGGATCAGGAACATCTGCTGATGTTCGTGATCGGCGGGAACGGTCCCAAGGCGGAATTCTCACCCGAAGCGATGGCCGAGCTGAAGGAAAAGGGGCTTGTGGTCTAGGGCCACCGCCCGTTGCAAAGTATTGAACTGGCGACCGGTCCAACCGGTCGTCAGTTGATGCCGTTTTCTCGCTGCAACTCGCGGATATAGGCGACAATCGTGGCGACATCGGCCCGGGTCAGACCTGGAACTGGGGCCATGTTGCCGAAATCCCAATGGTGCGATTGCACGCCCAACGCGACAGCGCGCTGGAACGAGTCGTCCCCGTGGTGGTTCGGCTCGTAGATGATGTGGACCAACGGCGGGGCGACCCCGTCCTGACCGGCTCCGTTGTGCCCATGACAGGCAGCACAGGCTGCCTCATAGGCCCGCTGGCCCATCTGGGCCTCGCTCGACAATTGGGCCGGCAAGGCAACCTGGACAATCGCTGCGCCGGGCGTCGACGATGGGGCGCCTTGGTTGGCGAGCTCTGGCGGCGTCTGCCTTTCGGCATAGAATGCATATGCCGCAAGGCAGGCGGCCAAAATGAGCAGGAGGCCTGCGACACGAGTGTTGTTCATCAAATGAAATCCAGCTTTGGGGTCTTGCATCGCGACATCGGGGCGTGTGCCCGTTATCCAAGGTTCCCGCGCTGGAAGGTCAACCCGTCTTGGAGAGGTTTTGGAAACATCTTCTTGGCAGGCCCTAGGCAGAGAACGGCCACAAGCCCCGTGATGCTGATGAGTCCGACAGGTGCCAAAGCTGCCACTAGAACGACCGGTCGTCGCCCTGCTGCCAGGCCTTGGCCAGGTTGCCAAATCGGGTAAAGCGGCCCTCAAAGCTCAGGTCGACGGTTCCGATGGGGCCATGGCGCTGCTTGCCGATAACCACCTCGGCCTTGCCATGCAGGCGCTCCATTTCTTCCTGCCACTGGGCCATCTTCTCCAGCTCGTGATCGCCTGGTTTTTCCCGCTCCTTGTAGTATTCCTCGCGGAACACGAACATGACGACGTCGGCGTCCTGCTCGATCGACCCGGATTCGCGCAGGTCCGACAGCTGCGGACGCTTGTCCTCGCGGCTTTCGACCTGGCGCGACAGCTGCGACAGGGCGATGACAGGGATATTAAGCTCTTTGGCGATGGCCTTGAGGCCCTGGGTGATTTCAGAGATTTCATTGACCCGGTTCTCGGACCGGCCGGTGCCGCGCAACAGCTGAAGGTAGTCAACGAACAGGGCATCCAGACCGTGCGTCCGCTTGAGCCTGCGGGCGCGGGCGGCAACCTGGCTGATCGGCAGGGCAGGGGTGTCGTCGATGAACAGGGGGCAGGATTCAAGCTGCTTGGCGGCCTCGACGAATCGGCGAAACTCGCCTTCGGTCATATCGCCTCGGCGGATCTGCTCACTGGGGACTTCCGAGGCTTCGGACAGGATACGCGCGGCCAGCTGCTCGGCACTCATCTCGAGCGAGAAGAACCCAACAACCCCACCGTTGACGGCCCCTTCAGTGCCGTCAGGCAACTGACCCTTCTTGTAGGCCTTGGCCACATTGAAGGCGATGTTGGTGGCCAGCGAGGTTTTGCCCATCGACGGACGGCCGGCAAGGATCAGAAGGTCGGACTTGTGCAAGCCTCCCAGCTTCTTGTCGAGATCGGTGAGACCGGTCGAAACACCGGCAAGGCCACCGTCCCTCTGATAGGCGGCATTGGCATGCTGGACGGCATCGGTGACGGCGCGCAGGAACGACTGGAAGCCGCTTTCCGAACTGCCCTGTTCGGCCAGCTTGTACAGCTCTTGTTCAGCCTCGACGATCTGTTCCTTGGGTTCCGAGGCCACATCGACCCGCGCCGCCTTGGCCGAGATGTCGCGGCCCAGCCGAATCAACTCGCGCCGGATCGCAAGATCGTAGATCATCTGGGCATAATCCCGCGCCGCAAAAGCCGAGATGGCAGCCCCCGCCAGACGGGCAAGATAGGACGGGCCGCCCAGCTCCTTCAGTCCTTCGTCATCCTCGAGAAAGGTCTTGAGGGTTACGGGCGAGGCGAGGGCGTTCTTGGCGATCCGTGCTGCGGCAGTATCATAGATGCGGGCATGGACCGGATCATAGAAATGATCCTTGGTGATGATGCTGCTCACCCGGTCAAAGATATCGTTGTTGGTCAGGATCGCGCCCAAAAGCTGTTGCTCGGCCTCGATCGAATGGGGCATGGCATCGCCGTCATCTGCCACAGCACCGGAGGCGTTGAAAACAGTGATCTCGTTCATGGTGCTGCTCCCTGGTCGTTCTCGGTGCCGATGTCCCGGATCTCTGTCCCAAACGCGGCGGGGTTGTCCCTCGCTCGGCCGTTCGCTCCTGTTAATGGCCCCGGGGGGCAAAGAGCAAATTGTATGTTTCTGTGGACGATCTGTGGAGAACCTTCACACCACTCTACCTTGGACCCTGACCGGCCAATGCGTCAACATCCGGTGGCAACCGGTGCCCGGCAGCAGGTCCTGGCCTTGAAAAAAACCGGCCTCAGGCCCCCGGTTTCCAGCCATCAGGGTCACGCAGATAGGCTTCAACCGCCTCTAGTGTCTCTGCATCAAAGGCGCCCTGCAGGCGGGCCTCCGTCAGGACGTCCCACCAGGTGCAGAGGTAAATCAGGTTCAGACCTTCTGCGGACAGGGCCTCGGTCACGCCGGGATAGATGCCATAGTAAAACAGAACGGCGGTAAAGTCGCAGGAGGCGCCGGTCTCGCGGATCGCATTGACAAAGCTGATCTTCGACCCGCCATTCGTGGCCAGATCCTCAACCAGCAAAACTCGCTGTCCCTCGGTCATCGCGCCTTCGATGCGGGCATTGCGCCCATACCCTTTGGGCTTTTTGCGGACATAGCTCATCGGCAGGGCCAGACGCTCTGCCACAAAGGCGGCAAAGGGAATGCCCGCCGTCTCGCCACCGGCAATATTGTCAAAGGCCTCGAACCCGGCCTCGCGCATCACCGTGACGGCCAGAAAGTCGAGCATGACAGACCGGACCCGCGGAAAGGATATCACCTTGCGGCAATCCACATAGGTGGGGGCCTGCTTGCCAGAGGCATGGGTAAAAGGAGATTGCGCATTGAAATCCACCGCCCCGATTTCCAACAGCATCCTGGCCGTCAGCCGGGCCATTTCTTCTTTCGGGGGAAAACTCGATGGGATCATGCTGGCTCCGTTCTTCGCTTTGTTCCAAATACTCCCGCCGGAGGCGGCAGGAAGTGTCAGGCCTCGACCCGCCAGTGCAGCGGGAAACCGGGGTCAAATACCGTCACCGGCCCGTCACCGGTGTCGATGTGGTCGGGGTAGCTGACGGGGTCGCCGCGCACCAGATCGATTGTCTCGTCAGAAGGCGGCAGTCCATAGAACCGCGCCCCGTTCAGGGACACAAAGGCCTCCAGCTCGCGCAGCTTGCCGGCCGTCTCAAAGACCTCCGCCAGGCAGGACAGGGTGTTGGTCGCCGAAAACACGCCCGCGCAGCCGCAGGGCAACAGCTTGTTCGCATCCGTATGGGGGGCCGAATCGGTGCCAAGGAAGAACCGTGGATCGCCCGAGATGGCAGCCTGCACCAGTGCGACGCGATGCATCTCGCGCTTGGCCACGGGTAGGCAGTAATAATGCGGTCGAATGCCGCCTGCCAGGATGTGGTTACGGTTGATGATCAGGTGATGGGTCGTGATTGTGGCGGCCAGGTTCTTGTGGGTGTCGCGGACATAGTCGACTGCGTCCTGGGTCGTGACGTGTTCCATCACCACCCGCAGGTCGGGCGTTTTCTTGCGGATCGGCTTGAGGACCTTGTCGATGAACACTGCTTCGCGGTCAAAGATGTCGATGTCGGCATCCGTGACTTCACCATGCACGCAAAGCGGCATCCCGATCTCGGCCATCTTTTCAAGGACCGGGCGCACCTTGGCGAAATCCCGTACGCCCGAAGCCGAATTGGTCGTGGCACCTGCCGGGTACAGCTTGACCGCCGTTGCCAGGCCAGAGGCATGGGCAGCTGCCACGTCCTCGGGGTCGGTTTCCTCGGTCAGGTATAGCGTCATCAGAGGGGTGAAGGTCATCCCCTCCGGCAGGGCGGCCAGGATCCGGTCGCGGTAGGCGGCGGCCTGGGCGGCGGTCACGACGGGCGGCACCAGATTGGGCATGATGATCGCCCGCCCAAAGTGTCGCGCCGTTTCGGGCAGCACTGCCTGCAACATCGCGCCATCACGCAGATGCAGGTGAAAGTCGTCGGGACGACGAAGGGTAAGGCGGCTTGTTGTAGCGTTTGTCTGAACCATGAGATCAGCGATACACCGACCGATCCTCGGAGGCCATAGCCTCTTGATCGCTCTGGGAGCTGGCCTGCCAGCGCGGACAACGCGATCCACTTGGTGCATTGGCCAGCATCAACAGGCCGCAACGCCGCATGCCATTGGCGCGCCGTCGCGCCGTCGCTTTTGGGGCGATTCTAGGTCGGGCAGCTTTGCCTATTGGGCGGCTGTCTGCTCTCTTGTTGTCAGGCCACGCTGCCGGAGGTGGATTTCGTAATGGCGGGCGTCGGCCTGGGTCAGGCCGAACCGGCAAAGTCGCGCCGAAAGGTCGGTCCGTCCATTGCGCTCGGTCTGCTTGAGCAGGTTGCGGAGGTAGGCCGAGCTTTTGCGTCGGGCCCGAAACAGCTTTGCAAAGCTGGCCTGGCTCAGGGTTCCGGCCATGGCCTGTTCCAGCAGAGGCACCGTGATATCGACCTGATCGAGCAGGCGCTCGACCTGTGGGCGGGCATACCGCGCCCGAAGGGGGACAAGATTGCTGCCCCGGAACATGGCGGCATGGATGGCATCATGGGGCACGGTAGGATCAAAGACCACGAAGGCCTCTTCGGCGGCCTCGATCATGTCGGGTGCATAGCCATAGCGGGACGTAAAATCGAGCCTGCGTTGGGCCACGAAGCGTCGATCCCATCCCGCGACGGACGGGGAAAGCGTGGCGACCGGGCGCACCATGACCACCCGGGCCCCCGGTGCGGCCACCGAATAGGCCCCGGCGGCATAACCGCCTTCGCGGACCCCAAAGAAGACGACGTCGTCAAAATCTTCGAAAAAGCCATCATCGACCTGCCGGTCAAAAAAGCCGAACAGGCGAGAATCGCGGAACCATGTGTCGTCTTCGGCAATGATCGTCAGCAAGGACCAGCCATTCTTCGACACCAGTTCAAAACCGCGAGGGACGGCACGCGGCCGCTCCATGATCGTGCTGCGCCTTTCAAAGGTGACGAGCAACTTGCGACCCGCGTCGATGAACAGGGCCGCATGCTTGTCGCTCACCTGCTCGATATAACCACTCTCCTCTGTCAGATCCTCAAGACTTGCGAACCAGTCCTCCGCTGTCTTGCCGGTCAGATCGAGTGAGAGGTCAGGTGTCATAGGTCGTGTCCAATCCGATGCAGTTAATAGGTCCCAATAAATCGACAATCGGGCGAAATTTGGTGGGCCATCTGTTCAGTTTGCGCCGTTGCTTCGGCAAACCCGGACGACATCAGAAAAACGCCTGCAATCCGGTCTGGGCCCGACCCAGAATCAGAGCGTGAACGTCATGGGTTCCTTCGTACGTGTTTACGGTCTCAAGGTTGATCATATGGCGCATCACCTGGAAATCGGCGGCAATGCCGTTGCCGCCATGCATGTCGCGGGCGTGCCGGGCGATCTCGAGCGCCTTGCCACAATTGTTACGCTTCATCAGGCTGATGATTTCCGGCGCGGCGGTGCCGTTCTCCATCATCCGGCCCAGTTGCAGCGATCCTTGCAGGCCAAGCGCGATTTCGGTCTGCATGTCGGCCAGTTTCTTCTGGAACAATTGGGTCTGGGCAAGCGGGCGATTGAACTGTTTGCGGTCCAGTCCGTACTGTCGTGCGCCATGCCAACAGGCTTCGGCGGCCCCCATAACGCCCCAGGAAATACCATAGCGCGCGCGGTTGAGGCAGCCGAACGGCCCTTTCAACCCTTCGACACCTGGCAACAAGGCGTCTTCACCGACGGCTACATCCTTCATCACGATCTCACCGGTGATCGAGGCGCGCAGGGACAGTTTGCCTGCAATCTTGGGTGCGCTCAGTCCCGGCATCCCCTTTTCAAGGACAAAGCCGCGGATCTTGCCGCCATGGGCCTCGGACTTGGCCCAGACGACAAAGACATCCGCGATCGGCGCGTTCGAGATCCACATCTTGGACCCGTTCAGCACATAGCCGTCGGCGGTCTTTTTTGCGGTGGTCTTCATGCCAGCTGGGTCAGAGCCTGCGTCGGGTTCTGTCAGGCCAAAACAGCCGATCAGGGTGCCTGCCGCCAGTCCGGGAAGATACTTCGCCCGCTGCGCGTCCGAGCCATAGGCGTGAATGGGATACATCACGAGGCTCGACTGCACCGACATCATCGACCGATAGCCCGAATCGACCCGCTCGACCTCGCGGGCGACCAAACCATAGGTGACATAGCCGGCACCAAGGCCGCCATATTCTTCGGGAATAGTCAGGCCCAAAAGACCGGCGGCCCCCATTTCGGAAAAGATGCCAGGATCCTCGGCCTCGTCAAGGTAGGCGCGTGTGACGCGGGGCTGAAGCTGGGTCTGCGCAAACTCCCGGGCCGCGTCGCGCAACATCCTCTCATCCTCGGTCAACTGGTCTTCGAGGCGAAACGGGTCCTCCCAGTTGAAGGGACCGAGGTCCGGACCGAAACCGCTTGCAGTGATCTGGCTTGCCTTGTTCATCGCTCACCTTGTTGTTTGTCTTGTCCTTAGTCCTAAACCCTACAGCCCCGCGCGGCAATGTGCGCTTCGTCTGATAGGGCGGTTGAGAAGGGCCTTCGTAAGTCGGGCAAAATCCGCGAACTTAGGTGCGGATGAAAGGGATTGTGCGAATTTGCGGCCAGCCGAAGGGAGAGTTTGGTCCTGCACGGTCAGGGAAAACCGGCGAGGTGCCAATATTCCCGTCTTTCCTGTTGACAGCTTGCGTCGGCGGAATGACGCTGAGGGGGCATAAGTATTGACAACTAAATCAATTAGGGAGATTTCTAATGCTAAAATCCTTCGTTGCCGCCATTGCGACCGTCGCGGCCTTGGCCGCTGTCCCGGCTGTCGCATGCCCCGATTGGCAGGGCGCTCCGTACTTTGGCACGGTCGAGCTGACGGCAGGCTTCAACCCCGACCCCTATGTGCGCAACGTCACGGCAGGCGGCACCAACGACCTTGGCCGCTGCGGCCTGAACGCCGCGGGTTATGTGACCAGCCGTCCGGACTTTGACCTTTATTGGCGGGGAAGCTCGTCCCAGATGACGATCGCCATCGAATCGAATGCGGATGCGGTCCTGCTGGTGAATGCGCCTGACGGGTCATGGCACTACTCGGACGACTACCGCGGCACGAACCCTGCGATCACCTTCTTCAATCCTCAAGAAGGACTGTATGACATCTGGATCGGCTCATACGACGGATCGCGCCGGAATCCGGCCCGTCTTGTCTTTACCGAGTACAACTACTGATCCCTTGCGGGCGCGAGGGCGCGGTGCCCTCCTTGTGCCCGCAACAGCGCTGAACCGGGTTTAAGTGCATGGGCGAGGTCCGTGCGAAAGGGGGTTGAGGTAAGGTGGGTCATGACCCACCTTACGCGTCAACGCTCTCTTCGCTGTCAGGACCCCTCAATGACCCTCCAAACAGACGACATTCCGGCCTTTGCCCTTGCCTGGCACAAGGCGGGCCGTCGCGTGGCGATTGCCACTGTGGTCGAGACCTGGGGCTCGGCCCCCCGTCCGGTCGGCAGCCAACTGGTGATCGACCGGGACGCTGCGATGGAAGGCTCGGTCTCGGGCGGCTGCGTCGAGGGGGCGGTGATCGTCGAGGCGATCGAGGCGATGGCCGATGGCAAGGTTCGCCTGCTGGACTACGGCGTCAGCGATGACGAGGCCTTTGCAGTGGGCCTCGCCTGTGGTGGGCGTATCCGCGTTTTGGTGGAGCCTGTCGGCCCGGTCCTAACCGAGGCGCTTTTGTCCGATCTGGTCGCAGCCCGGGCGCGCCGCGAGGCCGTCGCCCTTGTCACTGATCTGGCCCCCGATGCGGAGGGGCCGGCGCGGTACCTCGCCCGGCCACCCGCCTTTGCCGACCGCTTTCGGATGGACCGGTCGGGGGTCGAAGAGGATGGCCGGACCTTTGTGGCGATCCACAATCCCCCCCTGCGCATGATCGTGGTCGGGGCTGTCCACATCGCCCAACCCCTTGTCGCCATGGCCCGGCTGGCAGGCTATGATCCCGTCATCGTCGATCCGCGCCCGGCCTTTGGGGCCGCCGCCCGGTTTCCGGGCGAAACGATCCTTGAGGATTGGCCGGACGAGGCCCTTGCCGCCCACGGCCTCGATCCCCGGACCGCCGTAGTCACCCTGACCCATGACCCAAAGCTGGATGACCCGGCCATAATGGCCGCGCTTGGGTCTGACGTCTTCTACCTTGGGTGCCTCGGCTCTACCCGGACCCATGCCAAGCGGGTGGCGCGGCTGGAGGAGGCAGGCTTTGCCCCAGACCAGATTGCCCGCATCCATGCCCCGGTCGGGCTGAACATCGGTGGCCGCTCGCCGGCGGAGATCGCGATCAGCATCATGGCCCAAGTCACCGCGACCCTGAGGCACGGATGAGGTTCGGACCTGTTCCGCTATCGGGGGCCGAGGGCGCGATCCTCGCCCATTCCATCGACACCCGCGGTGGCAGGCTGCGCAAGGGCCTATGTCTGGGGGCGACAGACATCGCTGCACTCAGTGCGGCGGGCATCGACGAGGTTATCGTCGCCCGTCTTGACCCCGGTGATGTGACCGAGGATGCGGCGGCCGCCCGTATCGGGCAGGCCTTGCTTCCCGATCCCACGGGGCAGGGGCTGACCACCGGGATCGCCTCGACGGGGCGGGTCAATCTGCATGCTGCCGGACCGGGTGTGATCGAGCTGTCGGCCGATGCCGTCGCTGCAATGAACCGGGTTCACCCGATGATCACGCTTGCCACGGTCCCGCCCTGGCAGCGGGTGGAGGCGGGAACGATGGTCGCCACGATCAAGATCATCAGCTACGCCGTCCCTGAAACGGCCCTGGCAGAAGCCGAGGTTGCAGTCCGGGGCGCCATCCGCCTGCGTGCGCCCGCCTTTCGAACCGCCCATCTGATCGAGACGGCCATTGCGGGCAAGGACCTGGGACAGAAGGGGCGGCTGGCACTGGAAGGCCGGCTTGATCGCCTTGGTCTGCGCCTGGATGACCGCGAGGTCGTGGCCCATCGGGCAGAGGACCTGACAGAGGCCCTGACGCGGGCGGGGGCCGAGGTGATCTTTGTCCTGACCGGATCCGCGACCTCGGACCCCGAGGATGTGGGGCCAGCGGCCCTTCGCGCAGCGGGGGGACATGTCGAACGGTTCGGGATGCCGGTCGATCCGGGCAACTTGCTGTTTCTGGGCCACCTGGGGGAACGGCCGGTTATCGGCCTTCCCGGCTGCGCCCGCTCTCCGGCGCTGAATGGCGCGGACTGGGTGTTGGAAAGGGTCCTTTGCGGCGTGCCGGTCACCCATGACGACATCGCCGCGATGGGGGTTGGGGGCCTTTTGAAAGAGATCTCTACACGACCAAGACCGCGGGGCGAGATTGAGTGATCTGTTATGTAACACCGGTGCCGCCCGGCTGGCCTTGCAGATGGCGCAGGGACGGGTGGCCGGGATTCTGTCGGGGCGGACTGGCAGGCCGGACGGCGCGGTCTACCTACCATGCCCAACATCCCGAAAGTATCGGCCACCGTGGCGTTGGGCGATAAATTGCATGGCGCAACCGACCAGACCTCTTCTATTGGGCAGGACGTCGTGGTCTAAGGTTGGTGATTTTGGAAGAACTCGAAAGGAACACCATGGCTGAGGTGACGATGACCGTGAACGGAAAATCCGTTTCGGGCACAATCGAGGGCCGTACATTGCTGGCCGACTTTCTGCGCACTGACCTGCGGCTGACTGGCACCCATATCGGCTGCGACACCAGCCAGTGCGGGGCCTGCCTCGTCCATGTCAACGGTATGGCGGTCAAGTCGTGTACCATGTTCGCCGCCGAGGCGGATGGGGCCGAGGTTGTCACCATTGAAGGTATGGCCAACGCGGACGGATCGCTTGGTGTCATCCAGCAAGCGTTTCAGGACCACCACGGCCTGCAATGCGGCTTTTGCACCCCTGGCATGGTGATGTCGGCGGCGGCGCTGCTGAAGGAAAACCCAAAGCCCACCGAAGCGGAGGTGCGGGAATACCTTGAAGGCAATATCTGCCGCTGCACGGGCTATCATAACATCGTCAAGGCGATCCTGGCCGCCAGTGGGCAGGACGTTGTCCTTGCCGCAGAATGACCGATCATCCGAACGCGTGAAGGAGGGGTAGCACATGTATGCCTTTGATATCGAACGGCCCAGAACCATTGCCGAAGCGGTCGCCGCCCTCGCCTCGGACGAGGCGCAGGCACTGGGCGGCGGGCAAACCCTGATCCCGACGCTCAAGCAGCGGCTGGCCAGCCCCGAAACCCTGATAAGCCTGACTGGCATCTCCGAGATGCTGGGTGTCTGCCTGAGTGATCGGGGCGAGCTTTGCGTTGGCGGTGCCACCACGCATGCCGAAGTGGGCCGGATGGCCGCCAAAAGCTTTCCGGGCCTTTCCGGTCTTGCGGGCCATATCGGCGACCCCGCCGTTCGCAATCGGGGCACGGTTGGCGGATCTCTGGCCAACAACGACCCGTCCGCCTGCTATCCCGCAGCCGCCCTTGGCACCGGGGCCACCATCAAGACCGACCGGCGCGAGATTGCGGCGGATGACTATTTTCAAGGGATGTTCGCGACCGACCTTCAGGAAGGCGAAATCATCACCGAGGTCCGTTTTCCCATCCCCGAGGTGTCGAACTATCAAAAGTTCCTGCAGCCGGCGTCCCGCTTTGCCCTCGTCGGGGTTTTTGTCGCCACATATCCCGATGGCGTGCGGGTCGCAGTGACCGGAGCGTCCGAGGACGGGGTCTTTCGCTGGACCGAGGCGGAAAGGGCGCTCTCGGCGTCCTTTGAGCCCGCGTCGCTTGAGGGGCTGAGCATCCCGGCAGATGGCATGATCGGTGACATCCACGGCACGCCCGAATACCGGGCGCATCTAATCGGGGTGATGACCCGGCGGGCCGTCGCTGCCGCCTCCTGACTGGGCACCCTCACCTAAGAAGAAACGTCTTTTTTACGGCCCCCCAGCACCTGCTGCGGGGCCGTTTTCCTTTAGGCCCTTTGCCGCAACTTCATTGCATCCAGGGCCGCATTGAAGGCCTCTGCCTCCATCCCCTCCGCTAGCGCCCGGCGAAAAAGGGCGGCCATGCTTTCCGGGGCCAGCCCGCCGATGGGCGGATCGGTGTCGAGGTTGGTGGGAAAGGGATAACCCTCGGCGCAGGCGCTGATCGCCGCGTCAACCTCGGCCTCTGTCATGCCGTCGAGCCCGGCCAGCAGGACCGGATAAAGCACCCGGCTCATCGCGTCGCGGTCCAGATTTTCCAGCGTGCGGCCCATGGCAGATCCGACCTGAAGCAGGTTCACAAAGCGCTGCACATCCGCTGTCCGGTTCTCGCCGCCCGCATGAAAGAGGGCCGGATTGAAGAAGATCGCGTCGCCCTTGAACAGGGGCAGCTGTACGAAATGATCCTCGAAATAGTCCCGAAACGCGGGCAGGCGGTAGGCTGCGTATCCCGGGCGGTAGGATTGTGAAAAGGGCAGTAGTTTGGTCGGCCCGGCCTCAACGCTCATGTCGCAATGGGCGATGCCGCCTTGCAGGGTCATCACTGGGGACAGATCATGCACATGGGCCGGGTAGCGGGCACAGTCCTTTGCGGTCTGAAAGCCAAGGTGGTAGTCCCTGTGCGCCTTTTGCGCGGCCCCGCCCGGACGGACGAGATTGACCTGTGCTGTCATCTGGAAGTTGGGGCCAAGCCAGGCTTCGCAGGCCGCCTCGATCAGCGGGTTGCCAAAGTAGCGGGCAAAGACCTCCGGGTCGGCCATGCACAGCTTTTGCAGGCTGTTCCAGACCCGGTCATTGGCACCGGCGGCGGCAAAGTGGTCGGCGGCAGTGCCTACGGCCTTTTCGGCGGCGATGATGTCGGTGTAGAGGGCCGTGGCCGCGTCGATGGGTCCGGTATCCGCATAGGCCGCCCGGATGACAAAGGCCCCCGATCCGTGCAACAAGAGGTGGGCCCATTCGGCCATAAGCGCCTGCCGCTGATCCGGATCGGCCATCATCGGGCGCAGGGTGGCGCCGTCATAGACCGCGACGTTGCTGATGACCTCGGTCGCCTTGGGCACGCTTTGCGGGTCAAGGCTTTGGGCGCAGTGGGTGGCGAACTCTGTAATGTCGCAGCTGTCGGCGGTGAAGTAGGCCGGGGCCTTTTGATCCATGTCTTTCATCGCATCCTCCCTCGATGATCCTGCCGCCACGTTAGTCCGGGGGATGGCCTTGCCGGCAGGGCAAAAGACATCAATAATCCATCAATGACCCATCGCTTTCCCGTCAAGGAGATCGCTGCCCAATCCGGCCTGTCGACCGCCACGGTCGACCGGGTCCTGAACGGGCGCGCCCATGTCAGCCCCCAGACCCAGGCAAGGGTGGCCGCCGCCCTGACCGAGCTGGAGGGGCAGGAGGCGCAGCTGGCCGCGCGGGGCCGGCGGGTGTTCGTCGACGTTGTGGTCGAGGCACCGACACGTTTCAGCCGCGAGATACGGCTGGCGGCCGAGGCGGTGCTGCCCCAGCTGGGCGGCGCGGTGCTGCGACCGCGTTTCACCTTTCACGAGCGGCTGACCGGGGATCAGACAGCCGCCATCCTGGACCGGATCGGGGGGCGGGGGACCCAAGGCGTCTGCCTCAAGGCCCGCGATTTACCTCTGGTGCGGCAGGCGGTGGCGCGACTTGCCGCGCGCGGCATCCCGGTCGTTACCCTGTTCACCGATCTGCCGGGGACAGAGAGGCTGGCCTATGTTGGTCTTGACAATGCAATGGCCGGACGAACGGCCGCCTGGCTGATCGGACGCATGGCGGGAGACCGGCCCGGCACCATCCTTACCACGATGAGTGACCGAAGCTTTACCGGAGAAGAGGCCCGCTTTGCCGCCTTTTCGACCGAGATCGCCCGAACCGTCCCCCAGCTTGAGATCCGCGACGCCAGCGGTGGCGGCGGACTGAACCCCGAGACAGCAAAACGGTTTTCTGAGATGGCCGAAGGGGCGGGCGACCTTGCGGCGGTCTATTCCATGGGGGGCGGCAACCGGGCCATCGTCGCGGTTCTGTCCCAGCTGGGGCTAAACCCTAGGGTCTATGTCGCCCATGACCTTGACGCAGACAACCGGGCCCTGCTGACGCGCGGGGCCATCTCTGTGGTGCTCGATCATAATCTGAAATCCGATTTGCGGCAGGCCTTCGCTCATGTTCTGCGGCATCTGAGGTTATGGCCAGAGGGGCAGCCAATGGGGGCCAGCGACATTCGGATCATCACCCCGGTCAATCTACCGGATGCCGGATAAGGCACCACAAATGAAAGCCGCAAAAGCAAAAGGCCGCCGGAGCATCCGACGGCCTTGAAAAAACGGGGGTCTGGCCCGGCGTTATTTGGTCGGTCCAACCATCATGACCATCTGGCGACCTTCAAGGCGGGGAAAGCTTTCGACTTTGCCGACTTCCTTGGTGTCCTCTGCTACACGTTCCAGCAGTTGGCGGCCCAGATCCTGGTGCGCCATCTCGCGTCCGCGGAAGCGCAGGGTGACCTTCACCTTGTCGCCGTTCTCAAGAAACTTGAACACCGAACGCATCTTGACTTCGTAGTCGTGGGTATCGGTGTTTGGGCGGAATTTGACTTCCTTGATCTCGATGATCTTTTGGTTCTTCCGCGCTTCGGCTTCTTTCTTCTGGGTTTCGTACTTGTACTTGCCGAAATCCATGATCTTGCAAACCGGAGGCACTGCGTTCGGCGAAATTTCGACCAGATCGAGGCCAGCCTCCTCTGCCAGCGCGAGCGCTCGTTCCGGGGAAACGACGCCGATGTTTTCGCCCTCTGCGCCAATCAGTCGAATGTCGGACCCACGAATGCGTTCATTGATGCGGGGGCCTGTGTCACGCACCGGTGGTGCGTTATGTGGTCTGCGGGCTATGGCCTTTTTCCTTTCGGCTGTTCAAGAAATGGTGGCGGCAAGGTAGTCCCCACGGGGCGCGGATTCAAGCCGGAAAACAAGGGAGTTTGTGTTGTCCCTTTTCAGTGCAGTCCGTATCTGACATAGCGACCCCAGTTGCCCGAATGCCGGGCAAGTGTAGGGCTCGTTCGGAAGGATTTCGAGATGAAACGCCTAGCCATTATCGTGATCGTGCTGGCCCTTGGGGCTGGTGGGTACTTTTATTACAACCAACAGCAGATGCAGATTCAGGCCGAAGCTGCCGCCGCCGAAGCCGCCGCCGCCGAAGCTGCCGCCGCCGAAGCCGCCGCCGCCGAAGCTGCCGCTGCCGAAGAAGCTGCAGCGCTTGAAGCAGAAGCCGCCGCTGCTGCCGAGGAAGCCGCCGCTGCCCTTGAGGCCGCGGCCGCTGCTGCTGCAGAAGAGGCCGCCGCAGCCCTTGCCGCCGCCGAAGCAGAAGCTGCCGCTGCTATTGAAGCTGCAAGCGATGTCGTGGACGAAGCCGTGGCCGATGCTGTCGCGGCAATTGAACCGCCTGCCATGTCGCTGGACGAGCTTCTGGATCCGGCGAATCTGGACCTTGAAGCTGTGACCAACGCGATCCAGGGGTCGGCGCTCGATGACGGCACCAAGCAGTTGCTTGTGACTGCGGTGACCGCCGCCCAGAACCGTCCAACCCTGCTGCCGCTTGTCTTGCAGCAGATCAGGACTGCCCTCGGACAATAGCTTTGGCCGATACCTTCGTCAGGTAAGGGCAACGCAAAAACGACGAACGCCGCGCGATCCCTCGCGCGGCGTTTTCATTTGAGGATCAGGCCCTTATCGCGCCAGGACAAGTTAGCCGACAAAGGCCTTTTCGATGACGAATTCAGCCGGATCGGAATTGGCCCCTTCGCGCAGGCCCGCCGCCTCAAGCACGGCCTTCATGTCGAGGTTGAAGGCAAGGCTTCCACAGACCATCGCCCGGTCCGTTTCCGGGTTCAGGGGCGGCACGCCGAGGTCGGCGAACAGCTCTCCATTCTCGATCAATGTCGTGATCCGGCCCATCTTGGGGCTCTGTTCGCGCGTGGTTGTGGGGTAGTAGCGCAGCTTGGCCAGATGCTCTTCTCCCAAAAGTTCCTGCATCAGTTCATCCGTGCGCAGCCCCTCGATCAACTCACGGCCATAAGTCAGTTCGGCCACGTCGCGGCAGGTGTGGGTCACGATGACCTCGTCATAGTCCTCATAGGTCTGCGGTTCGCGCAAGAGCGAGGCAAAGGGCGCAAAGCCGGTCCCGGTTGAAAAGAAGTAGAGCCGCTTGCCGGGTATCAAGGCGTCGTGGACGAGCGTTCCCACCGGCTTGGGCCGCAGGATGATTTCGTCGCCTGGCTGGATGTGTTGCAGCCGCGATGTCAGCGGGCCATCGGGGACCTTGATCGAATAGAACTCAAGCTCTTCGTCCCATGCGGGCGAGGCGATGGAATAGGCGCGCAGCAAAGGCCGGCCATTGTCGCCCATCAGGCCGATCATCACAAACTCGCCCGAGCGGAAGCGCAGGGACATCGGCCGGGTCACCCGGAACGAGAACAGCCTGTCGGTGTAATGGCGGACAGAGGTGACCACCTGTGCGTCTGGAAGGGCGGCGACTCTGGTGGCTTGGGCTTGGGTCACTGGTTTATGCTCTGTCATCTGTTTCACGGCGATGCCGTAGCATCACCCTCCGTCATAGTGATTGATCTGTGTCAGATAAAGGGGCCTGATCCGTGTTCAGGCGCTGGTTCAGGCACAGGCTCGGGCTTTGGCGCGTAGCCGAGACTGATAGTCATGGGCCTGCCAGTTCGCGCGGGCCTGCCATTGGGCGGCGGGCTGGCGGGCGGCGAGATCATCAGAAATCGCCACCTCGTCAAAGCCCGAGCGGCGGGCCATAGCGTATTGGTCGGCGATCACATGCCCCTCGGCCCGCAGCCTGCCGGCATAGCCCATGGCGCGCAGGGTGCGGGCATGGGTAAAGCCGCGACCATCGGCAAAGGATGGAAACTGAACCGCAATCAGCGTGATCTGGGAAAGCCGGTCGGCTAGCGCAGAGGGATCATCGCCCGGCGCAAGGCGGATGGCAGACGGGGCGGCATCATTGGCTGCCACCTCTGCCAAAGCCACGATGGGCGCGGTCCAGTCATCGGGGGCAAAGCCTGCGTCGGTCACAAGTACGGTCATTTGGGGCCTTTCCGGGCGCTGCGGCCCGTCGAAGTGTTCGAGATTGGACGAGGGTCGGCCTAGGCAGAGGCCCGGATCGGGCCGCGCACGGCCTTGCCGTCGACAAAGTGGATGCCGCATTCTTCCTTGGCCTGATCGCGCCAGCGGCCGGCCCTTGGATCCTCGCCGTCGTTGACGCGGGTGGTGCAGGGGGCGCAGCCGATGGAAGGGTAGCCTTTGGCGACTAGCGGATGCCGGGGCAACCGGTTCTCGGTGATATAGTCCTGCAGGTCCGAACTGGTCCAATGAGCCAGAGGGTTCACCTTTATGCGGATGTCGCCTTCGTTTTCGAAGAAATCGAGGCTGGACCGGGTGCTGCCCTGATAGCGCTTGCGCCCGGTGATCCAGCTGTCGAACTCTGCCAGCGCCTGATGCAAAGGCTCGGTCTTGCGTAGGGCACAGCAGGCGTCGGGTTCGTGCAGATGCAACAGCCCTTCGTTGTCCCGCTCGAACAATTGGGTGCGGTCGGCGCGGATGGTCTGAACCCCGGTCAGACGCAGCCGTTCCGCCAACTCCATCTGGTAGGTCAGGGTTTCGGCAAACAGCATTTCGGTGTCGATAAAGATCACCGGCAGATCCCGCTGCATGACCGAGACAAGGTGCAAAAGAACGACCGATTCCGCCCCGAAAGAGCTGACCAGCCCGATGCGACCAAGATCGGCGTCGGACAGGGCGCGTTCCATCACGGCGGTGGCGCCGTGATGCTTGTACTTTGTGTTCAGCGCGGCCACGCGGGCCGCGACGGGGGCATCAAGCGGCATTGGCCTTTTCCTCCGCTGCGCTCGTCGGGTAGAGCAGCGCCTTGAACGGCTCCATCCCCAGACGGCGGTAGGTTTGCAGGAACGTTTCGTCCGGTGCCGTGCGCAGGTCGAGATAGCCCAGAACCAGCCGTTCGATCGCCGGCACGATTTCGTCCGCCGAAAAGCCGGGACCAGCCCGTTCACCGATGGTCGCATCCTCCGAGCCGTCGCCGCCAAGCGTGATCTGGTAATTCTCGACCCCGGCCCGGTCGAGGCCAAGGATCCCGATGTGGCCCACATGGTGGTGCCCACAGGCATTGATGCAGCCCGAAATCTTGATCTTTAGCGGGCCTACCTCATGCTCGAGCTTCAGTTCTTCGAAACGGGTCGCAATCTCTTGCGCAACCGGGATCGAGCGGGCGGTGGCAAGGGCGCAGTAGTCCATGCCGGGGCAGGCGATGATGTCAGAGACCAGCCCGATGTTGGCGGTTGCCAGATCCGCCTCGCGCAGCGCGGCATAGACGGCGGCAAGGTCGGACTTGTGCACATGGGGCAGGATCACGTTCTGCTCGTGGCTGATCCGCAGCTCACCATGGCCAAAGCGTTCGGCCAAATCGGCCATGACGCGCATCTGATCGGCGGTCGCGTCGCCCGGCGTGGCACCATGCTTTTTGATCGAGATAGAAACGATGGCATAGCCTTCGGCCTTGTGGGCCGAAAGGTTCGTATCGCTCCACGACCGGAAGGCGGGATTGGCGAGGCGGGCCGCCTCATAGCTGTCGGTCGGTGCGCTGCGAAAGGCGGGCGGGGCAAAGTGCCCTTCGATCTGGGTCAGAAGCTGTTGGTCAAACCCGGAGAAGGCGGGCCGAAGCTCTGCAAACTTTGCCTCCACAAGGCTGCGGATGGTGTCGATGCCGTTCTCATGCACCGTGATCTTGATCCGGGCCTTGTACTTGTTATCGCGGCGGCCAAGCAGGTTGTAGACGCTGACGATGGCATCGCAATAGGGCAGAAGGTCGGCCTTGGGCAGAAACGCCCGCAGGACCTTGCCCACCATCGGCGTACGACCAAGGCCGCCACCGACGATGACTTCGAACCCCGGCGCACCCGAGGCGTCGCGCACCATACGCAGGCCGATATCATGGGCCTTGGTCACGGCGCGGTCGGTGGGCGATCCGGTCACCGCGATCTTGAACTTGCGGGGCAGGAACTGAAACTCGGGGTGGTCGGTGGACCACTGGCGCAGCAATTCGGCGACCGGGCGGGGGTCTTCGATTTCATCCGCGGCGGCCCCGGCAAAATGGTCGGCGGTCACGTTGCGGATGGTGTTGCCGCTCGTTTGGATGGCGTGCATCCCCACATCGGCCAGCGCCTCGAGCATATCGGGCACATCGGCCAGCTTGGGCCAGTTGTACTGGATGTTCTGGCGGGTGGTGAAATGGCCGTAGCCCTTGTCGTAAGTTTCTGCCAGATAGGCCAACTGGCGCATCTGCACGGGGTTGAGAGTGCCATAGGGCACCGCCACCCGCAGCATGTAGGCGTGCAGTTGCAGATAAAGACCGTTCATCAGGCGCAGAGGCTTGAACTCGTCCTCGGTCAGGGCGCCGGATACCCGCCGCTCCACCTGGTCGCGGAACTGGGCGACCCGTTCGCGCACGAATGCCTCATCAAAGTCGTTGTAAACATACATCGGATCAGACCTCTACCTGCTTGCCATGGGCGTAGTTCGATGGGCCGCGTGTGCGGAATGCCTCGCGGAAATGGATCGGTTGAGGGCCCGCGGCCCCCGGTTTGGCATCGGCCAGATAGGGGCCAACGGCGATCTCGGGCCGGGCTTGGGCAAGTAACAGTCGGATGGTGGCATGGGCCTCATCCTCGATCAGCTCTGCCTGAGCGATGTCACGGGTCCAGCGGTCGTCCTCGGTCAGCCAGATGGCGTCGCCCAGCATGAGGTCGTTGGCTGTGATGACCTTGGGGGTGAAATGGCGGCTCATGTGGCATGTCCTTCGGTGGGCTGGAACAGCGGGGCGGGTTCCAGCGAGCAGAGGGTTTCGGCCTGCCGGGGGGCAAGGCCGTAAAAAGTCAGGGCGGGGCCGGTCAGCCGGGCCTCTGTCAGGGTCGGCTCCAGTTGCGCCAGCGTGGTGGCAAGGATGCGCTGGTCGGGGCGTGAGACGTTTTCGATCACGGTCACTGGGGTGGCCGGGTCAGCGCCATGCATCAAGAGGCGGCCCTGAATGAAGCGAGCAGTCTTCTTGCCCATGTAGATTGCGGCAACCTCGCCGGGGCGGGCCAGCGCCTTCCAGTCGTGTTCGGCAAACCCCTTGGTGTCATGCCCTGTCAAATAGCGGACGGACGCGTTGCGATGCCGCCTAGTGAGGCTTTGGCCGATGCTGGCCACCGCGGCAGAGGCGGCGGTGATGCCCGGAACGATGCGATAGGAGATGCCAGCGGCCAGGATCGCCTCGATCTCTTCATCCAGACGGCCAAAGACAGTGGGATCGCCCGATTTCAGGCGCACCACCTGCGCGCCGTTCCGGGCGTGTTCGACGATAAGGGAATTGATGTCCTCCTGGGCAATCGAGGTGCCGAAGCCTTCTTTGCCCGCGTCGATCATGATCGCCTCGCGGCGGGCAAGCTCCAGAATGGCCGGGGTAACCAGACGGTCGTAGATGACGACATCGGCGGCATCGAGGGCTTTGCGGGCCTTGAGCGTCAGCAGGTCGGGATCACCCGGACCGGCGCCCACCAGATCAACGTGGCCTTCTTTGGCGTCCGAGGCCAGATGGGCGTCCAGCAGCTGGTGCAAGGCAGGGGGCACGCCCTCTGCGCCCTTGGCTTCAAGCGCCTCGGGACCGGTCTTGAAGTAATACTCTGCCCAGAAATCGCGCCGCTTGCGGCCCATCGGCAAGCTTTCGGCAACATGGCGAAAGGATTTGCCGATCCGAGCCAGAAGGCCCAGCGACGCCGGCAGGCGTTCCTCAAGATCAGCCTTGATCTTGCGGGCCAGGACCGGGGCCGCGCCTTCGGTGCCGATAGCAATCGTCACGGGATCGCGATCAACGATGGCAGGCGTGATGAACTGGCTGTCGGCGAGATTGTCGACAATATTGACCAGCGCCCCGTCCGCATTGGCAAGCCGGGCGGTCC
>Ga0209652_1000744_pt1 | contig 27406 bp, 26 predicted proteins | sample SaaInl74LU_5_DNA_FD_184641 | JGI IMG/M metagenome (GOLD analysis project Ga0209652, IMG submission 184641) | Marine microbial communities from expanding oxygen minimum zones in the Saanich Inlet - ESP_74LU_5_DNA (SPAdes) (version 2) | ecosystem: Environmental > Aquatic > Marine > Intertidal zone... | reverse complement strand
TTGTTATTGATAAAGCTTTTTTGCCTTACCTCAACAAGCGCCCACACGCATTACTTGATCTATCTGTTAAAGAGCGTTGCCGTTTCCGGCGGCTTGGTCGACTTAGTCGTCTCAAGCGAGGCGCGTATATTACTACGCTGAACCTTTTAGTCAATCTTTATTTTCAAATTCTTTTGCTTTGCAGCAAAGCTTTGAGACTGACTGATTCTTTTATAAACACTTTAAAAACAACTGCTTATAAAACAATCACACTGCTTGGTTGCCCTGTTATACCCGGTCACCCCTGTAGCGTGGGGGCGAATTTTACAGACACCAGAGCCAGTGTCAACAATATATACTCAATAGTTTATAAAAAGTGTAAATCAGTCACATCACTTGCTCTTAGCAAGGCGAAAACAGAGGTTTTCCATAGACGATTAGTTAGCGCAGATAGTTGACTAAAACCTAATATCTGCGTTTACTGAATTCAGAATTCTGAATTCGGTATAAACATGAATATCCAGCGTTTAGATTTAGTTGATCAGGTTTACAACAATCTTAAGAACTCCATCATCTCAGGTGAGCTTTTACCCTGCTCTCCTTTACGACAAGAAGATCTCGCTAACCTTTTGGGCGTTAGCCGCCAACCTATAAGCCACGCCCTTGTATTACTGGAGCGTGAAGGACTTTTAGTTGATATAGGTCGTAAGGGCAAGATGGTTGCGCCCATTAAACCCGATCAACTTCTTTCACTTTACCAAGTTAGAGGCGCACTTGATGGCCTTGCTGCTCAGCTATGCAGCCAACGCGTGAGTCCGGAACTCGAAGACCAGCTGCACAGGTTAGTCGATAAGGGTAAGTTGGCATTAAAAGAGGGATCGGTCGCAAAACTAGTGCTTGCTGATACTGCTTTTCACCGTGCGCTGTACGATTTTTCTGGTAATAGAGAAATATCTAAAATCGCTGATACTTCTTGGTCTCATATGTTGCGTTCAATGCACAGTGTTTTAGAGGATACAGATCTTAGACCTGCTATTTGGGAGCAACACGCGCAGATCGTAAACGCTATTCTTGCAGGTGATTCTTTGCTGGCAGCAGAACTTGCTAGCCATCATGCTCTGAAAAGTGGCGAAGCGACATATCAACGACTCAAACGTACAAACTAGTTCTGTTTTACCTAATAATAAAAAGGAGCGCATCATGCAGCTAACCGAAGCACAGCTTAAGCAGTTCGACGAAGAGGGATACCTCTTCTTTCCAGACCTTTTCTCACCTGAAGAGGCGAGTCTGTTAAAAAAAGAGGCTGAGAAAATCTATCAGGAGGATCGTGAAGAGGTGTGGCGCGAGAGCAATGGTGTTGCTCGTACAGCCTTTGCTGCACACACCTACAATGAGAGCTTTCGTCGTTTAGGAGCACATCCTCGCCTCATTGGGCCAGTGTCACAACTACTTGGCGGTGATCTATATATGCATCAATATAAGGTTAATGCTAAGGCCGCATTTGACGGTGCGGTATGGCAATGGCACCAAGATTACGGTACCTGGAAACGTGACGATGAGATGCCTGAACCACGTGCAATGAACATTGCAGTATTTCTTGATGATGTCACTGCCGCTAACGGTCCCCTGTTGTTTATACCTGGTAGCCATAAAGTCGGTGTTGTCGATGCAGGTCACGATCTTGAAACAACCAGCTACCCCCTTTGGACATTAGACAGGGATAAGGTTACCGAACTCGCTGAGCGTGGTGGTTGTGTTGCTCCCACAGGAAAGGCGGGCGGCATGCTGTTATTCTCTTCACTTCTTGTACACGCAAGCCCCGCAAACATCTCGCCCTTTGGCCGCACAATCGTCTATTTATCACTCTGTCATGTCGATAACCACATTCGTGCGTTCAATCGCAAGGAGTGGATTGCACATCGCGACTTCACACCCATAAAACCCCTAGCCGATGACTGCCTAGTCGATCTAATCAATTCAACCGCAGTCTAAATTGGAGTTTTATAATGTATATCTATGACGAGTTAGCGGCCCGAGCAGATCGGCCCGTCAAAGTGGGCCTGATTGGTGCTGGTAAGTTTGGTTCGATGTTTCTTAGCCAAGTTCCAACCACTATGGGTCTAGAGGTTGCTGCTATTGCAGACCTTGATGTTGAACGTGCAAAAGCGACTTGTAAAAATGTCGGCTGGGACGATTCGCAACTCAGTGGCACTCAGTTTTTTAAAAGTGCACAAGAGATGTTCTCTGAAATGCAGTTAGATGTCGTTGTTGAGGCGACTGGCAATCCTATAGTGGGTATTTCCCACGCACGCGCTGCGATTAAGCACCGAGTACATATTGTAATGGTAAATGTTGAGGCAGATGTCTTAGCCGGTGCAATACTGGCCAAAGAAGCCCGCGAAGCCGGTGTTGTCTACTCAATGGCTTACGGAGACCAACCAGCGCTTACTGTCGAACTTGTTGAGTGGGCACGCGCTAACGGATTTAAAGTAGTCGCAGCCGGCAAAGGCACAAAATACCTTCCGCAATATCACTACTCAACACCCGATACAGTATGGGATCACTACGGATTAACATCTGATCAGGCAAAGGATGCAGGCATGAACAGTCAAATGTTCAATAGCTTCCTTGATGGCACTAAGTCTGCGCTTGAGATGGCCGCCATATCAAATGCTACCGGATTAAAAGCGCCCGACGACGGACTCTCATTCCCAGCAGCAGGAATGGATGACCTAGCTCATATTCTTCGTCCACGCTCTGTTGGTGGACAATTAGATGATAGCGGTATGGTTGAAGTTGTGACATCAATTGAACGTGATGGCCGGCCAGTCTACCGCGATCTACGATGGGGCGTTTATGTGGTAATTGAAGCGCCAAACGATTATGCAGCAGCTTGCTTTAAACAGTATGGGATGAACACCGATTCAACCGGACGTTATTCAGCCATGTACAAACCCTTTCACCTTATTGGGCTCGAGCTCAATATATCCATCTTATCGGCGGCGCTGTTGAACAAACCCACGGGTTCAACGCTTTCCTTTAATAGCGATGTAGTTGCAACAGCCAAACGTGATCTTAAAGCCGGCGAGATGCTTGACGGTGAAGGCGGCTTTACTGTGTACGGTAAACTTTGCCCAGCACAAAAATCACTTGCTTTTGGCGGGCTACCCATTGGTCTTGCCCATAGCGTAAAGCTAATAAATGCGGTTAAAAAAGATCATCCCATTTGCTGGGACGATGTTGAGATCGATCTTACGAGCGAAGCGGTTACGACTCGAAAAGCGATGGAGGCACTTTATCGCTAGCGCCCTCAAATGGATAGGGATTAATTAATGGCTCTGCCCTCAGCCGTGCGTGCACGGCTTTTAATAATCACTGCAACCCTAGGCCTAATGTCTTGTGGTCTATTTTTGGGCGCTGTTATGAATACAGACCTTGGAGCACTTGAGAGAACAGAGATAACGACCGGGCAACACACCTGGCAAAGTGCCAACGCAAAATGCCAAAACCTGGGTGATAACTGGCAACTCCCTTCGATCGTTGAGTTGACTGCGATCTATTACCGCAGCACAACCAATCCGCTACTCGATAATACTGACTATTGGAGCCGCAATGCCTTAGCTGGTTTCGCCTTTGGCGTTAATACCGGCCGAGGCATTGCTAGCTTCGACCGCCATCAAGATACCGACCATTATATTTGTGTACGCACGCACTCGCTCAAACAAAAACGGCCAGACACGTCTGACCGTTGATTCTAGCTGCCGCTTTTTATCAAACAACCCTAGGAAGATGGGCCTAAGAGTATCAAAAATATCGCTTATTTAAGATTTGAAGCTAAGGCTGCTGCAGATTAGTTTGAGTTAGAGTCGGTTCTGTTGGACATCTCTTCAGCGGCCGCTTCCTCTAGCTCATCTTCAATATCATCGTCGTCGGTTTTACGAACAAAAATACGACCCAAGATTACGCCAAACTCAAACAACAACCACATAGGCAAAGCAAGTAGTGACTGCGAAATAATGTCGGGGGGTGTTAACAACATGCCGACAACAAAACAGCCGACTATTACGTAAGCACGTTTGCTTGTCAGACTGTCTGCGGTGGTTATGCCAGACCAGATGAGTAGAAGGGTAGCGATCGGAATTTCGAATACGATACCAAAAGCAAAAAAGAGCTTTAGAACAAAGTTTAAATAGCTGTTTATATCGGTCATTACCGCAACGTTTTCAGGCCCTACACTGGTAAAGAATCCGAATACGAGCGGGAAGACTACGAAGTAGGCAAAGGCTATTCCGGCATAAAACAGCAGTATTGACGAAATCAACAGCGGTATTGCTAGATGTTTCTCGTTTTCGTACAAGCCAGGCGCTATAAAACCCCAAAGCTGATGCAGGATAAACGGGATGCCTATGAACACTGCCAGTACAAGCGTCAATTTAAATGGCGCAAAGAATGGCGAAGTAACATCGGTCGCTATCATGCTTGTGCCTTCAGGCAGGAGTGCCGTAAGCGGTGCTGAAAGATAGGTATAGATGTCGTTTGCAAAGTAGAAGAGTGCCAGAAAAACAACTAGCACCACCAGTAACATTCGCATAACACGCTGGCGCAACTCAACGAGATGCGCGACTAGCGGCTGTTCTTGATCTGAAGCTTTGGTGTTGCTCATAGGTCTCGCTTACTGTCGCTCGACTCGGTTTCAGCTTTTCTGGCTAGGGTACTATCGTCAGCGTGCGGAGCGTCAGAAGTAGGCGCTACAACCTCTTCCTTTTTAGCGTAGGCATCGACTACACCCTTGTCACTTGTAAACGAAGCAGGATCGAATTCAGGCGTGGGAGAGTCCATTGCTGATTTCTCTGCCGGAGAGTCCTTACCAAATGGCTTTGCATAAGGCTGGCTCATCTCTTTCAGCTCTTCATCCAACTGCTTTTTACTGACAGCCGCCGTACGCTTGAGCTCATCAACTTTGAGCTCTGCAGATATCTCACGCTGAATAGATCCGAGAGAGTTACGAATGCGCCCCACCCACAAACCAATTGTACGTGCTGCCGTCGGCAGTTTCTCTGGGCCTAAAACGACCAGACCCATGACTGCAACTAGCAGAAGCTCAGCAAAACCGATATCGAACATAGTTGATTATTTAGACTCGGTTTTCTCAGAGGTTTTGGCCTGAACGTCGTCCTTGTTGAACTCCGCATCGCCTTCTTGAGCGATCTTCTTCTGATCATCTGCCTTAGACGTGCCATCGTCACTCATCGCTTTCTTGAAGCCTTTAACCGCTGAACCTACATCACCACCAAGATTGCGAAGTTTTTTCGTACCGAATAACAGAATGATGATGCCAAGTACTATCACCAACTGCCAAATGCTAATTCCACCAAAACCCATTATTTCTCTCCTAGAGTATCGTTTTTCTTGTTCAATAAGATAATTCTAATACGCGTAAAACACTATCACTTATTTACTACGGTTGGCCTTCTCTTCAAGTCCAGATAGACCAAATCGACGATCAAGCTCAGTAAGCACTTCCGTTGGCGCTATGCCAAGGTGTGTCAGCGCAACCATGGAATGAAACCAGAGATCGGCGGTTTCGTAAACCACATCTTGCTGATTAACCCCCTTCTCGGCATCTTTTGCTGCAATTATTGTCTCTGTGGCCTCTTCACCCACCTTTTCAAGGATCTTATTAAGCCCTTTTGCATAGAGACTCGCGACGTAGCTTGAATCGGCATCAGCGCCTTTGCGCTCTTCTAAAATGGCCGAAAGCTGCTCAATTACGTTATTCACCTATTCACCCATTAACGTTTGCAATCTATTTACTGTACATATCCAGTGGATCACGAATAACTTCATCAATGGTCTCCCACTCGAAGGTGTGATCATTCAGTTGGCGGTAGAAACAGCTGCGCCGTCCGGTATGGCAGGCAACAGACCCAATCTGCTCAACTTTTAAAAGAATAACATCGGCATCGCAATCAAGTCGCAAGGATTTAAGCTGCTGAACATTGCCAGACTCTTCGCCTTTACGCCAGAGTTTCTGACGCGAACGTGACCAATAGATTGCTCGCCCCTCTTCTAAACTTAGCGCCAATGACTCGGCATTCATCCAGGCAACCATTAAAATTTCATTGGTCTCACTGTCCTGCGCGATAGCCGGTACTAGGCCCTTATCGTCCCACTTAATTGAGTCTAACCAGGCATTACTCATTCTTAACTCCACCTTAGGCACGCCATGCCAATAGCCACGCTCCTGCAAGCGGTACCCAGATATACCAATGCAGATCGACTAGAAAGTCTGCAACCTGAGGTAGCCCCAGAGACGCTAGAGCAACTAAAGATAGTGCAACAAGCAAGGACCGGCGCGTCTTACGCCGGCTTGTTTCAAAACGCTGCTGTAGAGCAACCCAGTTATTAAGGTGATGCTGTTGTGCACCTCGGTTGTTCTGCAAGTTGTCGTATACCAGTTGTGGCAGGTGCGGCAGCTTTTCGATCCATTCGGGTGCTTGTTGTTTTAGGTTGCGCAGCACCGCTTTCACGCCCATTCGCTCGCGCATCCAATTTTCTAGAAACGGCTTCCCCGTCTTCCATAAATCTAACTCTGGGTATAACTGTCGGCCAAGCCCTTCAATGTTGAGTAGGGTCTTTTGCAACAAAATTAACTGCGGTTGAACTTCCATGTTGAAACGCCGCGCCGTTTGAAACAGCCCCAACAAAACCATACCAAAGGAGATATCTTTGAGAGGCTTTTCAAAAATGGGCTCACACACAGATCGAATAGCCGTTTCAAACGCCTGTGCGTTGGTATTGGCCGGGACCCAACCTGAATCTATATGCAGCTGCGCAACCTGACGATAATCACGCTTAAAGAACGCAAGAATATTGCGAGCCAAGTAGCTTTGATCTTCTGCCGTTAATGACCCAACGATGCCGAAATCGACAGCAATATACTGCGGATCTTGAGGGTTCTCTCGCGAGACAAAGATGTTGCCGGGGTGCATGTCGGCGTGGAAAAATGAGTCGCGAAAGACCTGTGTGAAGAAAATTTCGACCCCACGCTCAGCGAGTTTTTCCATGTCAGTTCCCTGAGCATGAAGCGCCTCTATATCAGCCACTGGAATGCCTGAAATACGCTCCATAACCAGAACCCGTTGCCGAGTAAGATCCCAGTACATTTCAGGAACATGCAGAAGGCTGGAACCTTCAAAGTTACGCCGCAAAAGTGAGCCGTTGGCCGCTTCTTTACGCAGGTCTAACTCATCAATAATGGTCTGTTCGTACTCTGCAACCACTTCGACCAAGCGAAGCCTTCGACCCTCAGACCATAGACGCTGAACAACGCGAGCCATTAGATAAAGCAGCTCGATATCTTGACGAATAACACGCTCTATACCGGGGCGGGTCACTTTAACAACGACAGCTGTTCCATCGGGTAAACGAGCAGGGTGAACCTGTGCTACTGACGCTGAGGCTAGGGGTGTAGGATCGAATTCAGTAAACAACTCCTCAATAGGTTGCTGCAACTGCTGCTCAATGATCTTGCGTGCCTCTTGTCCACTGAAGGGGGGCACCCTGTCCTGCAGTTTCGCAAGCTCATTGGCTAAATCATCTGGCAAAAGGTCACGGCGTGTCGATAGCGTTTGGCCAAACTTTATAAATACCGGACCTAATGCAATCAGCGCTAATCGAAGACGCTCAGCTGAGCTGGTGCGTGCGGAAAAAAACAGACGCCAGGGCAGAATCCGAATCAGCACACGCAGGTAGAGTGGGAGAGCTGAGTGCTCTAGAAAGCTGTCCAAGCGGTAGCGCGCGATGACCCAATAGATGCGCAGCAACCTGAATATGGTTTGCACGTTAATGATTACTCAGTCTGAAAATGTAAGGTTGTTGCATTATGCCAGTTAAACTGGCCACAAAAAACAACCGCCCCATTTGGGGCGGCTGTTTTAATTGTATGGGGTTAGTTCGCTGAGCGCTCTTTTGCAATCAAGTGCTCTACAACTTTAAGCATGTTTGCATTACTGCCAGCCTCTGAGGCGCTGACAATGTACTTACCGTTTACAATCATAGAGGGGACTCCCTGTACTTCATAACCCTTAGATCGTGAGGCCCCCATCTTCAGCTTCATGTTGACGGCAAAGGAGTTCATCTGTTTCAACACTTCATCACGGTTAGCACCGTACTCTGCAAAAAGGTCGGCAATATCATCCGCATCGCGAAAACGCTTACGCTGCAAGTGAAGCGCGTCATATATCGGCTGATGCACAGCCTCTTTAATACCCATCAAGTCCGCTACATAGTAAGCGCGGGCCATAAGCTCGTGTGATCGGCTAAAGACAACCGGCATATTCTCAAAGCTAACATCATCGGCCAATGTCTTAGACCAGGGGGCTAGCATTGGCTCAAAGGCGTTACAGTGTGGACACCAGTAACCGAAAGCTTCAACAACTTCTACCTTGGCTGTATCAGCGGTTGGCATGGGTGATGCTATGACTCGGTAGTGCGTTCCAGCCACCCAATCCTGTGCCTGAACTGTTAGGGTTGCAAGGCTAATTACGCAGGCGACTGCCCATTTAGAAGCGGTTTTAAACATGTGTATCTCCAAAACTATTTCAATAACACAACCAATGAAAATGATTACATGAGACCAGTTAATCCTAGTGCACTGAACCTAAGCTGAAATCTCGCCGACAAAAAAGGCAGCCTAGGCTGCCTTTCTACTATTAAGCGGGCTTATTTGTACAAGCCTTGCACGTACTGAGCAACCGCTTTCATTTCAGCTTCACTCATATTAGCAGCTATTAGACGCATCATCTGGTTAGGATCATTAGCACGCTCGCCTTTTGAGAACTTAACTAACGAACTTTCAATGTAAGCGGCGTGCTGACCTGCCAAAACTGGGAAAGCAGCCGATTCAACACCACCGCCAGCTGGACCATGACAAGCCGCACATGCAGCTAAGCCTTTCTCTTCGTTGCCAGCGCGGTATATCTGCTGACCCAAAGCGGCGAGTTCAGGATCTGCCTGACCACCCTTGATCTTTTTACCCGTGTAGTAGGCTGCTATATCCGCAAGGTCTTGATCGCTCATCGCATCCAGAAGACCGGTCATCTCAACGATTACACGGTTCTTAGACTTAATGTCGTTCAGCTGCTTCAGCAGGTATTTTTCACCCTGACCCGCTAGTGTTGGAAAGTTTGGCACTAGACTATTGCCGTCTGTACCGTGGCAACCTGCACACACGGCGGTTTTTGCTTGTCCAGCTGTAGCGTCACCTGCAGCCTGAACTCCAGTCGCAAGCCCTAGGCTTAGTAGTGTTCCGATAACAAAGTTTTTCATCGCTAATCGTTCCAATATCTTACTTAAAATTCAGTCAATGCAGGCTTTTTAGCCCTGCCGTCGGCGCATAATTACAGAACTTATGTGGTGGTTCTGTCGATAGGCCTGTAAAATTGTGAAGCATTATAAACATTATCAAGCGCTACGGAAACCGATTTACTTGGCCTTAGCGCGCTTAATCGAGCATCAGATGACCGAAACAGCCCCAAAAATACACTTTAACACTGCGCAGTTTCTGATCAGTGCCGCAAAGCTAAGTCAGTGTCCGGAGGACGTGGGGGCAGAGGTCGCCTTTGCTGGACGCTCAAATGCAGGCAAATCGAGTGCGATTAATGCACTTACACAGCAAACCCGTTTAGCGCGCACATCCAAAACACCGGGACGCACGCAACTCCTCAACTTTTTCACTTTGAATATCGATGGCTGCCGCATCGTTGACCTGCCGGGCTACGGCTACGCTAAAGTGCCCATCGCAATGAAAGAGCACTGGCAAAGGCATCTAGATGCTTATTTGCAAAAACGTGAATGCCTTCAGGGTGTGGTTCTTGTAATGGACATACGCCACCCCATGAAAGAGTTCGACGAGATGATGGTTAAGTGGTGTGAATCCACTGGTGTGCCGCTGCATGTGCTGCTGACTAAATCAGATAAACTCAAGCGCGGTCCTGCACAAGCGACGTTGCTCGGTCTGAAGAAAGCGCTTAAGGCCCGCCTCGGTGATAAGATCAGCTTACAGGTCTTTTCTGCCCTGAAGCACCAGGGTGTTGAGACCCTACAAAATCGCCTTAGCACTTGGATGCTTCCAGATGCTGAGGCGACTGGGGATTACGAAGAGTAATTAATAGCACTAGGCCGCGAACACAGACGTGGCCTAGTACTGAGTTTTCACCCTTTAGTGTGCCTGTTCCCAGTTATCACCCACACCCACCTCAACTAACAACGGCACACTCAACTTGGCGGCGTTTTCCATCAACTCATGGATTTTGCTACTAAACGCCACAACATCCGCTTCGGCCACCTCGAATACAAGCTCATCGTGCACCTGCATTATCATACGCGCATCGAAGTTTGACTCACTTAACCAGCTATCGACCGCAAGCATGGCGCGTTTGATAATATCGGCGGCGGTACCCTGCATAGGTGCGTTAATGGCCGTGCGTTCAGCGGCTTGACGCATCATCGGGTTTCGCGCATTTATCTCAGGTAGGTAGAGCCGGCGTCCAAAAATTGTCTCAACGTAACCCCGTTCGCGCGCCTGTTCACGCGTACCCTCCATATATGCACGCACGCCCGGATAGGTATCAAAATAGTGATTGATATAGGTCTGCGCTTCACCGCGTCCTGTGCCCAACTGTTTTGCCAACCCAAAGGCCGACATACCGTATATCAAACCGAAGTTTATCGCTTTCGCACTGCGACGCTGATCATCGCTGACCTCAAGCGGTGTAACCTTGAACACCTCAGCGGCGGTGGCGCGATGTATATCCTCTCCGGCAGCAAAGGCATTCACCAGACCTGCATCCCCGGAGAGATGGGCCATAATTCGCAGCTCGATTTGCGAGTAGTCGGCAGCCACCAGTTTATAGCCAGCAGGCGCAACAAATGCCTTACGAATTCTACGACCCTCTTCAGTCCGAACAGGAATGTTTTGTAAGTTAGGATCGGTTGAAGATAAGCGTCCGGTGGCTGTAATTGCCTGATGATAGGAGGTATGCAGGCGATTGGTGCTGGGGTCTACCATGGTTGGCAGCTTGTCGGTGTATGTCGACTTCAGCTTGGACAGGCCACGATGCTCTGTAATCAGTTTGGGCAACGGGTAGTCATGCGCCAGCTCTTGTAACACCTCCTCAGCGGTTGAGGGAGCGCCTTTTGGCGTCTTCTTGATGACCGGTAAACCCTGCTTTTCGAATAAGATAACTTGAAGCTGCTTTGGCGAGCTAAGATTGAACGGCTCGCCCGCTGCCTCAAAAGCCTCCTGTTCAAGCACTTTAAGACGCGCTTCAATCTCTTTACTCTGTTGAGCAAGCAAGCTTGGGTTTATCAAGGCACCGTTTCTCTCAATACGCGAAAGTACAGGCACTAAAGGCACCTCTATTTGATCTAAAACCTGAGCTAGCTTGGCTTCGTCGGAAAAGCCTGCCGCTAGGGTTTCATATAACCGCCAAGTGATATCAGCATCCTCGGCCGCATATTGACTGGCCGCTTCAATATCGATCTGGTTAAACGTAAGTTGTTTCTTCCCTTTACCCGCGATGTCTTCAAATTTGGTTGTGCTCTCCTCAAGATAATACGCGGCTAGACTGTCCATATCATGACGAGTCGCTGTGCTGTTGAGTACGTAAGACTGCAACATGGTATCGCTAGCGATACCGCGCAAATTAATACCGTAGCGGGCTAGTACGTTCATATCGTACTTAAGGTGCTGCCCTACTTTTAGATACTCTTCACTCTCTAATAGCGGTTTGATTTGCGCCAAAGCCCAATCAAAATCGAGCTGTTCGGGTGCTCCTACATAATCGTGCCTCAGCGGAAGATAACCTGCTGTACCGGCTTCGCAACAGAAGGAGATGCCAACAAGTTGAGCTTCCATATAATTCAAACTCGTTGTTTCTGTATCGACCGCAAAACAGCCTGCAGCCTTAAGTTTTTCGAGCCACTGTTCTAACGCGTTGCGGGTCAGTATCGTTTGGTAATTACGCTCGATAGCCGGCCTCTTGGGTAAAACGCTTGCTACAGGGGTATCTGTACTCGGTTGATCCAATTCGGCGACCCAAGAACGAAACTCATACTCACTAAAGAGTTGTGCCAATTCAGCTGGAATCGGTTCAGGACAGCAAATATCACCAAGATCGATGCTCAATGGAACATCGGTTTTAATGGTCGCCAACAGGTATGAAAGCTCCGCCATTTCGCGGTGCTCTTCCAGCTTAGCGGCCATCGTTTTGGAGCCACGAAAGTTCAGGGCAGCAATTTTATCCAGATTATTATAGAGCTCGGCAATACCACCAATGCCTTGCAGTAGCCCTAGAGCTGTTTTCTCACCAACGCCTGGCACGCCAGGAATGTTATCGACCTTGTCGCCCATCAATGCCAGAAAATCGATAATAAGCTCGGGGCCAACACCAAACTTCTCTAATACCCCGGCTGGGTCCATCTTGGTGTCGTTCATTGTGTTGATCAAGGTGACTCGCTCATCAACGAGCTGCGCCATATCTTTATCACCTGTCGATATTACAACGTCACGATTAGCGGCTTCAGCCTGCCGCGCTAGTGTGCCGATAACATCATCCGCTTCAACACCCTCTTCAATAAAGAGAGGAATCCCCATCGCTTTAATAATGGCGTGAATAGGCTCTACCTGTGCACGCAAATCATCGGGCATCGGTGGACGCTGCGATTTATACTCGGCGTAAAGATCGTCACGAAAGGTTTTACCCTTAGCATCGAAAATTACCGCGATCGGTGAGTCTGGGTAGGCTTTTAGCAGGCTACGCATCATCGAAGTCACTAATCGAATGGCGCCAGTTGGCCGACCATCTTTAGTTCGCAGGTCCGCTTGTTGAGACGCAAAAAAAGCACGGTATAAATAGGATGAGCCGTCAACAAGGACAACCGGTGCAGCGCTAGAGTCAGACATTAAAATTTACTTATTGTAGTGAACTGGGATTTATCGCACCATCATAGACAAATCGGGACTGACGACCAACCCTGAACTACAATCAGGTACTCATTTCCGGTGTCAATCTTTAGGAATTTAGATGGCGGTTTACACGCATGTTAGCCTTGAGCAGCTTAACCGGCTGCTCGATAACTTTGATCTTGGCCACGCGACTTCACTGACAGGAATCGCTGGCGGGATAGAGAACACCAATTACTTTGTCGATTTGTCGAGCGCTCAAGGCGATCAGCGTTTGGTCTTAACGCTATTTGAGGAGCTTGCGCGTGACGAGGTGCCTTTTTTTGTGGAATTAGGTAGCTGGCTGGCTAAGCGCGATATACCTGTATCCTTCGCGCTGCCAGACAGAAACGGCATCGGCCTTAAAAATCTTGCGGGTAAACCGGCGATTTTACAGCCCTGTTATGCAGGTGATCACATTAAGCGTGATCAACTGAGTCTTGATCATTGTCGTCAGGTTGGCGCCATGACTGCTAAGTTTCATCAAGCAGCTAGCGACTTCTACATGCAACGCCAAGCACACAGAGGCGTATTCTGGTGGCGCAGAGAGTCAGAGGCGATCGCATCACAACTCTCGGCGGAGGATAGAGCGCTGCTTCACGATGAAGTAAAAGCTTTTGACCAACTTCGTGAAGGAGCGGACCTGCCTATGGGTATTATTCATGGTGATCTTTTCCACGACAATGCGCTGTTTCATGAAGGTAAACTCAGTGCGGTGTTGGATATCTACAATGCGGCCAACGCCTATCTCTTGTATGACCTTGCAATTATCGCTAACGACTGGTGTATCGATAGCGAACTACGTATAGATCCAGAAAAAGAGCAGGCGCTCTTATCCGCCTACGCTGAGATTCGGCCCTTTACCCTATCCGAGTACCAAGCCTGGCCTGTTTTAACGCGTACTGCAGCGATGCGTTTTTGGCTATCGAGGCTAATCCCTTGGCTCGCCGCACAAAAAGGTGATACGGGTAAAACGCTTAAAGACCCAGATGAGTACAGGAAAATCCTAATCAATCGTATCGCGTCACCCAGCCAACTGCCGAGATAATATTCTAGGCTGACGCGCTTGCAGGGCTTAGTTATACTGTACGCCCATTCAGGTAATTTTGGACGCCCAGCTCATGGATGTTACGCACATCATCGACAGCTTAAACGATGCACAGCGCGATGCTGTATCCGCTGATATCAGTAACCTGCTGGTACTAGCGGGCGCTGGTTCAGGTAAGACTCGTGTGCTGGTGCATCGTATCGCTTGGCTGATTGAAGCAGAGCAGCTGTCCCCCTACTCTATCCTTGCGGTCACATTTACCAACAAAGCGGCGCGCGAGATGCGCGGTCGAATTGAGGCATTACTAAACGTTAATGTTCATGGAATGTGGGTCGGTACTTTTCACGGGCTGGCGCATCGTCTGTTGCGGGCACATTGGCAGGACGCAGGGCTTCGCGAAAACTTCCAGATTATGGATAGCGACGATCAGCTAAGGCTGGTCAAACGAATCTGTAAAGAGATGGCATTAGATGAACAGCGTTGGCCGCCTAAACAGATGCAGTGGTATATCAATGGTCAGAAAGACGAGGGTCTGCGCGCCAAACATCTTCAGCGTACGGGCGACCTGGTTCAAGATACGCTAATAAAAGTCTACGAGGCCTACGAGCAAGCCTGTGACCGCGGTGGCATGATCGACTTTGGTGAACTGCTTTTACGTTGCTTGGAGTTACTGCGCGATCGTTCGCCCAATTTGTTACGCCACTACCGCGAGCGCTTTCGTTACGTACTGGTAGATGAGTTTCAGGATACTAACGCCATCCAATACGCGTGGTTGCGTCTGCTGTGTGAGGGCGAACAGAAACTGATGGCCGTTGGGGATGACGACCAATCTATCTATGGCTGGCGCGGCGCTCGTATTGAGAACATTCAAAATTTGCCCTCTCACTTCCCCGGCCTAAGAACTGTTCGTCTGGAGCAGAACTACCGTTCAACGAGCACTATTTTGGATGCGGCAAACGCGGTCATTCGCAACAACCAAGGGCGCCTAGGCAAGGAACTTTGGACACAGGGCAACGAGGGTGATCCCCTTAGTCTATACGCTGCTTTTAATGAGCAAGACGAGGCGCGTTTTGTTGTCGATCGGATCAGTCAATGGGTGGACGATGGCAATAGGCGCGAAGAGAGCGCCATTCTATACCGCTCTAACGCGCAATCGCGCGTACTGGAAGAGATGCTAATTCGAGCGGGAATGCCTTACCGAATATATGGCGGTCAACGCTTCTATGATCGACTCGAGATTAAAAATGCACTTGCTTACATGCGCCTTATTTCCAGCCGGGAAGATGATACCGCCATGGAGCGCGTAATCAATGTACCCACTCGCGGTATCGGCACACGCACTATCGAACTGGTGCGCGAATACGCCCGTGCTGAATCTGTTTCAATGTGGCGTGCTGCAAACGAGGTGGTTGAACACAAAAAACTACCTGCGCGTGCCGCCAATGCCCTGCAGTCCTTTCTTGATCTGGTTAACCAACTGGCCACTGATACAGAGCATACAGCGCTGCATGAACAGACCGAACATGTGATTCGTTACTCGGGTCTGATTGCCCACCACGAAAAAGAGAAAGGAGAGAAAGCACAATCACGTATAGAGAACTTGGAAGAGCTCGTAACCGCCGCGCGTCAGTTCGAGCAGAACTGGGAAAAACTTGAGAGCGACGAATACACAAGCGCCCTACCCGCATTCCTTGATCAGGCAGCCTTAGATGCAGGTGAGGCACAAGCGGATCAATACACCGATAGCGTGCAGTTAATGACACTCCACTCAGCAAAAGGGTTGGAATTCCCGCTTGTATTCCTTGTTGGAATGGAAGAAGGACTCTTCCCTCACAGCATGTCAGCCGAGGAGCCCGGTCGCTTAGAGGAGGAGCGCAGGCTCTGTTACGTTGGCCTTACACGTGCCATGCAAAAGCTCTATATCACCTACGCTGAGTGCCGACAGTTACATGGCCAAACCAACTACAACCGCCCCTCAAGATTTATCTCCGAGATACCAATAGAGCTAATAGAGGAGGTTCGTCTAAACGCCTCTGTTAGGCGCCCCATGAATGAGCCTGCACCTTCAGGTTACGGGGATTACGCCCGAGCAAGCCAAGTCCCTGATACCCAGATCAGCCTTGGGCAACGTGTAAACCACCCGAAATTTGGCGAGGGTATGGTGATTAATTTCGAAGGTTCAGGACCTAAAGCGCGTGTTCAAGTTAACTTCGATTATGAGGGTGTAAAGTGGTTAGTCGTTGGTTTCGCTAACTTGCAGCCCTGTTAGAACGTCTTTGTTTAATCTATAGAAACTCAATAGCCAAGGCGTCAGAGTAATTTTAAACAACGGCTTACAGTTCACCCCTGTCTGTGCCTATGCGCGTCTAAAGTACAGTATTGTATCGGCGCTCAGTTCTAGAAGCGCTCGAAAGTAGGCGCGCATTAACACCCAGTGTTAAGCCGCGGTAAGTCAGAACATACTGGAACTTAATCACCTTGAGTAAGTCAGTATTACTCAATAAATTTATCCAAAACGCGTATGCGGGCCGATTAATCTGCTGCCCGCTAAAAAGCGACTTAACTTTCGTTTTCACGCAGGGTTTTAGCTAGGACTTTTTTAACGACTTCATACGTTGCACCAATTCGTGCGTTTCATTCAGCCGGTCATTCGATTCTAGCCGCCTAATGACCGCGTTGTAGTCTGTATCGCTTCGATTTTGGCTGAGCTTAGACTTAGCAGACACTCTATCAACAGAGATTTCAAACGGGGTTATCTGGCGCAACATCTCGTCCATATACTCTTTGGGCGCATCGGACATTTTCCATGCGTTTATGCCGTTTGCAACCGATTCAAAGTGTTTAGTTAATTTGCCAACTATAGCGCGTGCTGACTTTTCATCGGTTAAAAAATTTATACGGCCGTAGATATGTACCTTTTGATAGTTCCAAGTGGGTACATGTTGATGATGCTGCGCTTTACTGGGATACCAATTAGGCGATATGTAGGCATTCTGCCCCGAAAAAATAGCCAGTACTTGGGAGTCATTTGCTAGCAAACTCGCCATCTCGTTGCTGGCCGCTAGATGGCCTATCAGTCTATTCTCACCGTCAAAGATTAGTGGCGCATGTTGCGCTTGCACGCCTTCGTCGGAGGTATAAACAATTGATGCAAGCGGATGATCTGCAATAAGTCGTTTGATCTCATCCGGGTTTGACTCAGCAAAAATAGCCGGTGTGTACATTATTAGTGCCTGTTAAAAAGGATCAACCCTAGAGGGTATTCAGATCAATCAAGATTTAGGAAGGGCTATCAAAGCACTGTTAAAAAACTGCTGATCAAGCTGTGCAACCTAGCCCTGAAATATTTGCTAACCGATAGATCGATGCTCCAGCACGTAAACAATCATAACCGAGCTATACACACATTTTTCGCCTTAACTCGTCTGGCGTTTAAGCGCATGTGCATCTATCAGATCGTCAAAGTCTGTTGCTGATAACGCCTGTTTGAGTGACTGCAACATTAAAGCTTGTTGGTTCATAGGCGCTAGACCTCCTACAGGTGGGTCGCGGTCTAGATTTGTTGGAAAAGCATAGCCCTCTGCCGTTGCCGCGACAGCTCGCGCTACCTCAGACCAATTCATTACACCGCACTGGAACATATTTAAAAGATAGGGATATACCGCTTTTGCTATGGCACTTCGATCGACCGTCTCCATTGCGCGTGCAAAGGCTGAAGATATCTGTAACAGATTCGCCATACGTTTTTCATTCGCTGTATGGTTGGCACCCGCCGCATGTAACAGCGCGGGGCTAAGCATGACTAAATCCCCTTTTTTAAGGGGCATCTGAACCTTACGCTGCGCAAATAACTCATGGAACTCAGGTGTATCAGCCAGCAGATACCCATGACTAAACTTCTGTGAATGTGGCAACAGCATCGTCGGGCCACTCTCTATCGACATATCAACATGCGCAATGACCGACTGCAGTGTTAGATGCGCTGATAGACGGTGAACGGACGCGGGGTAACGCGCAGCATGCTCCGGCGTCATAAAGCCCAGGTGATAATCTCTGTGCGCTACCTGTGCGGCCCCGCCTGGATTGACAATATTTACTTGCGAGGTAATCTGGTAGGCAGGTCCAAGCCAGGCCTCGCACGCCCAAGCCAGCATATCGTTAGCGTAGTACCTTGCGTGCACATCCGGTGCTAAGAGCGCCATTTTCTCAAGCGTGTTCCAAGAGCGATCATTACTTCCCGGTTTAGCAAAATGATCGCCATGCGTTTTACCGCGCTCTGCTTCGATAATATCCAAGTAAGCTTCACTTGCTGCATCAACTATGGACGCGTCAAAAGCCCCTTGTATCACCATTACCCCGGGGCCTTGCTCCCAGATCCAGTGCCATTCACTCTGCAATTGTTTTAGACATTCTGGCTGTGATGCACAGCGCTGACGCAACTCACTGGCTCTGTAGCAGGGTATGCCGGCGCTTACAGCACTGGCAAAGTTAAGATCATTCAACGTTGTCTGCGTATCTATAAGGGATCGAAGTTCGTCGATGTTTATCTGCTGCGCATTCAGATACTGATCGTGTTTAGACATGAATCACCCTCTTTTTACTAATATTAAACGCATAAACCGCGTTTACGCACCCGATAAACGCTAAAAAAATAGCCATTACAAAGCCAATTTTGCTCTATATCAGCGCTGTAAATACTGATGAGTAAAACCCAATAGAGCGGCTTGAACTATAATTTTTTGAATATTTCACAACTGTAACAATTTTGTAACAGGGCAGGCGTTTAATACTCAACATCTTAGGCATCATCCTTAGATGGTTTTGACATTAATGTGTCGTATAAATGAACAGGACTTATAGGAGTCTTACTAATGACCATACGTTTAGCTTCAGTCGCAACCTTAGCAGCCGTCACTACTGTAGCAGCCGTTGTTAGCACATCAGCAATCGCCCGTGAAAACGTGAGTATTGCAGGTTCATCGACTGTACTCCCGTTTGCAACCATCGTCGCTGAGCGCCTAGGTCGCAACCCACAGTTCAAAACGCCGGTGGTTGAATCCGGTGGCTCCTCAGTTGGCAAGAAAGGCGTTTGCGACGGCATTGGTACCGAATACATTGATATTGGTAATGCCTCCTCACGAATGAAGGTGGCCGAGCTTGAGTACTGCACTCAAAACGGTGTAACCCTAACAGAGATGAAAGTCGGTTATGACGGCATTGTTCTGGCGAGCTCTAAAAAGGGACCAGACTTAGTTATATCTATGGCAGACGTAGGCCGTGCACTGACAGCTGAAATTGCTGTAGACGGAAAGTTAGTCGCCAACCCCTACATCAATTGGTCTGACATTAATGCCTCTTACCCTGCAGAACCCATTCGGGTTTACGGACCGCCAACAACATCTGGTACGCGTGCATCCTTCGTAGAGATTGTTAACGAGGGAGCTTTTTGTAACACGGATGAAGAGATGAAAGCGGCTCTGGCAGCTGCGGGTAAAAGTGCGAAAAACTGTCGTTCAATACGTACTGACGGCGCTTATGTTGAAGCAGGCGAGCAGGATAATCTGATTGTGCAAAAACTTCAGGGTGACCCTACTGCTTTCGGCCTTTTCGGTTTCTCGTATCTAGATCAGAACTCAGACTCGCTTAAAGGTGCTCAATTTGATGGCGTTGAGCCAACGTTTGAAGCTATCTCCGATGGGTCATACAAAGCATCACGCGCGCTTTACTACTATGTTAAACATGAACATATAGGGGTGGTTCCTGGGATTCAGGAGTATATGCGTGAATGGACTAAGCACTGGGACGAAGATGGCATACTCGCTGATGCAGGCATGATACCGCTGCACGAAGATGAGATGGATGAGATGATCCAACGAATTGAAGACCTTCCGGTGCTGACGGCCGAAGAGCTTGAATAGGATCGACCTTTAAAAAGTTTAACAAGTCCGATGGGTATACTATACCCATCGGACTTAACGCGTTTGGGAATACACGATGACATTTATCTCCGTTCTCGCTGTGATTTTTGCGATTGGCCTCGCAAGTTATGTCGCCGGGCGCCACCGAGCGATTTTAGGTCGCGCGCAGGGTCAGTCTTATCACTCACTACCTAACTACTACGGTATCTGGGCCGCGATACTGTCGCTACTTCCGGCCATACTGGTGTTAGTGCTTTGGTCGCTCCTTGATAATCTTGTTTTTCATCAGTGGGTGCGTGCCTTTTACCCTGCAGAACTACTGTCTAGCGATAGTATTCAAAACGCAGTCACGCTTGCAAAAATTGAAAACATAGTGGACGGTATTCGTTTTGGTGACCCTGAACCTTGGATCATCAAAGCGGGCGAAGCCTGGACTGTGTGGCAGGCTGAATCTGATCTGCTAAAGAGTGTGATTTCTATATCGCTCGCGCTTGTTGGCGGCACAATCGGAGTAATTCAGGTCAACAAAAGCTTCCGCTCGCGTAATGCTGTTGAAGGGGTGATGATGTTCGGTCTGATCGCTAGCTCAACTGTTGCGATCTTCACCACCATTGCAATCGTGCTTTCAGTTCTGTTTGAAACTATCCGCTTTTTCCAGTTGGTGCCGCCAACCGATTTCCTTTTCGGTCTCGAATGGAATCCCCAGTTTGAAGGTGCAGAGCGTGCCGGTTCTGGTGGAGGTACGGCTACCTACGGCATGGTGCCTATGTTCATGGGTACTTTACTAATTTCGGCGATTGCGCTGTTTGTGTCTGTACCAGTGGGGCTGCTAAGTGCGGTCTACCTTTCAGAGTATGCATCTAACCGCACGCGTTCAATTGTAAAACCGCTGCTGGAGATACTTGCAGGCGTACCAACCGTCGTTTATGGCTTCTTTGCGGCGCTTACGGTGGCCCCCTTTGTGAAATCGGCTGGTGAAGCTATAGGCCTTACGGTGGCTTCCGAATCTGCACTGGCTGCCGGTTTAGTTATGGGCGTAATGATTATCCCGTTCGTGTCGTCTCTGTCCGACGATGTCATCAACGCCGTACCCCAATCGCTACGCGATGCCTCTTACGGCTTAGGCTCAACGCCGAGTGAAACAACACGCATGGTGGTTTTACCCGCCGCACTTCCGGGCATAGTCGCTGCTGTCATTCTGGCCGTATCACGCGCCATTGGTGAAACGATGATTGTGGTGATGGCTGCTGGACTTGCAGCAAATCTTTCGTTTAACCCTTTGGACGCCGTAACGACCGTTACATCACAGATTGTGACCATATTAGTCGGCGACCAAGAGTTTGAATCGGCTAAGACGCTATCCGCATTCGCGCTTGCGATGATGCTAATTATCCTAACCTTAGGTCTTAACTACTTTGCCCTTCAAGTTGTGAAGAAGTACAGGGAACAATATGACTGATCAAAACTTTAAAGGTCTGACCCCTAGCGAGTCAGCAAGGCTTGTTAAGGCGTCGCTAAAACAGCGTCGCACTAAAGAGACGCGCTTTAAGTTGATCGGCATGTCCGCTATCGGCTTGGCACTGCTCTTCTTAGTTGTGCTGTTCACAGGCATCCTAAGCAAAGGGTTTCCTGGTCTATTTCAGTATTACATCAGCTTTGATGTAGAGCTTGACGCTACACGTCTCGATCCAAAAGGCGATCTATCGGTGGAGTCGCTGTACGGCGGCGATTACGAAGATATAGTGCTTGAAGCCGCGCTTAAGTCACTGGATGAAAAGGGTGATCGTAAACTTAAACGTACGCTGCGAAAAATGCTTTCATCCGGTTCTGGCATACGCCTAATCGACTATGTAACCAGCCACCCTGAGCAATTGGGCACAACTCAAACACTTAAGTTCGCCCTGGATGATGACATAGACTCGTTTATGCGCGGCTTCATTGACCGTGAGACCCCCGAGTCAGACCGACGTATTGATGACTTTACCATCTCAATTGCTGATCGCTGGCAAGAGGCTGGTTTGATTAGCTACGAGCTCAGTGATTACCTCTTTTTCGGTTCTGCGTCTCGTGATGCCGAAATGGCGGGTATAAGAGGCGCCCTAATTGGGTCGCTACTCACCTTAGCGGTCTGTATAGGCATTGCATTCCCTTTAGGTGTAGCCACAGCCGTTTACCTTGAAGAGATCGCACCCAAAAATCGCTTAACCGAAATTATCGAAATCAATATTAACAACCTAGCCGCCGTGCCGTCAGTTGTCTTCGGCATCATGGGCTTAGCTATTTTTATTGTCGCTTTTGGTATGCCGCGTTCGGTGCCACTGGTTGGCGGTGTCGTACTAGCGCTTATGACGCTCCCGACGATTATTATCTCGTCTCGCGCCGCCATACGTGCAGTGCCGCCTAGCATACGTGATGCTGCTTTGGGCATTGGCGCATCAAAGATGCAGACCATATTCCACCACGTGATCCCACTGGCAATGCCCGGCATGCTGACCGGCTCAATTATCGGAATGGCACAAGCATTGGGTGAGACAGCGCCACTGCTGATGATTGGCATGGTTGCATTTATTGTTGATGTTCCAACATCGATGACAGACCCAGGAACGGTATTGCCGGTGCAGATATTTATGTGGGCCGACTTTGCCGAGCGTATGTTTATCCAGAAAACCAGTGCCGCGATTATCATATTGCTAGCGTTCCTTATCACTATGAACGCCGCCGCGATTATTCTGCGCAAGAAACTTGAACGCCGCTGGTAAGAGTAGAATTTAACTATGAGTGAAATCAAAGCTATGAGTGCAGCATCTAAAACCGTTGGTAATGTATTCGTCGATAAGCCACGAATGACGGCTCGCGACGTCAATGTCTTTTACGACGATAAACACGCTATAGATAATGTCACTATTGATATAGGTGAACGAGAGGTTATTGCCTTTATAGGGCCTTCTGGCTGCGGCAAATCAACCTTCCTGCGCTGTCTAAACCGCATGAACGACACCATCGATAGCTGTCGTATTGAGGGTTCAATCAGCCTTGATGGCGAAGATATCTACGCGCCAAACGTAGACGTTGTTCCACTTCGTGCACGCGTGGGTATGGTATTCCAAAAACCAAACCCCTTTCCAAAGTCTATCTATGACAACGTCGCTTACGGACCCCGTATTCACGGACTTGCCAAGAGCCGCTATGAGCTCGATATCATCGTGCAGCAGTCGCTTGAAAAAGCAGGTCTGTGGACAGAGGTAAAGGATCGTCTTGAGGCACCCGGCACGAGCCTATCAGGCGGCCAACAGCAGCGCCTTTGTATTGCGCGCACTATCGCAGTAAGCCCTGAGGTGATCCTCATGGATGAACCTTGCTCGGCTCTAGACCCAATAGCAACTGCAAAAATTGAAGAGCTCATCGCTGAACTGACAGAACAGTACACCATCGTAATCGTTACCCACTCAATGCAACAGGCCGCACGTGTATCTGACCGCACCGCCTATTTCCACATGGGTAAGCTCATAGAGGTGGGGAAGACCGAGAAGATATTCACAAACCCATCCCATCAGCTAACACAGGATTACATAACGGGTCGATTCGGTTAAACATTGCGCTGCTTTAGCATCAGCTTTGGCAGCGTCTATTTTAATCTGTCGTTAAGGGCCAATAGGCCATCACGCAATGCGGCAGGCGAATAGCGAGCATGCTGTACCCCCAGCTCATCTAAAACAGCAGTCAAAATAGTGATTCCCGCGGGTAGCAGTGACCTGCGGTGTTCACTGACCCCATTTAAAAGCTTATCTAGGGTGATCGTCTGATCTGCATGTTCGGCTAATAAAAATGCAGCTTTTACCTGCGTCAGCGTTGCCACATCAATGCCATTTAAGGACCCAGACCGCTGTGCGACCTTATGCATGACGTCGCCTGTTCCAGACGTGACACGCACCTGATCCCAGCCTATGCGTTTAAACTGCTCAGCCACGGCGCTAAGTTCGGACCGAGCGCGTAAGTCGGCCTGTGAAAATGCATCAAGCGGCGTATTCTGTTTAAAAAAAGCTTCATTGAATGTGATGCAGCCCATTTGACACGAGTGTGTAGCCAGCAGTCGCTGTTGATCGCCAATGGCTATCTCAGTTGAACCACCCCCTATATCAATCACCAGCGTTCTATCCTTGCTCTGCTCACAGGCCTGTACACCCCGATACACAAGCTCAGCCTCCTGCTGTCCGCTGATCACATCAATAGGATGGCTGAAAATTTTGGCGGCTTGATCAAGAAATTGTTGGCGGTTAGTAGCTACCCTGAGGGTGTGAGTCGCAACCGTTTTCACTGCCAAAGGAGCAAAGCGGCTCAATTTTGCCGAAAAAGTTTCAAGTACGCTAATGCCCCGCGCTATGGCCTCATCACTGAGCGTGTTTGCTTTATCAAGGCCGGCAGCCAGGCGAACACGCTGTTTGTAGCGAAGCACTTCACGGGGCTGACCTGTACTCATTTCAACCACTAACATATGGAAGCTATTTGACCCCAGGTCAATCGCTGCAAAATAACTAGACGCCTGAGCAGGTGTTTCTATCATCTATGAGTCCAGTCGAAAAAGAGATCTTATCTAGGCGATATAACGGAGTTTGAAATAAATAACCTGACTACTCTCTGAATTTACACTCTAGTGAAAGCTCAAGCAATTCATCGCGCCAGCTTAAATTTACAGTGGTTGATGTAACGCGATATGACCTGTCATATCCTTGTCATATTAGACTGCTAATATCGACTATTGTTAATAAAAGCATTGAAGCATAGACTCAAAAGAAGTTTGTACTTTCTGAACTAACCCGATGCAAAGCGCCAAGCACAGCGCGCTCATAATTCTGGAGCGACCCCATTGAAGACTGAAAATCAGGAAATTTACTCTAAGCACTTCTCTTCTCAATTTAACGAAGAGCTCGAAGAGCTACGTACCGATATGATGACGATGGGAGGCCTAGTAGAGCGGCAGGTATCCGACGCAATTACAGCCCTACTGACCTCTGACGCGGCGTTGGCGGAAGCAACACGCGATCAAGATCGTGAAACCAATCGGCATGAACGTTCCATCGACGAAAAATGTACTACGGTTATCGCGTTACGCCAGCCAGCGGCTGTCGACCTACGCCTTATACTGTCTATCAGCCGCGCTGTTCGCGACCTCGAACGTATCGGCGACGAAGCCAGCAGCATCGCCCGCCAAGCGAGCAAACTTGCAGAGGGGCCACACAGCGTTCAAGGCATGCAAGAAGTGCGTCATATCGGTAACCTTGTGTCCGATATGTTACGCGATGCATTGACCGCTTTCGCACGCCGGGATATGGATCTGGCCTACAAGGTGGTCAAGATGGACCAACAGGTCGACCGTGAGTATCAAACAGTTATACGCAGTCTAATTACCTTCATGATGGAAGACCCGCGTTCAATTACCTCCGCGATGAATGTAATCTGGGTCCTGCGCTCACTCGAACGTATCGGTGACCACACCTGCAACCTTGCAGAACAGTTGGTTTACCAGGTGAACGGTGCCGATGTGCGTCACTTCTCACTTGATGAGTTTGAGGATGCGATTGAGGGTTACTAAGCTAAACTCGTCTTTAAACCTTATATTTGAGGGAGCCTAGGCTCCCTTTTTTATACATTTAAGCTCAGTTATCGCGATTTGCGCTTGAGTTTCTGACACAAGATTGGATACTTGCGCGATGTTGAATCTATTTTCAATCCAGAAACGCCAAGCCTATCTGCAACTTATGCGTGCCGATAAACCAATTGGCACCTACCTTTTGCTTTGGCCAACCCTGTGGGCGCTTTGGATTGCGGCTGAAGGTGTACCCGATCTAAAACTGATGATCATTTTTAGCTTGGGCGTATTCTTAACGCGCTCTGCTGGCTGCGTTATCAATGATTTTGCTGATAGAAAGGTCGATGGGCTCGTCAAACGTACCCGTTTGCGCCCGCTGGCGACAGGGGAGCTAAGTTCTAAAGAGGCGATAACGCTCTTTATAGTGCTGATGCTGATCTCGTTAGTACTGGTACTATTTACAAACACCATCACTATTTTATTGTCTGTCGTCGCTCTGCTATTAGCCTTTTGCTACCCCTTCATGAAGCGTTATACGCACTTTCCTCAAGTGGTGTTGGGAATGGCGTTTGGTTGGGCAATACCGATGGCGTTTAGCGCAACACTTGGTTATGTGCCACTGGAAGGTTGGTTACTTTATGCTGCTAAGATCGCCTGGACAGTCGCCTACGATACACAATACGCCATGGTGGACCGTGATGATGATCTTAAGATCGGTATTAAATCGACCGCCGTACTTTTCGGTCAATATGATCGACTCGCCATCGCTGGCTTGCAGCTTTTGACACTGTGTTTGCTTTACGGGGTTGGTCTCTCCCTTAATCTGGGATGGAGCTATACTCTTGGGTTAGTAGCCGTTGCTGGATTCTTCATCTACCACCAGTGGCTTATTCGCGCGCGCGCGCGCGAAGCCTGTTTCACGGCTTTTCTTAATAACCACCTAGCTGAGTTAGCTCTGCTGGTGGCTCTGATTATTGAGTTTAGTTAATTAAATGCTTGGCTGTAACAAAGCTGTCATAAAGATCAGCTTAAATTGAGCCGTGCTAGTGCACTGAGTGAGTGAGATGGAACATAGCAAACCCATTCTTATCGTCGACGATGAGAAATCGATTCGCGAGATGCTCGCCGTCGCGCTTGAGATGGCGGGTTATTCAACGCTTGAGGCGGCTAATGCCCGCGATGCTCATGCAATGATCATAGATGAGCAACCTATGCTAGTTCTTCTTGATTGGATGATGCCCGGCACTAGCGGTATTGAGCTTGCACGGCGCTTACGCAAAGACCCGATCACTAAAGATATTCCGCTGATTATGCTGACGGCAAAGGCGGATGAGGACAACACTATACAGGCACTAGATGCTGGTATTGATGATTTTATTGCCAAGCCCTTCTCTCCGCGTGAACTTGTCGCGCGCCTCAAAGCTGTTTTACGCCGCACCACGCCACAAGGCTTAGAAGAGGCTGTTAGCGTTCAAGGGCTTACCCTTGACCCCGCTTCGCACCGCGTTTTCACAGCTCAGGCCAACTTAGAGATGGGGCCAACTGAGTTTAAACTTCTGCAGTTTTTCATGACTCATCAAGATCGAGCGTACACACGTAGCCAGCTTTTAGACATGGTGTGGGGTGGCAATGTCTATGTAGAAGAGCGCACTGTCGACGTGCATATTAGACGTTTACGCCAAGCCTTAGGTGAGCCCTACGGCGAGTTTGTTCAAACAGTACGTGGCACAGGCTACCGCTTTTCATCGACTGAGACTGGGACGCAGAGCAATTAATATGATCGATAATGCCCGCTCACAGTTGAAGCAACTGATCTTGTATGTCCTTATCGCTACGGTTTTTGGTTGGATATTTGGCACCCCAATGCT
>Ga0209652_1000738_pt1 | contig 27568 bp, 19 predicted proteins | sample SaaInl74LU_5_DNA_FD_184641 | JGI IMG/M metagenome (GOLD analysis project Ga0209652, IMG submission 184641) | Marine microbial communities from expanding oxygen minimum zones in the Saanich Inlet - ESP_74LU_5_DNA (SPAdes) (version 2) | ecosystem: Environmental > Aquatic > Marine > Intertidal zone... | reverse complement strand
TGAGATCGTGTTTTCGGCGGGTTTTGGCGAAACCACGCTCGAAGAAACCGGCGCGACCGTTTCAGTCGTGACGCGCGAGGAACTCGAAGCCTCGGGTGAGACCCGCGTGATCGACTATATCGCCCGCCTTCCGGGTGTCGATGTGCGGGCGCGCGGGCCAATCGGTTCGCTCACCTCCGTCAGCATTCGCGGCGCGGGTCAAAACTACGTCCGCGTCTTGGTCGATGGAATCGATGTCTCGGATGTGTCCGGCCCGCAAAGCGCCTTTGATTTCGGCAGCCTGACAACCGCCGATATCTCGCGCATCGAATTGCTGCGCGGCGGGCAATCAGCCGTCTATGGCTCCGAGGCGATTGGTGGCGTCATCAACATCACCACGCGACGCGCCGAAGGTGATGGCGTCCAACAATTCGCCACGATCGAGGCCGGAAGCTACAACAGCTTTCGCGGCTCATACGGCGTTGCCGCTGACATCGGGGCTTTGGATTACGCCTTTAGCCTGACACGCACCCAGACTGATGGCTTTTCCGCAGCAGATGAGAATAGCGGCAATTCCGAAGCCGATGGCTTTAAGTCCAACCGCTTAAGCTTTTCTGTGGGCCACGATCTGGCCGATGGCGGACGTGTGGGTGTGAACGGCTTTGTTGAAAACGCCCGCATCGAATTTGACGAACAGTTCCCGGTCAGCGATGGCACACCTGACGAAGTATCGTTCAATGACTCCTTGGGGCTTCGAACATTTCTTGAGCTGCCGACGGGTGCTATCGATAGCACCTTCGCCGCAACCTATTATGAAATCGACCGCGATGTGCGTGGTTCCACTGGCTTCGGCGGATCAAACAACCGCTACACAGGTGAACGCATTGGGCTTAGCTATCTCGGGCGTACAGATCTCGGCCCTAACGCAAATCTCCGCTTTGGCTTGGACGCCACACGCGAGACCTTCACACAATCCGGTGACTTCGGCCCCGGCGCAGGAGAAAACGAGGTTGTCGGTGCCTTCGGTGAACTGGCGTGGTCACCTTCGTCGGATATCGATATCGCCACCACCTTGCGCTACGACGATCATTCACAATTCGGAGGCCTTACCTCGGGTCGGATCACGGCTTCATGGCGCCCGAACGCAGATTGGGTCATCCGCAGCTCGGCGGCACAAAGCTACCGCGCGCCCTCGCTTTACGAGCTTTATGGCCCCTTCGGTTCAAACACACTCACGCCAGAAGAAAGCCGCTCGCTCGACTTGGGTGTGGAGCGCCGCTTTGGTGCAGATACCTTTTTGCGCGCCACGGCCTTTTACAACGAAACCGACAACCTGATCGATTTCCCATTCCCTTACGCCCAAGTCCCCGGCACGGTCCGCCGCCGTGGGGTTGAAGTGGAATTCGGCACTGCGATCACCGCGAATTGGCGGGTCGACGGTAACTATACTGTCACCACCGGCGAGAACCCGACCCTGACGGCAGGCAATGCTTGGAACCTCGAGTTTCCCGGTAATGATGTTTCCGTCACGCTGAGCGGTGAGATCACCGAGCGGCTGTCCACGACGCTCTCGATGCAATCTGTTCGCAACCGTCCAACCTTGGCTGACTACACGGTGGCTAATGCCAGCTTCACCTATGCCATCTCGGACGCCGTCGATGCTTATCTGCGGATCGAGAACCTGCAAGATACCGAGTACCAGCTGTCACGCGGCTACGGCACCTCCGACCGGGCCTTCTATCTTGGCCTAAGGTCGCGTTTCTGATGCGGCCCTTGCGCGCCCTTGTCCTTGGCCTCGCCCTTGTGGCGGGGCCTTTGGGCGCGCAGACCACAGATGCGCCCTTGCGCGTCGTTTCCATGAACCTTTGCACCGATCAATTCGCGCTGATGCTGGCCGCCTCGGAACAGCTGATCTCGGTCAGCTATGTCTCGGCCGATCCCGTCACCTCGCCCTTGGCCGATATCGCGTCACGCTACCCGCTCAACCATGGCAGCGCCGAAGAGATCTATCTGATGCGCCCCGATTTGGTGCTGGCTGGGCCCTGGACCGACCCAGCAGCGCTTGCCATGCTGCGCCGCCTTGGCGTGACGGTCGAGCGGATCGACGGGGTAAGCCAGCTTTCAGACATTCCCGACCGCCTGCGCCACTATGGTCAATTGCTGGGACAGGAGGCCAAGGCAGAGACCCTGATCCGCCAGTTCGAGACTGATCTCGCCGCGCTCTCGGCCCCGCAAGACGGGCCGCGGGCCGTTCTCTACTTTCCCAATGGTTACAGCCTCGGCGAGGGCACGCTGTCGCACGAGATCCTGACGCGCGCGGGCTTTCGCAACATCGCGACCGAGATCAGGCCCAGCGCCACCGGTCAGATCGCGCTAGAATTGCTGGTGATGACCGCCCCTGATCTGATCATCCGCGACCGCCCCTATCCCGGTGCCTCGCGCGCCGAAGAGTTGATGCATCATCCCGCGCTGGCCGCCCTGATCGCGGCGGGTGCGGGCCATGAAAGCGGCCCTGATTGGGCCTGTGGCACGCCGCGCGTAATCGCAGCACTGCGCGCCTTGGTCGAGATGCGCCAAGCGATGGAAGGCGGATCATGACCCGCGCGCTCTTCCCCCTCCTCACGCTGGTGAGCATGGCGCTATTCATGGTCTCACTGCTGACCGGCCCTGCGGGTTTTGGCCTTGGCGAAAGCTTGCAGGCACTTGTCACCGGACAGGGCGAGGCGGTCACGCTGGTCATGCGCGAGATTCGCCTGCCGCGCGCGATCCTGGCGGTGATGGTCGGCGCAAGCCTTGGGCTCTCGGGCGCGGCCTTGCAGGGATACCTGCGCAACCCCTTGGCCGAACCGGGTCTGATCGGCGTGTCAGGCTCTGCCGCGCTGGGCGCCGTCATCGCGATGCAGACAGGCTTTGCCGCCGCTTTCGCGCTGGCATTACCACTCTCGGCACTGGCAGGCGCGGTGATCGCGGTGCTGTTGATCTTGATGCTGGCCGGTCCGCGCGGCGGGTCGCTGACGCTGATCTTGGCGGGGATCGCCATTTCGGCGCTGGCGGGCGCGCTGATGTCGCTGGCACTGAACCTGTCGCCCAACCCCTTTGCCACGTCGGAAACCGTGTTTTGGATGATGGGATCGCTGGCGGATCGGTCATTTTCCCACCTTTGGCTGGCCGCCCCCTTCATGGCGCTGGGCTGGGCGCTGCTCTTGCCCTTGGGCCGGGGCCTTGATGCGCTGACCTTGGGCGAGGATGCGGCCGCCGCCATGGGCATCCAGCTTGCGCGGCTTCGGCTGCAGCTTGTGCTGGGCGTGGCGGCTTGCGTCGGAGCAGCTACGGCCGTTGCGGGGGCGATCGGTTTTGTCGGGCTCGTGGTGCCGCATCTGCTTCGCCCCATCGTCGGCGCGCGGCCATCGGTGCTATTGCCCGCCTCGGCGCTTGGCGGTGCGGCGATGGTGCTCTTGGCCGATATCGCCGTGCGGCTGATCTTGCCTGAACGCGATCTGAAACTGGGCGTTCTGATGGCCATCATCGGCGCGCCGCTCTTCCTGCACCTGATCTACAAAACCCGGAGGGCGGGTGCATGACACGATTGACCCTCGACCGCCTGACAGTGATGCGCGGCACTTGCCCCGTGGTCGATGCCGCGACGTTCGAGATCGGGGCGGGCGAATTGGTCGGATTGATCGGACCGAATGGCGCGGGCAAGACCAGCTTGATGCGCGGCGCGCTGGGGCTGTTGCCACATGATGGCCATTGCTCGCTCACTGCGATGACCCCGCATGGCCGCGCGCGGCATGCCGCATGGCTCCCCCAATCGCGCGAGATTGCTTGGCCCGTGGCTGTGGAAACGCTGGTGATGCTGGGCCGTATCCCGCATCTGGCCGCTGGCCAAAGGCCAAGCGAGGCCGACCGTATCGCCGTGGCCGATGCGCTGGCCACCATGGATCTGACCGGGTTCGAGGCCCGCGCCGCGACCGAATTGTCGGGCGGCGAACAAGCCCGCGTCTTGATCGCCCGCGCGCTGGCGCAAGATACGCCGCTGATCTTGGCCGATGAACCGATCGCGGGCCTTGATCCCGGCCACCAGATCGCAACCATGGCGGCCTTTGCGCAGCTGGCCGCACGGGGCAAGGCGCTAATGGTCTCGCTGCATGATCTGGGCCTCGCCGCGCGGCATTGCACGCGGTTGGTTTTGATGGACAAGGGCCGCATCCATGCCGATGGCCCGCCCGCCAGCGTGCTGACGCGCGAAAATCTGGCGCAGGTTTTCGGCATTTCCGCCCATATGGCCAATGGTCCCGATGGCATCATCTTTCAGCCGCTCGAGGTGCTGGCATGACCGATCTCCCCGATCTTTTGACGCGCGGCGGCCCGGTGATCTGGGCCATTGCGGCGCTCTCGGTGCTGACGCTGGCGCTGATCTTGTGGAAACTTTACCGCCTTGCCGCACTTGGCGCATGGTCCGGCGGGCGCGTCACGGCGGCGGCGATCGCGCATTGGCAACAGGGCGAGGTGGGCGCCGCATTGACCCTGCTCGCGCCGCGCCGGTCGCTGCGCGCGCGTCTGGCCCATGCCGCGATGATCGCCCATGGCGACGGCGCGCTGACCGCCGAGGCCGCGCGCGAGGACACCACCCGCATCGCGCGCGGGCTTTTGTCAGAATTGCGCGGCGGCCTCAGGCCCCTTGACCTGATCGTGACGATTGCGCCGCTTTTGGGCCTACTCGGCACTGTTCTGGGCATGATCGCGGCCTTTCAAGCCCTGCAAGAGGCCGGTGGCCAGACCGACCCGGCCACACTCGCCGGCGGCATATGGGAGGCGCTTTTGACCACCGCCGCAGGCATGGCCGTCGCCATCCCCGCCGCCGCCGCGCTGACATGGTTCGACAGTATTGCCGACCGCGTGCAAGCCGAGATGGAGGATGACGCGACCCGCATCTTCACCCGTGGGGGCGCTCCCCGCCCATGAGCTTCCGCTTCGCCCAATCCCAGCCGCGCCGCAGGCCCAGCCTGACACCCATGATCGATGTGGTGTTCTTGCTCTTGGTTTTCTTCATGCTGGCCGCGCGCTTTGGGCAGGAGGGCGCGCTTGATCTGCGCATCGCGGGTGCGGCCACAAGCGAATGGCAGGGCCCACCGCGCCTCGTACGGATCGCGGCGGAAGGGCTGTTCATCAATGGCCAGCCCACAACCCCCAGCGCCTTGGAACAGAGCCTATTGCGCTTAACAGAGACTGCCTCTGACCCGATTTTGATTCGCGCGGATGAGGGTGTGGGCCTACAACGCCTGCTCGATGTCATGGCGAGGTTAGAGGCTGCGGGTTTTGCCAACCTTGTGCTGGTGGCACCATGAATTTCGCCCCACCCCGCAAGCCCCGCATGGCCCAAGACCGCGCCATCGTGCCGATGATCAACGTGGTGTTTTTGCTCTTGGTGTTCTTTCTCATGACCGCCAGCCTGACACCGCCGCCCCCGCGCGAGATTACGGCCCCGGTTGCCCACACGCCCCTGCGCGATCCGCAACCCGGCACGCTTTACATCAGCGCGGATGGTCAGCTTTTCTTCGGCGACAAAACAGATCAGGCCGCCCTGATCGCCCTCTCCGCAGCACGACCCGAAGGGCCGCTGCCTATTCTCGCCGATGCGGCCTATCCGGCGGCGGAACTGGCGCGGCTTTTGCCGGAACTGGCCGCTCTGGGTATCGCCGATATCCGCCTGATCACGGTGCAACCATGAGGCGGATGGCCGAAATCCTCGCCTTTCTGGGCCTATCGGCGGCGGTCCATGCCGGGGTGATGGCAGGGTTTGGCGACAATACCGGCGGCCCACAGGCACAAGGCCAAGCCGGGGCCGACCGGATCACGCTGGCCGCCGCACCCGAAAGCATGGCCGCCTTGGCCAGCCGCTGGGCTGAGCCGCCCCAGCCAATGATCAGCCCCGCCGCTCTGCCTGCCCCACAGATGGGCGCACAGCCGTTGATGCCTAGTCTCGAACATGCGGCACCGGCTCTCTCCATGCCGCGCGCGCCAACGGCTGCCCACCCGGATGCGTCACCGCTTGCCCCCAACATGACCGAAAGTGCGCCACCCCCGCCCAGCCCAAACGCGCTGGCACAATCGCCGCGCCCGATGCTGCGCCCCGATGTGGCAAGCGCGCCCGCGGCAACACCGCAAACTGCGCGCGTGGCGCAAGGGCAAGGCGGCGGTGCATCTAGCGGCAGCGCGCCCGCACCTGCCCCACCCACCCCCACACTCAGCCAAGCACAGCGGCAAAGCCTAATGGCCATATGGGGTGGACAGATCATGGCGCGCATCGAACGCGCGCGCCCCCGCGTCAGCGGCGCGGGCCAGGTGACGCTCACGCTTCGAATCGGGCGCGACGGCACATTGAGCGGGCTGGGCGTGGCGCGCAGCTCTGGCAACCAAGCGCTGGATGAGGCGGCCCTGACCGCCGTGCGCCGCGCGGGCCGCTTCCCGGCCGCGCCCGACGGCCTGCGCGACGCAAGCTATGCCTTCAACCTGCCCATCCGTTTTCGCTGACCCCTTTCACTGGGCCGCACGACCGCTAGTTAAGCAAGCATGAACATGTTGTTGCAGATCGAAGGGCTTACAAAAGCCTATGGCCCGGTTGCGGTGTTAAGGGGCGTTTCGCTGACGCTTGCGCATGGGCAATCGCTGGCGCTGACGGGTGAAAGCGGCTCGGGCAAAAGCACGCTAATGCATCTGGTGGGCGCGCTCGATGCGCCGGATCAAGGCTCGATCAAGCTGGATGGGGTCGAAATCACCGGAGGCGATGACGCGGCGCGCGCCGCACTGCGCCGCGACAAGATCGGGCTGGTATTCCAGCAGTTCAACCTCATCCCCTCGCTCAGCGTGGCGCAGAATATCGGCTTTCAGGCCCGGCTTGCCGGCCGCCATGACCCCGCCCGCGACGCGATGCTGGCAGAGCGCCTTGGCCTGTCCGACCTCATGTCCCGCTATCCGGAGGAGCTTTCGGGCGGCCAACAACAGCGCGTCGCGATTGCCCGCGCGCTGGCCCATGCGCCCGCGCTGATCTTGGCCGATGAACCCACAGGCAACCTTGATGAGGCGACGGGCGACGCGGTGCTGGACCTGTTGCTTGAGCTGGTCGCAAGCACGGGTGCGGCGCTGATGATGGTGACCCATTCCACCCGCCTTGCCGCGCGGCTCGACCACCGGTTGCACCTGTCGCGCGGGCAACTTGCCCCGCTTGGGGCTGGCTAAGTCATGGTCTACACCGCCCTTTCGACCCTGTTTTCGCATTGGCGCAGCCATCCCGGCCAGCTTGCGATGCTGGTTCTGGGGCTTGCCTTGGCCACGGCGCTTTGGTCCGGCGTGCAAGCGATCAATACCGAGGCGCGCGCCGCCTATGCCGATGCCGCCACCACCTTGGGCCAAGATCGGCTTGACCGGCTGGTGCGCGCCGATGGCAGGCCCGTGCCGCTGGCCGACTACATCGCGCTGCGCCGCGCGGGCTATCTGGTCTCGCCCGTCATCTCGGGTGAGTTGCGTGGGGGCGACGGCCGGCTACGGCTTTTGGGCATCGATCCGCTGACCGCACCGCCCGAGGCGAATACCCCAAGCCTGCAAGGCGCGGATCTCGACCTTGCCGCGTTTTTCACCGCGCCGGGCCTCTTGCTGATGACGGCAGAAACCGCAGCCGCGCCTCTGCCCCCCGATCTGCCCCCGATCCGCATGACCGAGACCATCCCACCCGGCGCTGCGCTGACCGATATCGGCACCGCCGCGCGCCTGCTTGGCCAATCCGACCCCTCCTATCTGTTGGTTTGGATGGATCAGCCTGCCCATCTGCCGCCGCTGTCGATGGCAACCAACCTCGCGCGCGTCGCCCCCGAACAGCGCGCCAATCCGGCACAGCTGACCGAAAGCTTTCACCTCAATCTTACCGCTTTTGGCCTTTTGGCCTTTGCCGTGGGGTTGTTCATCGTGCATGCGGCCATCGGGCTGGCGTTCGAGCAACGGCGGGCGACCATCCGCACGCTGCGCGCACTGGGCCTTCCGCTGCGCAGCTTGTTGGTAGCGTTTGGTCTCGAACTCGCAGTGTTGAGCCTGTTTGCGGGGCTCATGGGCCTTATCTTGGGCTATGCGATCGCCGCGGCGCTGATGCCCGGCGTCGCAGGCACCTTGCGCGGTCTCTATGGTGCCGATCTGCCCGGCACGCTGTCTTTCGACCCGATCTGGGCGCTGGCCGCCTTGGCCATGACACTGGCCGGTGCCGCCCTTGCCGGCGCACAGGCGATGGGCCGCACCGCGCGCTTGCCGATCCTGGCACCCGCCCTGCCACAGGCATGGCGTCAAGCCAGCAACCGACAGATGCGCCGACAGGCAGGCGTGGCGCTCGCCCTCTTAAGCCTATCTGGCACCCTCGCCCTTTGGGGCAACAGCCTGATCTTGGGCTTTGGTGCGGTGGCCTGCCTCTTCTTAGGGGCGGCACTGTTGCTGCCGATCACGCTTTCCACATTGCTGCAGCTTGCCCAACGCGGCGCGCGCGGCCCCTTGGGAGAATGGCTTTTGGCCGATACCCGCCAACAGCTTCCGGGCCTGTCGCTTGCCCTGATGGCGCTTTTGCTAGCGCTGTCGGCCAATATCGGCGTCTCGACCATGGTGGGTAGCTTCCGCGCCACCTTTGTCGGCTGGCTCGATCAACGCCTCGTGGCCGAGCTTTACGTCACCGCCCCCACCGAGGCCGAGGCCGCGCGGCTAATGGCCTATCTCACCCCAAGAACCGAAGCTGTCTTGCCCGTGGTCTGGGCCGATACCACGCTGGCCGGTCGCCCCGGTGCCGTCTATGGCCAAGCCGACCACCCCACCTTTCGCGATCACTGGCCGCTGATTGCGGCATTGCCCGATGCATGGGAAAGGCTGGCCCTAGGCGATGGCGTCTTGATCAACGAACAACTCGCCCGTTTCGCGGGGCTTGCCCCCGGCGACAGCCTGACGATCACGCCCGGCACCACCCTGCCGATCCTCGGCGTCTATTCCGACTACGGCAACCCCGAGGCGCAGGCGATCGTCACCTTTGACCGCTTCGCCGCGACCTTTCCCGCGATCACACCGACCCGCTTTGCCCTGCGCGTCGCCCCAACCGCCACTGCCGCCTTGGCCAGCGCGCTGCGCGATGAGTTCGGCCTGCCCGCCGATGCGGTGATCAACCAGACCCAAATCAAGCGCTTTTCGCTCGAGATCTTCGAGCAGACATTCCTGATTACGGGTGCGCTGAACCTCTTGACCCTTGGGGTGGCGGGCTTTGCGCTTTTGACCGGGCTTCTGACGCTGGCCGATATGCGCCTGCCCCAGCTTGCCCCGGTCTGGGCGCTGGGCATCACGCGCGCGCGGCTGGCGCGGTTCGAATTGATCCGCAGCTTGATCTTGGCGGCGCTCACCTTTGTCTTGGCGGTGCCTATCGGGCTGGCGCTGGCCTGGATGCTCTTGGCCGTGATCAATGTGCAAGCCTTCGGCTGGCGCTTGCCGATGCAGCTCTTTCCCGCTGATGCAGGACAGCTTTTGGCGCTGGCGCTGATCGCGGCCCTCCTCGCTGCAGCACTCCCCGCTTTGCGGCTCGCCCGTATCTCGCCCGGCCGCCTGCTCAAGGTTTTTGCCCATGAAGCATAATCTCTGTGCCGCTCTTTTGTGCCTGATCGCGGGCCAAGCCACCGCCCAAGGTTTCGCCGGTCTGGGAAGCGCGGCCGATGGCTTTGCCATCCCGCAAAACCCTGCGATCTTCGCATTTCCCACCGATCACGGCGCGCATCCCGATTACCGCATCGAATGGTGGTATCTGACCGCCAATCTAACCGGCCCGGATGGCACCCCCTATGGCGCGCAATGGACGCTGTTTCGCTCTGCCCTTACCCCAGACGATGCCGCGGGATGGGAGGCCAGCCAGCTTTGGATGGCCCATGCCGGGCTGACCACACCAGACGCGCATCTGAGTGCCGAGCGTCTGGCGCGCGGCGGCATTGGTCAGGCGGGCGTCACCGCCACGCCCTTCACCGCTTGGATCGATGATTGGGCCATGCGCTCCGCCGCGCCCGCCACCGCCGATGCGCTGGATGTACTCAGCGTCGGGGCCTCAGGCGCGGGCTTTTCCTATGATCTGTCGCTGACAGCCACCGGCCCGCTGATCTTTCACGGCCAAGCGGGCTATTCGGTGAAATCCGCCGAAGGTCAGGCCAGCTATTACTACTCCCAACCCTTCTACGCCGTGGCAGGAAGCATCACCTTGCCGGGTGGCACGATCCCCGTCACCGGCACGGCATGGCTTGACCGGGAATGGTCGTCGCAACCCCTGTCGGATACCCAAGACGGCTGGGATTGGGTCTCACTGCAATTCGATGACGGTGCGCGGTTGATGGGCTTTACCTTGCGCGACAGCGCCGACGCCGATTTCACCGCAGCCACTTGGATCGCCCCTGATGGTACGACCCAATCCTACCCCGATGGCGCGCTGCGCATGACACCGCTTGCGACCACCCAAGTGGCCGGGCGCACGATCCCCACGACATGGCGCGTCGCACTGCCCGACCGCGCGCTTGATGTCACCGCCACGGCGCTGAACCCGCAAAGTTGGATGGATGTCTCCGTCCCTTATTGGGAGGGGCCGGTCACCATCGCCGGCACCCATCAGGGGCGCGGCTACCTCGAGATGACAGGCTACCAATAACCCATCTTTGCTTCAAAAATACTCCGGGGGAGGCCACAGGCCGGGGGCAGAGCCCCCAAACAAGGACTCAGCACCCGATGCGAGGCGCGCATGCTCAAAGACCGGGGTCAAACATCGGAAATGTCACGCCCAGCGCCCAGCCAAGGATCAGCCCCAATCCCAATCCGACCGCCACCACCGATCCCGTGCGCTGTCCCACAAAGCGGCCTATCGTGCCGAAGCTGAGGTAAAACAGCAAAATCACCGGCAAGATGATGATCAGGAAAAACAACCGCTCGAAATCCAGCGCCACCGCCACCCCGAGCGAGATCAAGAACATTCCCCGCGCCACGATACGCCGCCAAACTGCCGCACGCGTCGCCTCGGACAGAACCGCATCGGCCAACATGGCAAGCACCGCGCCGGGCAAGATCGCCGCGATGACCGCGATCCGGCCCGGATGCGGCACGAAGCTGCCGACATAGCGGTCCATGATCCCGCCAAACACCGCGATGCCATATAGCGCCAAAGCCATGCCCCAGACCCAGCCACGCAGCCTTGGCAAACCGCCAGCCCATGCAGCAGCCGCCAACACCAAGGCACCGTAAAGCGCCAGATGCAGCGCAAGGTAATCGGCCACCAGCACAGGCAAAAACCGCGTCTCGAACAGCGATAGGATCAGCGGTGTCACCAGCGCGGGCACGATGGCCAAGGCCCAGAAAAGCCGCCTATCTGGATGCCAAGGCGCGGCCCCGGCGGGCAAAAGCCGCGCAAGCGGGCGCATCAACAAAACCACGCCGAAAAGCGTCACGATGATCCAAGGGCCAAGGTTTACAGGCCCCGATTGCGGGGTAACGCCAAGGCTTGCGCCGAGCCAATCGATCGCCTCTTGCATGCCTGCGGGCGCGTATAGAATGCCGACATGCTCGACCAAGGGCACAGGGGCTGCGCGGCGCGCAAAGCCCGCGCCGGGTGTGCCGATCGTCTCACCCTCCGCCGCGCCGATCTCGGCCATGACGCGCACCGCCTCGGCCCGCAGCGCGCCCTCCCACTGCCCATTGAGGATAAGCATGTTCGCAGGCTGTTCAGGCGTGATCGCGGCACTGAAGACCGAAAGCCCCACCACCGCCGCCACGCGCGGATCGGCAAGCCCTTGCCGCACCACGATGTCGGACGCCATGGAATGGCCAAGCAGCGCCACGCGCGGCACAGCACCGGGCAGGGTCACGGCAAAATCGGTGACGCGGCCTGTCTCTTCCATCAATAGCCGCGTAGTGCCATCGCTGCGGGTCACATCACCCGACATCGGCACCGGGTTGCGGCCATGCCCCGCGAAATCGAAGCTGACGGTCAGAAACCCGGCATGGGCCAGGCTGAGCTGCCACGCGGCCGTCAACTGCCGCGACCCGGCAAAGCCATGGGCGATCACCACCACCGGCCCTTCGGCCTCGGGCAGATGCATTACCGTGACGGGGGTTTGGCCCACCAGCGCGTCGCGCATGACCAGATCGGCGCGCGGTTCTTCCAGCCGGGCCAACCCGATCACCAACGCCAGCACCGCAAGCGCCGCGACAATCCCCATCCGCCAATTCATCGCATCACCCGTCACCTTTCAAGCGACCCAGATAGCAGCACAACGGGCCAAGCCAAGCGCCAAAGCCTCTGGCCCTGTGCCACGGATCATGGTCTATGGCGCGCAAAACACGGGGGTTCGCCATGTTCACCGTCACACTGATCACCAATCCCGCCATGATCCTCGACCCCGCGCTTGTGCGCGCGTTGCGCGACGCGATGGGCGGCGGCGATGCGATCTGGCTCGATCCCAATTCCGCCGCCGAATTCGCCGTGACCAAGCTGCCCAAGGCGCTGGCCGAGATCCGCGAGAGCCTGAATGCCGAAGGCGTCGACATGATCGCCCAGCCAAGCGCCGGGCGGCGCAAGAAGCTGCTGCTGGCGGATATGGATTCGACCATGATCCGGCAAGAATGCATCGATGAATTGGCCGTGGCGGCGGGTATTGGTCCGCAGGTCTCGGAAATCACGGCGCGCGCGATGAATGGCGAATTGGATTTCGATGGCGCCCTGCGCGCGCGGGTGGCCCTGCTGAAAGGTCTGCCTGAAACGGTCATCGCGGATGTCTTGGCCAGTCGCATCACCATGATGCCCGGCGGCGCAACGCTGGTGGCCACGATGAAGGCAAACGGAGCCTATGCCGCGCTGGTCTCGGGTGGGTTCACCGCCTTTACCCAAGCGGTTGCCGCCAAGTTGGGCTTTGACGAACACCGCGCCAACACGCTGCATATCGAGAACGGTCAGCTTGCGGGCACCGTGGCCGATCCCATCTTGGGTCGCGCGGCCAAGGTGGCCGCCCTCGATGACCTATCGGCCAAGTTGGGGATCACCGATGCCGATGTGCTGGCGATTGGTGACGGGGCCAATGATCTTGGCATGTTGACGCGCGCCCATCTGGGTGTTGCGGTCCACGCCAAACCCGTGGTGCAGGCCGAGGCGCCCCATGCGATCAACCACGGCGATCTGACAGCACTGCTTTACGCACAGGGCTATGCCAAGGCGGAATTCGTCCAAGGCTGACCCCAAAACGCCGACGGGGCCACCGCATCGCTGCGAAGGCCCCGCCGAAAAGGCCTGTAAGGCCGATGGGGTGGCGATCACTCCGCCGGAACGGCCGCGGCCTCGATGCTGATCGGATGGGCCAGCTTGCCAAGCATTTCCTTGGGGCAGACCTGCAAGAAATTGCCGCGCTCGGCCTCCCAATCCTGCAAGATGGCCGCCGCGCGCCGCGATCCAGTCTCATGCAGATGCGCGGTGATCAAACCCTTCAGCTGGTCTTCCCAATGCGCAACCGTCACGGGGCAGGTGACAAGCGTTTCAAGGTTCATATTCACCAGCGCCGCACCTTCGGGATCATAGAGATAGGCCATCCCCCCGGTCATACCGGCACCGAAATTGGCCCCGATCCGGCCCAAGATCACGGCAACCCCGCCGGTCATGTATTCGCACCCGTTCGAGCCACAACCTTCGACCACGACCGAGGCGCCCGAGTTGCGCACGGCGAAACGCTCACCCGCACGGCCCGCCGCGAAAAGTTGACCAGCGGTTGCGCCGTAAAGAACGGTATTGCCGATGATCACATTCTCATGGGCGACAAGCGGGCTGTCTTGCAGCGGCTTGACCACGATGATGCCACCCGACAGGCCCTTGCCGACGTAATCATTGGCATCGCCCGACACCTCGAGCTTCAGGCCCGGTGCCGCGAAAGCGCCCAGCGACTGCCCGGCCGAACCTTGCAGCTTGACAGTCAGATGGTCGGGCTGGAGCGTGTTGCGCATGCCGAAGGCCTGCACGATATGGCTGGAAGTGCGGGTGCCGATGGTGCGCAGCGTGTTCTGCACCGCGTAGGAAAGCTGCATCTTTTCCCCATCTTCGAGGAAGCGATGTGCATCCTTGACGATCTGGGCATCCAGCGTGTCGGGCACCACATTGCGCGGCTTGGAGCGGTCATAAACGATCCGGTCCGCGCCATCGACGGTGATCAGCATCGGGTTGAGATCCAGATCATCCAGATGCGCGGCCCCACGGCTGACCTGTGTCAACAGATCGGCGCGCCCAATCACATCATCCATCGACCGCGCCCCGATGGAGGCGAGGATCTCGCGCACTTCTTGCGCGTAGAAGGTGATCAGGTTCACGACCTTGTCGGCATTGCCGGTGAACTTGGCGCGCAGGCTTTCATCTTGCGTGCAGACGCCGACGGGGCAGGTGTTGGATTGGCACTGGCGCACCATGATGCAGCCCATGGCGATCAGCGCCGCGGTGCCGATGCCATATTCCTCGGCCCCCATCATCGCGGCCATGACGATGTCACGCCCGGTGCGCAGCCCGCCATCGGTGCGCAGCGTGATCCGGTCGCGCAGGTTGTTCATGGCCAAAACCTGATGCGCCTCGGTCAGGCCCATTTCCCAAGGCAGACCCGCGTATTTGATCGAGGTGGCGGGGCTTGCGCCCGTGCCACCGTTATGGCCCGAAATCAGGATCACATCGGCCTTGGCCTTGGCGACACCGGCCGCAATCGTGCCGACGCCGGAGGAGGCGACAAGCTTGACCGTCACCTTGGCGCGCGGATTGATCTGCTTCAGGTCATAGATCAGCTGCGCCAGATCCTCGATCGAATAGATGTCGTGATGCGGCGGGGGCGAAATCAGCGTCACGCCCTTGGTCGAATGCCGCAGCCGCGCGATCAGGTCGGTGACCTTCATGCCGGGCAGCTGGCCACCCTCGCCGGGCTTGGCACCTTGGGCGACCTTGATCTCAAGCTCTTCGCAATGGTTGAGATACTCGGCGGTGACACCGAAACGGCCCGAAGCCACCTGCTTGATCTTGGCGCTTGGGTTGTCGCCATTGGGTTCCGGCACGAAATGCGCCGGGTCTTCGCCACCCTCGCCACTGTCGGATTTGGCACCGATGCGGTTCATTGCGACGTTCAGCGTCTTATGCGCCTCGGGCGAGAGCGCGCCAAGCGACATGCCGGGGGTCACGAACCGCTTGCGGATCGACGTTATGCTTTCCACCTCGTCAATCGGCACGGGCGCGCCGAGCGGCTTGATATCCATCAGATCGCGCAGATGGATCGGCGGGTTGGACTGCATCTTTTGCGAATACTGCTTCCACAGGCTGTAGGAGGCGCGGTTGCACGCTTCCTGCATCATGTGCATGGTGGTCGCTTCCCACGCATGCTTTTCGCCCGAGCGGCGCGCCTTGTAGAAACCACCGATGGGCAGCACGCCTTCGCCGCGCAAGAAGCCCTTGGCATGCACTTCCTCGGCCTTTTTCTGAAGGCCGCTGACGCCGATGCCCGAGATACGGCTGACCATGCCGGGGAAATATTCCGCAACCATCGCACGGCTGAGGCCCACGGCCTCGAAATTCAGGCCGCCGCGATAGCTTGAGATGACCGAGATGCCCATCTTGGCCATGATCTTGAGCAGACCTTGGTCGATGGCGGCACGGTAGCGCGCCATGGCTTGGGTCAGCGTCCCCTCGATCAAGCCGCGATTGATACGGTCTGCGATACTGTCTTGCGCCAGATAGGCGTTGACCGTGGTCGCACCGCAGCCGACCAGCACGGCGAAGTAATGCGGGTCGATACATTCGGCGGCGCGCACATTGAGCGAGCAGAAGGTGCGCAAGCCCTGACGCGTCAGCCAGCTATGCACAGCACTGGTGGCAAGGATCATGGGCATGGCGACGCGGTCTTCGTTTTGGCCCTGATCGGTCAGGATCAAATGCCCCGCACCCGAACGCACGGCATCCTCGGCCGCATGGCGAATACGCTCAAGCGCTTCGCGCAGCGCGTCTTGCTTGCCATCAGCGGGGAAGGTGCAGTCGATGATGAAATGCTCGGCATTGAAATGGCCGACCATCGCATCGAACTGGGCATTGCCGACGAACGGGCTTTCAAGCACGAAAATCTCGGTCTGGCTGCTGTCCTCGTCCAGCACGTTCTTGAGGTTGCCGAACCGCGTCTTGAGGCTCATCACGCGGTATTCGCGCAAGCTGTCGATGGGCGGGTTCGTCACCTGGCTGAAGTTCTGACGGAAGTAATGCGACAGCGGGCGATACATGCTCGACAGCACGGCGGCCGGCGTATCGTCACCCATCGAGGCCAAGGCCTCTTTCCCATCCTCGGCCATGGGGGCGAGGATCTGTTCCAGCTCTTCGATGGAATAGCCCGCGGCCACCTGACGGCGGCGCAGCTCGGTGCCTTCGAACAGGGTCTTTTCAGGCGCGCCATCGGTTTCGGCGGCCAGATCGACGATCTTGCCGACCCATTCGCCAAAGGGGCGGGCGGCGGCAAGACGATCTTTCATCTCGGTGTCGTGGAACAAGCGCCCCTCGGCCATATCGACGGCGATCATCTGGCCCGGACCAAGCGCACCTTTTTCGACCACGCTGGCCTCGTGAATGGGAACCATGCCCGCCTCGGACCCGGCGATCAAAAGCCCGTCACCCGTCACCACATAACGCATGGGGCGCAGGCCGTTGCGATCAAGACCCGCGCAGACCCAGCGCCCATCGGTCATGGCAAGTGCGGCGGGGCCATCCCATGGCTCCATCACCGAGTTGCAATAGGAATACATATCCTGCCACGCCTGCGGCAGCTCGGTCGCGGTGTTCGACCATGCCTCGGGGATCAGCATGGTTTTTGCCATGGGCGCGGAACGGCCCGCGCGGACCAAAACCTCGAACACGGCATCGAGCGCGCCACTGTCGGATGCGCCTTGCGGGATGATCGGTTTGATATCCTCGGCCATCTCACCGAAATAGGTGGAGGCCATGCGGATCTCGTGGCTCTTCATCCAGTTGGTGTTGCCCTTGAGCGTGTTGATCTCGCCGTTATGGGCCAACATGCGGAAGGGTTGCGCCAGCCACCATTGTGGGAAGGTGTTGGTCGAATAGCGCTGGTGATAGATCGCGAATGCGGACTCGAACCGCACATCCATCAGGTCGGGATAGAAATTGGCCACATCTTGGGCCAGCATCATGCCCTTGTAGATGATGGAGCGGCACGACAGCGAACAGATATACATCTCTCGGATGCCAGCGGCCTGCGCCGCTTTCTCGATCCGGCGGCGGATGACGTAAAGCTCGCGCTCGAAGGTCTCGACATCGACGCCCTTGGAGTTCGAGATGATGATCTGCTCGATCTCGGGGCGGGTGGCGTTGGCCTTGTCGCCCAATACGCTCACATCGACGGGCACATGGCGCCAGCCATAGATGTAGTAGCCCATGCGCAACACTTCGGATTCCACGATGGTCCGGCAGGTTTCTTGCGCACCGAAATTGGTGCGCGGCAAGAAGACCTGACCGACCGCCATCAGTTGATCCATGCGCGGTTCATGGCCGGTGCGGCGGACCTGATCATAGAAGAACTGCACCGGGATCTGCACATGGATGCCCGCGCCATCGCCGGTGCGGCCATCAGCATCGACCGCGCCGCGGTGCCACACGGCCCGCAAGGCGTTGATGCCGTTGTCCACCACTTGCCGCGAGGGCTTGCCGTCGATCGACACGACAAGACCCACGCCGCAGGATGAATGCTCTTCATCCTCGGAATACAGGCCATTCTCGGCCAGCCATGCGCGCTTTGCCTCTTCGGCGGCGACCCATTCGGCATCATATTTGGTCATCGTCTCGTCCCTTTCGTTCGGGCCGGGCGGTGCGTCCCTGTCACGCGCCCGGAAAAATCTGTTCAGCCGTTCTGCATCGGCCCAACTGGCCCACCGCTCATCATCTCGCCGCAATCATAGATCGGGGTCATGCTGAGAAAGCCCGCCTCGCCGGTCTCGGCGAATTCCATCGGGCTACTGTCATACTCAAAGCTTTCGTCACCATCGATGACGGTCTCGATACCACCGAAAAACAGCCGCCATTCGGGATGTACGAATTGGTTTCCCTGCACCCGGCGCTGCCCCGCGCCGAGGTTGTATTGATAGGCGAAGTCCGTCACCAAAAGCCGCTCGCCGTCGATGCTGACCGCGTCACCCGTCAGGCTGTCAAAGCCGGTGTAGTCACGCTGCACGGTCCCCGATGCACCCTCGATCAGCAGCGAGAACACCATGCTGTCACTGCCGCTGTCCAAAAGCTCGGTCAGGCTGGCGGGGTCTTGCTCGGGTTCGATCAAGATGCTGCCGCCACCAGACCGCAGATTCCAGCTTTGCAGCCAGCGAAACTCCGCATCCGTGTAGCTGAGGTGGAATGGGCCGTCACCATCGACGGAAACCCGCCAATGCGTGCCTTGCGGATCGGCGGCGCATTGCCAGTGATGGCTGACGGTGCAGCCCCGCGCCTGCACGGTCAAAAAGGCCGTGCAGCCTGCGGGCACCTCGAACAACTGGGGTTGGGCCGCAAGCGGTGCGGGCAAGGCAACGCCCATCACCGCCGCGAAAGCGGCTGCGATAAGGCTAATTTGTCTTGTCCGGTTCACTTTGCTTAGCCCTTTCGCTTTTTGCCGTTACTCTGCGGCGACCGCGCCCGACATAGCGAGCTTTTCCAAGATCGCCTCGGCCGCTTCGCGCCCATCACGGATCGCCCAAACCACAAGGCTTGCGCCGCGCACGATATCGCCTACGGCGTACACATCGGGGATCTGGGTCTCATGGGTGCGGAAATTGGCCTTGATCGTGCCCCAACGGGTCACTTCCAGCTCGGGCGCGCCCCAAAGCGTCGGCAATTCCTCGGGCTCGAAGCCCAGCGCCTTGATGACCATATCGGCGGGCTCGTTATAGTCGGCACCTTCGATGATCTCGGGGCTTTGACGGCCGGTCGCATCGGGCTGACCAAGGCGCATCTTCTGCACCATCACACCATCGACCTTGTCGCCGCCTGCAAACCCCTTGGGGGCGGACAGCCAGACGAAATCAACGCCCTCTTCCTCGGCATTGGCGACTTCGCGCTGCGAACCGGGCATGTTGGCCTTGTCGCGGCGATAGAGGCATTTGACGCTTTCGGCCCCCTGACGGATCGCAGTGCGCACGCAATCCATCGCGGTGTCACCACCGCCGATCACGACGATGCGCTTGCCTGCGGCGTTCAACTCGCCACTGTCGAATTCCGGCACTTCGTCGCCAAAGCTTTTGCGATTGGACGCGGTCAGGTAGTCGATCGCGCGCACGACGCCATCGGCACCCACGCCCGGCGCATTCAGATCGCGCGATTTGTAGACGCCGGTCGCGATGATCACGAAATCATGCTTGCCGCGGATCGCGTCGAAGCTGATCGTTTCGCCCACGTTGCAGTTGAGGACAAAGGCAATGCCCGCATCCTCGAGCTGCTGGGTACGGCGCATGACCACATCCTTCTCCAGCTTGAAGCCGGGGATGCCATAGGTCATCAACCCGCCTGCGCGATCGTAGCGGTCATAGACCGTGACCTGTAGCCCCGCACGGCGCAGCATGTCGGCTGCGGCCAAACCACCGGGTCCAGCGCCGATGATGCCCACCGATTCTGTCCGCTCGACCGAGGGGATGCCGGGCTTGACCCAGCCCTGATCCCATGCGGTGTCGGTGATGTATTTCTCAACCGAACCGATCGTCACCGTGCCATGGCCCGATTGCTCGATCACGCAATTGCCTTCGCACAGGCGATCTTGCGGGCAGATGCGGCCACAGATCTCAGGGAAGGTGTTGGTCGCCTGACTGATCTCATAGGCTTCTTGCAGACGCCCTTCGGCGGTCAGCTTCAGCCAATCGGGAATATTGTTGTGCAGCGGGCAGTGCGACTGGCAATAAGGCACGCCGCATTGGCTGCAGCGGCCCGCCTGTTCGGCGGCCTTTTCGCGCGCGTATTCACCGTATATCTCGTCGAAATCAGCCTTGCGCAGCGTCGGTGGACGCTTCTCGGGCATTTCTTTCGGCAACGAGACGAATTTCAACATGGGTTGCTTGGCCACGAAACATCTCCCATCCTAGCTGCGACGCCTATACCGATAGCGCGCAAAGATAAAAAGACAGTATTGCTGACCTATTTAAAGATTCTTTTGCTCCATAGACACAAGGCCCCGCTGAAATACCGGCAAATTAGTAAACAATCGGACCTATCGGATATTTAATAATGAAAAAACAATATCTTAAAATTTTGTCCGCTTGAGTGGATGTTGCGCGATGACTTTGTGGCACCTCATCTTGCTGGCCTTGATCCAAGGGATCACCGAGTTCTTGCCTGTCTCAAGCTCGGGCCATCTGGTGCTTTTGCCGAATCTCACGGGGCTGGCCGATCAGGGGCAATTGCTTGATGTCGCGGTGCATGTCGGCACGCTGGCCGCCGTGATCCTTTACTTCTGGTCCGATGTGCGGATGGGGCTTTTGGGCGTGCCGCGCATGCTGACGGGCCGGATCGACACGGCTGGTGCAAAGCTCGCCTTTTTGCTGATGATCGCCACGATCCCCGTGGTGCTGGTTGGGCTGGTGTTGCATCTGACGGGGCTGGATGATGCGATGCGCTCGGTCGCGGTGATCGGCTGGAGCATGCTGATCTTCGGCCTCGTTCTCTACTGGGCTGATCAACGTGGGCCGCAGGTGCAAAAAGCCGAAGGGTGGACCATCCGCGATGCCATCATCTTGGGGCTTTGGCAGGCGGTGGCATTGATTCCCGGCACCTCGCGCTCGGGCATCACCATCACCGGCGCGCGGTTCTTGGGTTATGACCGCCAATCGGCGGCGCGCATTGCAATGCTGATGTCGATCCCGACCATCGCGGCCTCGGGCGTGTTGTTGGGTGTCGATGCGCTGGTGTCGGCCAACCTTGCCGCACTGCGCGACGGCGCGATTGCAGCGGCCTTCGCCTTTGTCGCCGCATTGGCGGCGCTTTCACTGATGATGCGGCTTTTGCAATCGGTCAGCTTCACGCCCTACGTAATCTACCGGGTCGTGCTGGGCGTCGTGCTGCTCTGGATCGCCTATGCTTAATCCTGCTTCAGATTACGCGCGCTTTCCTTGATCTCGGCATATTGCCCGCCGGACCGATAGGGCCACAGGTAGTCATCCAGCACCGCACCCATCGCGACCGGCGTAATGCCCAGCGTGTCGAACCCCATGCGCCCTTCGCCCACGACATTGTCACGCGCAAGGTTACGCACCTGATCGCGGGTCAAAAGGCCATTTTGGAACAGCCCAAGGCTGACCCCCTGTAGCCCATCAAACACCGCACCCATGATGCGCGCGATCCAGAATGGCGTGTTCACGATCAAGCGGCGGCGGCGCACAACAGCAAGCATGCGCTGCATCAACTGTCGGAAACTCGCAACCTCGGGGCCGCCCAACTCATAGATACCAGGCTTTGCCTGACCCAAGACACCCATCACGGCGGCTTGCGCGACATCATCGACATAGACGGGTTGAAACCGCGTCGCGGCACCCACAACGGGCAAGATCGGGCCAAGGCGGCTCATCGCGGCGAAGCGGTTGAAAAACTGATCCTCGGGGCCAAAAATGATCGAGGGGCGCAAGATCACCGCGCTGGGAAAGGCGGCAAGCACGGCCTCTTCGCCCTTGGCCTTGCTTGCGGCATAGCGGCTGTCGCTCTCGGCATCGGCACCGATGGCCGAGATCTGCACCAGACGCGCGGCCCCCTCTTCGCGGGCGATGCGCGCGACGCGGCCCGCCCCCTCGGCTTGCACGGCGTCAAAGCGATTCTTGCCCGACTCGGCCAGAATACCCACGCAATTGACGACCGCATCGGCACCATGGATGGCCGCGCGCACGCTGGCATCATCGCGCAGATTGGCCAAGATCGGCTCAACCTGTCCGACAACGCCGTAGGGGCGCACGAAAAGTGCCTCGTTCGGGCGGCGCACCGCGACGCGCACGCGCCAACCCTCTTTGGCCATGCGGCGCGCGATGTATCGGCCGACAAATCCCGATCCGCCGAAAATGGTGACGAGCTTCGACATGACTGATGTCCTCCGGTCGCTTTGCGCGGGTGATAGGCGGGCGGCCCGCTTACGACAAGGCGCAAATCGTCCCAATCTTGCCAGTTTGCATGGCGGCGCGGGATGGCGCTGGTATCCCCCTTCTTGGCCGCGATAGAATTGATGTGATGCAGACAATACCACGCCCTTCCAAGTTCAGCCTTCTTGCGGTGATTTGCATTGCCGCCTTGGGCCTTGGGCTGCGCGCGGGCACCGCCCAAGAGGTGATGCTCAGCGCGCCCAACGCGCCCGAGGCGGTGATTGACCGCCTGCGCCGCGACGCCCTGCTGTTGCGCCAAGGCGATGAGGCCGATGTGCGCAGCGGGGCCGATATCACCGCCGCCGCGCGCGCCGATTACGGGCGGCTCATCGGGGTGCTGTACGAGGCGGGATTTTTCGCGCCTGTGATCTCCATCCGGCTTGATGGGCGCGAGGCATCCGAAATCTCGCCCTTATCGCCGCCCGCGCGTGTCGCGCGGGTTGAGATCATCGTGCAAACCGGCGCGCCCTTTCGCCTTGGCCAAGCGCAGATCGCGCCGCTTGCGCGCGACACGGACTTGCCCGTGGGGTTTGCAACCGGTCAGCCGGCCAGTACCGCGCTGCTGCGCGATGCCACGCAGGCCGCGCTTTTGGGGTGGCAGAATATCGGCAATGCCAATGCCGTCCTGTCACACCAGCGGATCGTGGCGCAAAACCGCGATGGGGTGCTGGATGTCGATATCGGCCTTGCCCCCGGCCCGGTCATTCGCTTCGGCGACCTGCTGCCAATAGGCCAAGTGCGCATGCAACCCGCGCGCATCGCCGCCATCGCCGGGCTGCCCAGCGGAGAGATCTATTCCCCCACGGCCCTGAACCGCGCCGAGGCACGTTTGCGCGCCACCGGTGCCTTTGGTGCCGTGGCGCTTTCGCTTGCCCCAGCCAAGGGCGACAACAGCGCCGATGTCACCGCCATCGTGGAGGAGGCACCGCTGCGCCGCCTCGGCTTTGGCGCGGAGCTTGCCAGTGATGCGGGCATTCAACTCAGCGCTTATTGGCTACATCGCAATCTTTTCGGCGGGGCCGAGCGGCTGCGCTTTGACCTCGCCATCGCGGGGATCGACGATATTCAAAGCGGCGATAAGATCGACACCACGCTTTCCGCCCGCTTTGACCGGCCCGCGACCTTCGGCCCGGATACAGCGCTATCGCTTGAGGCCGAGACCGTCATCTTGCGCGAACCCAGCTATCGGATCGAGGGCGCGCGGATCGCAGGCGGATTGACCCATCGCCTCTCGGACGAAATCACGCTGTCAGGCGGTCTTGGGCTGGAATTCTCGCGGATCGAGGATGGCATGGGGCGGCGCGATCTCACGCGTTTGACCCTGCCCTTGGGCCTGATCGTCGATCGGCGCGATGCGGTCCTTGATGCGCGACGCGGCAGCTATCTCGCGGCCGAGCTTGAGGGCTTTGGGCTTTTCGGGGCAAGCAGCGGCGCGCGGATCACGCTGGATGGGCGACGCTATTGGCCGCTTGGGGCGGGCCGCGCCACCCGGCTTGCCGCGCGCGGTCAGATCGGCGGGATGATCGGGGCCGATCTGGCCGATATTCCGCCCGATGATCTGTTCTTTTCGGGTGGCGCGGGCACAGTGCGCGGCCAGCCCTATCGCAGCCTTGGCGCGATGCAATCGGGCCTTGCCAGCGGCGGGCGCGGCTTTCTGGGCCTTTCGGCCGAGCTGCGCCATGACCTTGGCGAGAGCCGCTTTGGCTTGGTCGGTTTCGCCGATCTTGGCGGCATCAGCGCCGAGGCTTGGGATATCGACGGCACAACATGGCATTCCGGGGCAGGGATCGGCCTGCGCTATACGACGCCCTTTGGGCCGATCAGGGTCGATCTTGCGACACCAACCTCGGGTACGGCGGCGGGGCGCGATCTATTCGTCTATATCGGAATCGGACAGGCCTTTTGATGCGGCACTGGGCGATCATCCCCCTCCTGTTCACGCTGCTCTGGCCCGCCATGGCCAGCGCGCAAGCCGATGACGACCGCGCGCGCATCGTGACCTTTTTGGAGGCGCAGCTGTCAGACAGTGCGCGACAGGTCAGTATCACGGGGTTTCGCGGCGCGCTGAGTGCTAGCGCCGAGATGGATGTGCTGACCATCGCCGACGATGATGGCGTCTGGCTACGGCTCGAGGGGGCGCGGCTGGATTGGTCGCGCGCGGCCCTGCTGCGCGGCGCGCTGCAGATCGACACCTTGCATGCCACGCGTCTGACAGTATTGCGCAGCCCCAAACCCGCCGAAGGGTTGGACCTGCCACCAGCAGAGGCGACACCATTTCGCCTGCCGCAACTGCCCGTCTCGATTGCCATCGCCGCGCTTCGCATCGACAGCGTGATGCTGGGCGCTGATATCTTGGGCATGCCCGTGGAACTAGCGATCAGCGGCAATGCAGCTTTGGCGAATGGCCAAGGCAATGCCGAACTGGCCATCACGCGGCAAGATGGGCCGCAGGGGCGCTTTGATCTTGCCGCGTCTTACGCAAATGATAGCCGCCGCCTTGCCCTGTCCCTCGACCTGACGGAGGCGGCAGGCGGGATCATTGCGACGCAGCTTGGCCTGCCTGATGCGCCCGCGATCACGCTGCGCGTGGCCGGCGACGCGCCCATCGATGATTTCCGGGCCGAGATCGCCCTGTCGAGCGATGGCGCACCGCGCCTGACCGGCGAGGTGGCGACGCTGAAGCCCAGCGAGACTGGCACAAGAACGATCAGCGCCGATCTACGCGGCGATATCACGCCTTTGTTCTTGCCCGCGTATCGGCCCTTTTTCGGACCCAATGTGGCGTTTTCGAGCCTGATCAGCCTTGCGCCGGATGGGGCTGTCAGCTTGGACAACCTCCGCCTCTCGGCTGCAGCACTCAGCCTTGATGGTCGCTTTGCGATGGCCCCGAATGGGCAACCCAGCGGTTTTGACCTGCGCCTGCGCATGACCGACCCCAGCGGACAGGGGCCAGTGCGGCTCCCCGTTTCGGGGGCTGATGTGACCGTGGGGCTGGTCGATCTGACATTGCGCCATGATGCAGCAAGCGGGCCGGAGTATACCGCGCAGGGTCTCTTGCGCGATTTGGAAAGCGCACGCTTCAGCGTGGCAGAGATTGCACTGGAGGCAAGCGGACGCTTGCAAGCAACGGGCGATGATCTGTCGCTCAGCGCACCGATCACGATCGCGATTGCGGGTCTTGCCCATCGCGACCCTGCTGTGGCGCAGGCTTTGGGAAATGCCGCGCAACTGCGCGCCACGCTGGATTGGGCCACAGGCGCGCCGATCTTGCTGCGCAATCTGGCTTTGCGGGCGGGTGATGTCGGGCTTTCTGGGCAGGCCGAGATGGCTTGGGCCGATGGGCAACCCACGCTTGCCACCACCCTTGCGGCCGAGGTGGCCGATCTGACGCGTTTTGCAGCCGTGGCGGATCAGCCGCTGGCCGGGCGGCTTGCCGCGAACCTTGTCTTGGCGGCTGCGCCGCTTTCGGGTGCCTTCGACATGGTCTTGGATGGTACGGGGCGCGACCTGCGCCTTGGCGCGGGTCTGCCGCCGCAGGTCTTGGCGGGACAGACCGATGTGACCCTTTCCGCGCGCCGTGATGAGACGGGCTTTGTCCTGCGACAACTGTCGCTTACCGGCACTTCGGTCGCGCTGAATGGCACGGGGCGGGTCAATCGCGATGGCGCGCTGGTCGCGCTTGACGCGCGGCTGGCCGATATCGGGCTTTTTACCGATGCGCTTTCCGGGGCGGTCACCGCCCGACTAGACGCGACACGCGGACCGACCAGCCAAGCGCCATGGCAATTGCGCGCCGACATCGACAGCGCGGCAGGGATCGACGCCACCATCGCAGGCGCGCTTTTGGCCGAAGCGGGCAGCGTCGATCTGACAGCGCGCGGGCAATTGCCCTTGGCCTTGGCAAACCGCGCCTTGGCACCACGCAGCCTTGCAGGCAGGCTTGATTTCGATCTGGCGCTGCAAGGGCGGCCTGCGTTTTCGGCTCTGACAGGCAGTTTCGTGACCGAAAATGCGCGGCTTTCCTTGCCAAGCCTGCAAACCGCGATCGAGAATATCGGCCTGCGCGGGCAGCTATCGGCCGGGCAGCTTCGCTTCGATCTGACTGCCGCTCAGGCCGAGGCTGGACGCATCAGCGGTGCGGGCAATATCGATCTGACCAGCCGCGATCTGGCGGCACAGGTCGATCTGACCGGGGCAGGGTTGCGGCTGATTGATCCCGCGCTTTACGACGCGCGCATCGACCGCGCCACGATCCGCATCACCGGCGGGCTGACCGGTGCGATGCTGATCGCGGGCGATCTGGCACTTGGGCAAACCGATTTGCTTGTGCCGGAAAGCGGGTTTGGCGGGGCCGCGCCGATCCCACCGATCTTGCACAGAGGCGAAAGCGCGGCCGAGCGGCGCACGAGGATCGCTGCAGGGCTTGGCCCAGTGGCCCAAGGTCAAAGCGGCTCGCAAAACATCGCGCTGGATCTGACGATCAGCGCGCCGGGCCGTATCTTTCTACGCGGGCGCGGATTGGACGCCGAATTGGGGGGCAGCTTGCGTATCGGCGGCAACGCGGCACAAATCATCCCCTCGGGCCGGTTCGATCTGATCCGTGGGCGACTGTCGATCCTTGGCACACGGCTTGACCTGACTGAGGGTGCTGTGACCCTCACCGGCGATGCAGACCCGATCATCGACCTTTTGGCCACAAGCCGCAGCGGCGCCTATCTGGTCGGGATCAACATCACAGGGCCGGTCAGCGCGCCCGAGATCAGTCTGAGCGCCAACCCGCCCTTGCCCGAGGACGAGATCCTGGCCCAGCTTTTGTTCGGGCGCACAGTCGCAACGCTTTCGCCCCTGCAACTTCTGCAAATGGCCGATGCAGCCGCTGCACTTGCCGGCGGATCATCCGAGGCGGGGATTCTGGCCAATCTGCGCGAGGGTCTTGGGCTTGATGATCTGGACCTGCGCACCGATGCCACGGGCAATGCCGCCCTGCGCGCGGGGCGATACCTGTCGGAGAATGTCTATACTGATGTCACCATCGCGGGCGACGGGGGGGCGGATATTTCGCTCAACATCGATCTGACACCGAACATCACCGCACGCGGCGGGCTGTCGGCCGATGGTGAAACCCGGCTTGGCGTGTTTTTCGAACGCGATTACTAAGTCGCAGCTTCCCCATCCAAGCCCCGTTGACAGCCCCGCGGCGCAGCGATATCAGCCGCTCCACGACACCTGCCCAGGTGGCGGAATTGGTAGACGCGCTGGCTTCAGGTGCCAGTGATCGAAAGGTCGTGGAGGTTCGAGTCCTCTCCTGGGCACCAGATCTCTGTGGATCACACAGAAATTTGTCGGGTAAACATCTGTAAACACTCAGAAATTCATCATGCTCACA